>Ga0315284_10002726_pt1 | contig 25222 bp, 21 predicted proteins | sample YL17G09_16_MG_FD_203696 | JGI IMG/M metagenome (GOLD analysis project Ga0315284, IMG submission 203696) | Sediment microbial communities from Yellowstone Lake, YNP, Wyoming, USA - YL17G09_16 | ecosystem: Environmental > Aquatic > Freshwater > Lake > Sediment | place: USA: Wyoming | collected...
CAAGGAAGCTCCCCAGTTAACAAGTGCATCATGTTTGTCTGGTTTTATTTTCAGCGCCTGTTCATACTTTTCAAATGCTTGCTTGAATAAGTCATCAGCTTCCTTGCCTTCCTTTGTTTTTGCTTGGTCTGACAAGGAAGTTCCCCAGTTATAAAGGGCTTCATGTTTGTCTGGTTTTATTTTCAGCGCCTGTTCATACTTTTCAAATGCTTGCTTGAATAAGTCATCAGCCTCTTTGCCTTCCTTTGTTACTGCTTGGACTGACAAGGAAGTTCCCCAGTTGTTGAGGGCTTCATGTTTGTCTGGTTTTATTTTCAGCGCCTGTTCATACTTTTCAAATGCTTGCTTGAATAAGTCATCAGCCTCCTTGCCCTCCTTTGTTTTTGCTTGGTCTGACAAGGAAGCTCCCCAGTTAACAAGTGCATCATGGAAGTCTGGTTTTATTTTCAGCGCCTGTTCATACTTTTCAAATGCTTGCTTAAATAAATCATCAGCCTCTGTGCCTTCCTTTGTTTTTGCTTGATCTGACAATACATTTCCCCAGTTATTAAGGGCAAATGCAAGATATTCATTAGCATCGGGTATATTGATTAATCTAATATCTTCAGAAATATCATCAATCTGATCAAATCTTTTATGCACCCATATTTCTCTTATTTTTCGAATTATTTCGTCAACATCAATTTTTTTCTTTTGCGCATTTTCAATATCCTCAAAACCTTTACCTTCTTCAAATCCTTTAATTGCTGCATCTATCCACTTTTTTATTTCTTTTGTTTGATCAACCTCTTTTTCATTTATACAGTATTCAGCAATAGTATCAATTTCTTCTTTTAGATGAGAAAAAGGTTTTGAAATAATATGTGGTTCTGGAAACCCTAATTCTTTTGAAAGCTCGAGGAAAAATGAATCTGCATCATAGTTTTTTACATAATATGCAAATTTACTATCAGGCTTTAAAATTTTTTCTAAAACTTGTTTATCAGGCTCATTCTCTTTGTATCCAACCCAAAATAGCTTGTTTCGGAAGACATCAACCTCTGCTAACCTTTCAAAAACAGGGTCGTTTTCTCCGCTATAACCAATGACTATCCAGCATCTTCCAAGCGCAACATCTTGAAAAACATATTTAAGCCTTTCTGAATGCTTGTTTATTTCCTCTTCAGTGTTCAATAGTACAAACCCATCTCGCTGCCCATGAAGGTAGAATACCGAAAGCTGGGCAGCCTCTCCGGGGACAAACTCTTGAGAAGCAGCAAAATCATAAACAGCAGGATATATGTTAAATAATGCTAAACTCCGTATTACAAGAGGGTCAAAATTGGTTGTAAGAATCCGATCAACATAATTTTCTTTTACAAGTGCTCCAAGATACAAATGCGCAAAGTTTATTTTTGCATTATCAACAAAAGAACCGATTAATCGTCTTCTCTGAGCAGGCGCCAAAAGGCTCATATAAGCTGGATAAGTTTCTTTTGTGCAGGTTGAGGCTAAGTGTGGAAATTGTTTTTTGATTTCCTCTACAATACCTTTGGCTAAGGGTATACCCGCTGATAAAGACATACCAGCACCCAAGAGCACAGCTATAGAGTAGCCTTTGTCTTTAGCCCATCTAAATTGTTCGGCGATAATTTTTATGTTAGCGCTATTATAACTCATGTTCATAACTCCTACATTGATGTGGATTCACAATTTCGCAACATTCAATACCCCCGCACCTTATACACCTCCGTCCGCCGTTTCCGCTGTTCGGCACCGCCGATGACCGCGCCGGTCGAGAGCACCCCCGGCGTCGTCCCCGTCCTCCCGATGATCTCCCCCGCAAGCCGTATCATGGTCGACCAGAACATCAGGTTGACGAGAATCCCGGAGGTCGGGCAGACTTTTCTCTCCACACCCGGTACGGCGAATATGCCGTAGGTGTCGCACATGTACCCGAGATGGTAATCGGTCTCACGGGGGACTGCCACCCCGGTGGGAACAGCCCCGTCACGGGTCGCCGGGCCGATCGAGGCGATTTTCATTCCCATGCTCCGGTATTTTTTCAGCATGGCGAGATCGGTCTCGTCGTCGGGCTTATAGATGCCCATGATCATGAAATCCCTTTCGGTGCCCCGGAATTTCTCGTCTCCGGCGAAGGTGGTGTTGATGAGCGCCAGCCCGCCGCGCTTGCCGTTCGCCTCGGAGCTCAGCGCCTCAGGGTGACGGCTGTAGACGCAGAGTTTCCCCCCGGAAAGGATGCAGTCGGCGGCTGCGCGGGCGATGGTTTCGATGGTGCCGCACTCTGCCTCGATTTGCCCGATCTGCCGGATGCATTCGTCGATATACCGTGCGCCGAGCGGTGTGTCGGGACTCACATATCCGGCATTGTCGCCGAGAGCGGGTTCGTCGCCTTTCACGGTGACTGCTGTCTTATCACGGGCAAGGATACGGACAGCGTCGGCGGACATCGCCCAGTAGGTCACCATCCCGAGCGCGCCGGATGTCGGTCCGACAGGGGCGGTCTCGCCTGGCAACCGCATGATTGCCCCGAGGGTCGGGATGAAGGTTTCGATCCAGATGTCGGAGTAGGGTTTTATCCTGAGTTTCCTGTTCTGTTCGGTCAGAAGGTATGTGTCGGCGGTGTCGCCGCACCAGGGAGTCGGACCGCCGATGACGAAGATGCCGAGTGCGCGCGGGTCTTCGAGTGGCTGGCGGAGAACGCTCACCAGAAGAAGATCGCCCGATTTCGGCTCGACTGATGGTTTCCCCATTGTGTATCCCATGATGAAGAGATCGGTGTCGCCGGGACGGTCCGGGAACATGTCGCCGTCGAACGAGTGCCCGGTTTCCCACTGGCAGAAACAGTGTCCGCCGTTCCCGTATGTCCGCGCGATGTGGTATGACGCCTCGAGCATCATGTCAGCCTGTGTGTCGCGGATTTTTGCAAACATGGCGGCCACACGGTCGAGGTATTCGAGGCAGAGCGGTCTCGGGGAATCCTCCCCCGCACAGACAGCGCCTGTGAACGCCGCAGGTCCCACACAGAGGAGCGGGAGGGTTTTCAGTATATGCCGTCGGTTCATCTTTCGTTTCTCCAGAGTTTATGAAAAAAATGTCAGGGGCGCATGCGCCGCGACTGTGTCACGATCATCAGCATGGGCAGGCGCACCGTCAAAGGTATTCATGCAATTTCTTCATCCTGCCGGGGAGGTTCCGGAGATTCGTCCGTCTGTTCCGAAATGGTCTGTGCGATGATGTACCTGACACGCCGGTGGGCATTTCGTGCGTTTTTCTCGGCAGCCTCGAGATCGTCGAGCATCTCGCGGAATTCGTTTTCTGATGGATTCTTACGGAATTTCGGGCAGTTGAGTATCTTGACCGATTCATCCTGCTTGCAGGAATTGACACAGGTTTTACAGAGCAGATTGAGCATGGCGGTATTTTTACAGGTGTTCAATGAAAGCCGGTGAAAAAATCAAATGATTCTTCACATTTATACCATTTTTCATGCAGGTGTGCAACAGTTTTCGCTCGAACGTTCTTATCTGACAGGAAAGCTGGTGTACGATGATAAAAATGGCATTGAGCACTTGTATGTGCACACCGAAATTATTATATTGTAAAACCTATTGAATTACCATCACCTGTATATATATAATGACGATTACAACGACTGAAGGGAGAAGACTATGGATAATACGTGGAGAAGACTGCGCGCCCTTAATCCTGAGACTGAAATCTGGTGGGATTCGTCGCCGCTCGTCTGGCCGAATTTCAGGGATGATTTCCCCGCACGGTTCACCGACGGCGACAAAAAGTGTTTTCAGGACGAGACCGGGAGCATGTTTTTCGACGCCCCGGCGGATCAGTGGCTGTTCAGCGGCTGCACAACCAATCCGCCGCTGTCGTGGAATGTGCTGAAAACCCGTAAGGCGGAATGGGACAAGGTTATCCTCGAAAAAAGAAAAGTGTACACAGGCCGGTCGAAATATGGTCTCTACCGCCTGGTTTACTTTGAGGTCGTCAAGCGCGGCGCTGAAAAATTCCTCCCGCTGTTCGAGGCTTCCAGTGGGAAACTCGGCCATATTTCGGGGCAGGTCGAACCCGGTCTTATCCGCAACACCGCCGGAATGATCGAGATGGCGGAAGAACTCGCCGACCTCTGCCCGAACGTGATGATCAAGATTCCGGGTTCCTCGGAGGGCATGCCGATATACCGTCATCTTGCATCTAAAGGGATCTCCACCAATGCGACGCTCGTTTATACGGTTCCCCAGATCATGACCGTCGCTAAAATGGTTGCCGAGGGGCGGAAGATACACCTTGCGGAGAACAAGACACCCCGTCATGGCTGGCGGGCGGTCTGCACCCACATGTCGGGGCGGTTTGAGGACACAAAAACGCTCAGGGGGTATATCAACGAAAAGAACCTCGACATCAGTCCGCTCGAACTACGGTGTGCATCAGAAGCCGTGGTGAAGAAATGCGCCCGGCTGTTCGTCGAGCGCAGCCTTCCCATCAAGATGCTCGACTGCTCCCACCGCCTTCACGTCTCCATGAACGGCGAACTGTACTATCCCCATCTCGAGATGTTCGCGGGCGGGCCGATTGTGTACACCATACCGCCGAAAGTCCTCGGCGATTGTCTCATGCTGTACAGAAACCGTGAGATCGTTCCCGGCTGGAACGATCCGGTTCCTCAAGAAAAGCTGGACAAACTTCTCCAGGTGCCGTATTTCAAGGCATCTTACGAGGAAGATGGGTTCGGCGTTGACCAGTTCAGCGAGCTTCCCTCGCTTCTCGAGACCGAAGCAGAATTCGGTGCAGCAACCCATGAAATGATCAACTATGTCGGCACATTCGTTTAATCAAAGAATTCCTCGAGAGACTGCTGTGGGGTTATCATGAGAATATATACCGCGCCGCTATGAAAAGATGAGTCAGCCTGCACCCCCACACAATGCCTCAAACTGCCCTCTAACCCGGATTTCGTGAATTACCCGGGATAATAGCAGAGTGCAAGAAATTTTTTTACTTTTCTTTGGACAGCAGTATCCCTGAACAAGAAAATCAAAAAAAGCTTCGACTGCAAACACGCCGAAGCCTTTTCAAAGCCAGTGTAATTGATACAAACTGACACAAAATTGATGCTGCCTGCCTGTCTTTTAAGTCAGCGATTCTTCTAACCTGTTGATTATTCATGGTCGGGGTGGGCGGATTTGAACCGCCGGCCTCATGCTCCCGAAGCATGCGCGCTAACCGGTCTGCGCTACACCCCGATTCGTTCAGAAGAACATCTTTATCACGGTGAAACCGAGTATGAGAAGAACCGCAAACACAATCGACAAAAGATTGAAATACCGATCGATGAAACTTTTAATCGGTCTGCCGAATTTCCAGATGAAACCGGAGACAAGGTAAAACCTCGCCCCGCGAGAAATCGCCGAAATCATGACGAACAGCGGGAAATTCATGCCGAACGCACCCGCGGTGATGGTGAACACCTTGTACGGAATCGGTGTGAAACCTGCGATGCCGACGAGCCACACATCATACCGCAGAAACAATTCTTTGACCTCTGCGAATTTATCTAAAAATCCGTAAAAGTCAAGAATTTTATGCCCGATAACCTCAAAAAACACCAATCCAATGGTATAACCAAACATACCACCCAGCACCGAACTGACCGTGCAGACGAAAGCGAAACGGAACGATTTCGCCGTCGCGCCGAGTGCAAGTGCGATAAGCAGTACATCGGGCGGAATAGGAAAAAACGAGGACTCGGCAAAGGATAAAAGGAAAAGCGCCGGAATACCGTACGGAGTGTCCGCCCAGTGAAGGACCCAGTCGTACAGCCGCCGGTGAAATCCGGCCCGTTTACTCATCTTTCCATCCCCGTTCCCCGACAAGAGGAACGAACGTACAGCCGCAGACATCCCGCTTTTCTATGAATTTCTCCCCTTTTTCAATAATCTGCAGGCGTTGAGAAATACGGTCACCCACAGGTATGACAATACGGCCACCCAGAGCGAGCTGTTCAATCAGTTCGTCGGGGACAGAGGGCGCCCCTGCAGCAACGACAATCCCATTGAAAGGCGCATGTTCCTTCCACCCCATGCTCCCGTCGCCGACCATGAACCTCACCGATGTTATACCCAGTTTTTCGAGTATTATTTCAGCCTTCCGGGAGAGCTCCCCGAACCACTCGACAGTGTAAACGGCATATCCCAGGAGAGCGAGAATGGCGGTCTGATATCCCGATCCCGTGCCGATTTCGAGGACTTTCCCGGTATGAGGTTCACCCAATTCCTGGCACATGAGGGCGACTATGTATGGCTGTGAAATCGTCTGATCGCATTGTATGGGCAGAGGGTAATCACCATACGCCCGCGGCCAGAACGCCCCGTCGACGAATACATGCCGCGGCACCGTTCCCATGACCTTGAGAAGTGCCTTGTCGCGGATGTCCCGGCTGATGAGCTGTTCCTTAATCATGCGTGCCCGCGCGACTTCATAGTCGATTTTCATGATGGTTCCTTCCAATACGCTCATGAGCACGAGGAGCAGGGAAGCCGTCGACGGCAATGGTGGCGGCAATCATCCGGTGATATCTCCGGCGGGTTATTCGAATATCCATGACCGTATGGTGCTGAGAGCATGAACGGCGGTCATGTTCAGGTGAAGAGGCGTTATGGAAACATTCCCGCGTTCAATGGCGGCAAAATCGCAGTCATTGTCCCCGGTCCATTTCTCGACCTGTCCGCCTATCCAGTAATAGGGTTTCCCGCGCGGATCGATTTTTTCGATGACCACCTCACGGTATGAACGTCTGCCAAGCGTGGTCACTTCAAACCGTCCGCCCGTCCAGGAAGCGGGAAGATTCACATTAAGGAAAACTCCCTCGGGAAGACGATGATCCATGACAATCCGAATGATTTTCACAACAATCTCGCTCGCCCACCGGATGTCGGTATTGTCCGGGTCGACAAGAGAGACCGCAAGCGATGGGACTCCGAGCACAACTGCTTCCGCGGCTCCTGCGACTGTCCCGGAATATATCACATCGTCGCCGAGATTCGCCCCGCTGTTGATTCCTGAAACGACGAGGTCCGGAATTCTGTCGAGAAATCCCTTCAGCGAGAGCATGACGCAGTCCGTCGGGGTGCCGTCGACTGTCATCGTTGTATCGTCGATTTTTTTAACACGAAGCGGCCTGTTCAGGGTGAGAGCATGGCTTGCGGCGCTCTGCTCCCGGTCCGGCGCGACCAGCACGGTGTCCCAGGTCTTACTGACTTGTTCCCTGAGGACACTCGTACCGGGCGAAAGGATGCCGTCATCGTTTGTCAGGAGTATCAGTTTTGCCACCGTTCACTCCTTGCGGAAGATACATATATAAGCGCAGAAACAACCCGTATAGTATACTATAATCGAAGTCGTCAGGCAAGCAGGAAAGAGACGATCATCACTGCCACGTGTAATGGGAAATGGCGCCGCGAACAGAAGGAACACCGGTGAATTACCGGCCGTACCCGATATTCGTGAGGGCGCCCTCACCGAGCCGCTCCTCGAGCTGTGCCCGGTAGAGGCTCTGCGGTGTCACATGGCGGTCCCAGGACTCGATGTGTCCCTGCTCTTTCCCGTAATCAATGAGGTTTTTATTGAAAATCATGGCGTGGATGCCGACCTGCCCGAACGCGTAATTCTGCCCCACCGGCGGTTTCTGGCAGAGGAACATCCCCTCGCAGTTCCACAGGATGCCGTTGACGGACATCCAGCGCGAGGGCTTCGACTGCGCATACCGGAGCGTGATCGCGGTGAAGACATTATCATAGAGACTGCCGGACACGAGGCTCATGTGCGGCTCGCTGTTGCCGTAGCCCTGACGTTCCTCGCAGTCGAGGAAGACATTGGGGCCGCATGTCTGGAATCCGCCGACGACGAAGGTGTGCCGTCCTTTTTCGGACACGCACCGCTGAACGAGACAGAGCTGCCCGCATATCTGGAACGTATACCGCCGCCATCCCGCGCAGTATGACACCGGCTCGTTCGAGGCGCAGTCCCGGACGGTCACCCTCGTTGAGCCCTGGGCGATAAACACCGCGCTCCCCGCAAAGTGGCAGGCGGTCACATCTCGAACCCAGCAGTCTGCCACATCGTCGAGATGGACGAAGTTCCAGTAATGGTTCTCGTCCGCATAGTATTCCTCTCCCTGATAGTCCGGGCGGTCAAAGTTGCCGTAATCGGTGCGGCGGACAGTCCGGTCGAAGTCCGATTCGCCGCGGAGGTTCTCCACGCCGGACTGCCTGATTCTGCCCGGATCATCGTATCTCACCATCTCACCGCCGCCGAAACGCTCTTCGACTGCGACAGTTATGGGCGCATCGACAGTCACCGTATCGCCCGTTACCGCTGTGACCATACGGTCGAAATCGTATGTCGCTGTCTTCGTCATGGTCGTCGCCTGCCACTCACGGTTGTCCTCGCCCATGAGACGGAACCATTCATCGTTCGAGTGACGGCGGACTATGACTTTATCGCCTGCCCTGAAACGCCGTGCGTTCTCCACCCGTAAGCGCCGCGCGCCCACCGGGACGTACGAATCGAGAATACGGGCTGCGGGCGGTTTCTCCTCACGGCCTCCCGTGCCCTGGATAGAGACGAGGTTGGCGCCGAAGTGCAGCTCCTGTGTCGTCTTTCCGGTGATAGCTCCGCGGCCGAACAGCACAGTACCGGTCGCATCCTGCCCTTCGCCGCGCAGAACGACGCCGCCTGCCTCGATACGGAGCGGCGCATCGAGCGGATACCATCCCCGTTTCAGGAGCACCGCGCCGCAAAATCCGTCAGGGTCGGGCGGGAGCGCCGAGACACGGTCGATTGCCGCCTGAATCAGAGGAGCGCAGTCGCCTTCCACCGGCCAGACAGTCTCCTTCACCGGGACATACGGCAGCATGACACCGCCGCCCATATAACCCGCGTAAGAGAAGTCGGGTATGATGTTCCCGTTTTCGTCCGGGATATATACCAGTTTCCCGGCGGCGTCCGGATAGACGAGGCTTGTATAGTTTTCCGCGTAAATTAGATGGGGTTCCCACACATAAAGCGTCATACATAAGCAGAGTAAAAATATGGATTGATAAGTGAATTTTCTCATGAGGGTATCCCCCCGGTGGATTCATATGATTATTCCTGCAATTAAAATGGTTACATTCTTTTTCATTGTTTCGTATGTCAAGCCCCCTTTCGGCGCTCACGCGCCACTTTCCCCCGGAGGGGGCAAGTACAAGTAAATACTATGGTTATATTCCTACCCTCCGGTTAAACCGGGGGGAAGGATGTCCAAAGGACAGGAAGGGGGATTGTTTTCACTGATTGCTGATGTCAAGTATTTAATCGCTGTAGTAATAGTATTTAGAAGTGGAAAACACAGAATATGCATCGAATAAGTATAGGGATGATAGTCTTTTTGAGCGGTATGTTCAAGGGGATAATGTTGTTGTTCCCATAAAAAAAGCCTGCGACACAGCCGCAAGCTCCTTTATTATTTTGTCTGGTCGGGGTTATTAAACGCAGTGCGAACCTATTTTGAAAACTCATTAACAAAAACTTAATCCTACGATACGGCTTGCCCTTCGGGCTTTCTTTACCTGCACTCCGAGCCTGCTCCCCCTTTTGGGGGCTAAGCAGGAAGAAAAAAAAATTCTTTTTCCGACACCTTCTTCTTTTTGGGCAAATTTTAGGTGGGGCAAAATTTACCTATCAATGTTAAGTGGTATCAAAATTTATTTTTGTAAAAATTCCCATTTCATATAACGTTTTGCGGATAAAGGAAGTTGCCAAAGGCAATTTGGGCGAAGGTGCGTAGCACCGTAGCCTTTTATCCGCTGTTAGGCGATGCGGCGGGCTTATCTTCAAGATGAAATACCTCCTCCTCCACCTTCGTTGCTCTTTCCGCTTTTCCAGCCAGTTCTTCCCTCAATTGAAATGCTATTAGGAGCATTTAATATTTTATTATCTATCTGACAAACTTCACTGAAAATACAGTACCTATCAGTTCTAAAAATCAATTTATCCTGTGGAATTATACTCTCTAGTTTCTTCACGGCTACTTCTTTCTCTGGTGGACAAAAGCGTTTATTAGGCCGACAGGCTATTTTGCCAAGTCTAAAGATAAGATAGTCTATAGACGCTGGCGTTGGTGGTCTATGATTATTTGAAATTTTACCCCATTCTTCCCATACCTTTCTCCATGCTTCTCGGTTTAATCTATCTACCATAGAATACTGATAACAAAAGACATCCAAGAAACTGGCAAGTAAAGGGATACGAAATTGAAGGATCCCTGTTCTCAAAGCTATCCTCATGGTATTTTTATCACTCATTACGTCCAGTTTCTCTATGTTCCTTTTGTATTTCCATACTCCTAAGTCAGCCATATCTCTTAGAAACATGTGAGCCTTTTTAGTAGAGAATCCATATCGTTCTTCGGCTGTTAGTGCCTCAACAATCTCAACTACATTTCCACTATGAACCTTATTAATTTTGTATGCTGATGATTCATATTTTTCTGCCAGCAATTTTGCAGAATTTAACATCCATGGTTTTCGCTTATCTCGCTGTGACTGTGCACCAAGAAAATTAAGAAGCTCATCCACCAATAGGTCATTGCTCTTTACTTTCTCAGGCTTGAAAGACATATTCGATATTATGTTCATAAAGACATTTATCAATCAATGTGATAATTTTATTGAACCTGTTTTCTGAAATATCATTCCAGTCCTCTTCGGTAATTGGTTCAATTTCCCAATTAAAACCATAATTGCTATTTTGCGCAGACCAATAATATGTTTTCCTTTTATATTCAACCTTGCCACCTGCAAGCCAATCATCAAATTGATCGCGATGATATTGAGAATCAATCATTATTTTGATCATAATTGCTACCTCCCCTTTTCAACGATTCCAAATTTTTCTCGGCGGTCACTGTGGATCAAGGCAGAGTTATAGAGTTCTTCTACATCTTTATAAAGTCTAAACAGAAATCTATCTTTGAAATCTCTAAACGGAGTTTGGTTGATATATTGCCCAAACAAATCTTTCTCTTTTGTAGTCGGTCCAATAACAAAAAATCTCGCAGGAAACCTCCTTGGTATCTTTAACAGCCTATCTAAACCAGATTTTACTCTTGTTGTCTCTTCTACTTCAAAGGCGTAAATTGGGAACAATCCATAATCATCTTCATCAAACCATAGTGTATCTATTTCTCTAATCTTTGATAGATTGGGACCTCTGAAAATATTGGTACAGTCAGATACACTGACAAAATCTCTTAATGGTTTCCCTTGAAAATTTCTGACTGTCTGGTCGTGTGGAGGTGCATAAGTTTCATACCCATAAATTCTTCCCAATGTGATTAACATTCCTTGTGCAATTCCATGATCAATCTCTGGTTCTTTAGTAAATCCTTGTGCCTCTGGCTTTATTGAAATTTCTTCTACAACTTTATAAACACCACTTCTTTCTGGTGGCACTGGCACAAATATTTTATACTGTCTTACAACTCTTCTGATAGTATCCTGCCAAGTTGGATTAGTCTTAGTTTTGGGATGACCTTCTACTATTTTATTAATTTCAGATAGATGGCCTTGCCCACCTAATTCTAATAAAGCATTTCTCACAACATCTTTCCAAGTGTATTTCTCTTCTTTCATGTTAAATCACCTTCTTTAGAATCCGTATAATGAATGATATTTGCATAAGGAGGATGGGCACAGATTAAATCTACGGAGTTGTCTTGTAAAAATGATAAATCTCTAGCGTCCCCAACTGACAATTCCGGCTCATAAACCTTTAAATGGTTTTTTTCGTCGATAAAAGTTAATTGTTGAGGCTCTAAGGTAAAATCCACATTTTTCTTTGCCAGTTCAATTGCTTTGTTGTTAATATCAAAGGCGATGCACTTCCTTCCTAAAAGTTTGCATTCTACAGCAGTTGTTCCAGCACCACAAAAATAATCTAAAACCAACTCTCCAGGTCTTGAATATTTAAGAATCACATTCCGTGGGATATAAGGTGACCAGTTTCCCCTATATTCTCCACTATGAGTTACCCAATTACCCCTTTGTTTAAAACTCCAGACTGTAGTTTGTTCCTCTTTGAAATCTTTGGGATGAAGGGCTTTTATTTTTTTAGAGACTTTTAAAACACTAATATTAAGCCCTTGCGTTTTAGTAATAAGTCGCTCAATATATCTAAATGTGACTCCATACATCTTTCCAATTTTTAGATCAGGAGTTCCCCTTGCTTTTTCTTGCAAGATTACTTCCTGAAGCTCTTTTTCGGTTTTAAAACTTATCTTTTGATTAGCCATTATGTCCGCCTTTTATTACTAAGCCCGCAGTTTCGCTTAACTTAAAATAACCTAACTATTTCGTTTATGCTACCAAATTGGTATATTTTGCTAAGAACTTCATTTATGCACGACTCTATGTGAAGCTTCAAATTGTAACTTCTTGTTGAAATCTTCGAACCGATAGACTAATGATAGTCTTTTTAAGCGGTTTGTTCAAGGGGATAATGTGGTTGTTCCCATAAAAAAAGCCTGCGACACAACCGCAAGCTCCTGTTCTGTTTAATTTGGTCGGGGTGACTGGATTTGAACCAGCGACCCCCAGCCCCCCATGCTGGTGCGCTACCGGACTGCGCCACACCCCGCCAGAAACAGGTCACAATATACACAATTTTTCCGGGAAAACAAGAAAAAGACTTCCGATTGCGGATTGCGGATTGCGGATTGGAACTCATCCCCCTGATCCCTTCTTGTGCCCGAAAGAGAAGGGAAACTGAGACCAGCGGTTTTTTCTCTCCCCGCTGTGGCCTGCCGGGGGTTCGGTATACACCGTGGGGGAAATAACTTTTGACATGCTTTTCTTTATGCAATATATTGTCAACAGCCGTATTCACTGAAACCCCCATACCGCAGCAATAATTGACATAACTTACATTTATTCAATAGAATAAGGGAGGCCGCCGTGGTCAGGCGAATCACTGTCAGAACCCTGCCGGGTTGTGTCGACGCGCGGGGAGAAGGCATTCGGAAAGACGCTCACGATCTCGGAGTGAAACAGGTCGCCGGCGTTTCGGTCAGCGTTGTCTACCTGTTCGAGGGTGATATCCCGGACGAGGATATTCGTCGTATCGCCGAAGAGCTCCTCACCGATTTTGTCACGCAGGAATACTTCATCGACAGTATTCCCGGTGAGGAAGGGCAGGTTATCGAGGTGGCGTACAATCACGGTGTCATGGACCCGGTCGAAGGGTCCCTTTACAAGGCGCTCGGGGACATGGGTATCACATCGGTGACAGCGGCGAAAACCATGAAACGGTATGTCGTGGCCGGTCATGTGAAGGACGCCGATATTGAGCTTATCACCGAGAAACTGCTCGTCAACAAGATCATCCAGCATGTGGCGATTCCCGGCGAGGAAGCATTTCTCCACGCCAGGCCGGTCGAAGGGGTCGAGCGGATCGAAATCGCGCTGCTCGATATCGATGACGAGGGGCTCAAACAGTTGTCGCGCGACAGGTTCCTGTCACTCACTCTCGAGGAAATGCAGGTCCTCAGGGAGTATTACCGCCGCCTCGGGCGGAACCCGACCGATGTGGAACTGGAAACCTTCGCCCAGACCTGGAGCGAACACTGCGTCCATAAGACGTTCCGCGGCATCATTAATTACAACGGCGAGCGAATCGACAATCTCCTGAAAAACACTGTCATACGGGCGACACGTGAGATAAACCACGAGATGTGCGTGAGCGTGTTCGTCGACAACGCCGGGGTGATACGGTTCGATGACACGGACAATGTCTGTTTCAAGGTCGAGACGCATAATTTCCCGTCGTCGCTCGAACCGTACGGCGGTGCGGGGACGGGGATTGGCGGGGTGATCCGCGATGTGCTCGGGACAGGGCTCGGCGCTAAACCGGTCATCAACACCGATATATTCTGTTTCGCGCCGCCGACCATGAAGCTGGAGGAACTACCCCCCGGAACGCTGCATCCGCGCCGTATCATGAAAGGCGTCGTCTCCGGGGTCCGCGACTACGGCAACCGGATGGGCATACCGACCGCGAACGGATCGGTATCCTTCGACCCGCGGTATGTGGGAAACCCGCTCGTGTACTGCGGCACTATCGGTATCATGCCGAAGGAATGTTCGTTCAAGAAAGTTTCGGACGGTGATGTTATCGTCCTTGTCGGCGGGCGTACCGGCAGGGACGGTATCCACGGGGCGACCCTGTCCTCCACCGAAGTGACCGAGGAAAGCGAAACGACCTCATCGCATGCTGTCCAGATCGGAAACGCCATCGAGGAAAAGCGCATGACCGATACCCTCCTCCAGGCCCGTGACCGTGGCCTATATACGGCGCTGACCGATTGCGGCGCCGGGGGTCTTTCGAGCTCGGTTGGTGAAATGGGCCGGGACACCGGAGCAGTCGTGAACCTCGAAAAAGTCCCGCTCAAGTATGCCGGCCTGCATTACTGGGAGATCTGGATATCAGAGGCGCAGGAACGCATGGTCCTCGCTGTGCCACCCGGAAAGGTTGAGGAACTGCTCGGGGTGTTCGCCGCCGAAAATGTCGAAGCCACGGTGATTGGTGCATTTATCGGTAACGGCACACTGACGCTCAGATATCGCGGAGTCGTGGTCGCTGAGTTCGAAAGCGAGTTCCTCCATGAAGGCGTTCCCCGTCTCGTCCGTGAGGCGACATGGAAACCGAAATCGAATCCCGAACCGGATTTTCCCTGTCCCGTAAACCTCGGGAAAGCCCTGAAGAATGTCCTGGGATCATGGAACGTCTGTTCGAAGGAGTGGGTCGTCCGGCAGTACGACCACGAAGTCCAGGGCGGGAGTGTTGTCAAGCCACTCACCGGGGCGATGAACGACGGTCCCTCGGACGCATGCGTCATCCGTCCCAAGCTCACCAGCAGCAGGGGGCTCGTGATCGCGAACGGGATCAATGTCAAATACGGCGATATCGACCCCTATTACATGGCTCTGTCGGTGATCGACGAGGCGCTCCGTCAGGTAACCGCAGTCGGCGGCGACATCCGTAAGACTGCCCTTCTCGACAATTTCGCCTGGGGCAACACCACGATACCCGACCGTCTCGGAGACCTCGTCCGCGCCGCCCAGGGCTGTTACAGTGGGGCGGTCGGTTTCGGCACACCGTTCATTTCCGGCAAGGACAGTCTCAGGAATGAGTTCATTTACGGCGTCAAGGTTATCAGGATACCGCCGACACTGCTCATCAGCGCCATCTGTGTCATGGACGATGTCACCAGAGCGGTCACCATGGATTTCAAACAGCCCGACCATACCGTCATGATTGTCGGAGTGACCAGGGACGAGATGGGAGGCTCCGAATACTGGCACGGCGAGGGATTCCTGGGCACCACTGTCCCCGGCGTGGATGTCGATTCGGCGCGGGAGACCATGATCGCCCTCCACGAGGCGATGGACAGGGGACTTGTGCGGGCGTGCCACGACTGTTCGGAAGGCGGGCTGGGTGTTACCCTCGCCGAGATGGCGTTCGCCGGTGATATCGGCGCCCGGGTGAACCTCGACCTTGTTCCTGTCGACGCAAAGATGCGGCCTGATCATGTCCTGTTCAGCGAGTCGAATTCACGGTTTGTCATCGAGGTTATACCCGAAGATATCGACGCGGTGTTCGAAATTCTCGATGCGGCGACAGTCGCAGTAATCGGCAGGACAACCGGAGAGAAGCGTCTGCTCATCGGGAATGCGGACGGCGACCTCATCGACGAGAACATCGCCGGTCTGAAAGCGGCCTGGCTGGCGCCGCTCGGAACGATGTGAAGTGGCTATGGCTTAACAAGATGATATACAGTATATATTGGTTTACAGAATGAATTTCATCAGTTATGTAACACTCTAATTGGAATTCGCCATTATGTCATTCCGAACTTGTTTCGGAATCTCAAAAAATTCAAGAAGATATGATGAAGCACTATTATATCTATATCCTGACGAATAAATCCGATAGTGTGCTTTATATTGGTATGACAAATAATCTTGAACGAAGAATGTTTGAACACAAAAACAAGTTAATAGAAGGATTTTCTAAAAAATATAATCTGAATAAACTTGTTTATTATGAGATAACAGAAGATGTTAAGAGTGCTATTGAAAGAGAGAAACAACTTAAAAACTGGCATAGAGAATGGAAAATAAATCTGATAAATGAATTTATTCCTGATTGGAAAGACTTAAGCAATGGATTATAGGGATGAGGAAATATGAGATGTTGAATCGAGTTCAGCATGACTGTGCCTGTATTGTCACCCTGAACTTGTTTCAGGGTCTCTAATGCACACCATATTGAAAAAACGTATAAACAATTCGGGTAAATTAAGAAAGAAACCTTGATATACCTGTCTGGAGGACTCAATGGCACAACCGAAAGCGATCATCGTGCGGACCGCGGGGACGAACTGCGACGTTGAGAGCGCCTTTGCCGCAGAGCAGGCCGGATTCCGCGCCGACCGGGTGCATATCAACAGAATAGCCTCCGGGGAGGTGAGCCTGGACGACTATTCGTTCATGTTCATTCCCGGCGGGTTTTCGTACGGCGATGATGTGGCGGCGGGAAAGATCATGGCGCTCGAGCTGTACAGGAGGCTCGGCGATGCGCTCCTCCGGTTCGAAGACCGGGGGAAACTGATCCTCGGGGTCTGCAACGGCTTCCAGGTCCTCATCAGGGCCGGCCTCATCCCCTTCAGAACCGAACACCCCGCTGAGATGCAGGCGACATTGACAAACAACGATTCCGGGAAATTCGAGGACCGGTGGGTGTATCTTGATATAGAGCCCGGCACCGTCTGCGTGTTCACCCGTACCATGAAACCCCGTATCGAACTGCCGGTCGCGCACGGTGAAGGTAAGTTCATGCTCAGGGACCCCGCCGATATCGAAAGGCTCGGGACCGCCGGGCAGATCGTCCTGCGGTACGGCGCACGGAACGGCGGCGAACCGGCCTATCCCGAGGATCCCAACGGTTCCATGGGGCATATCGCCGGGGTGTGCAACAACCGTGGGACGATTTTCGGGCTCATGCCCCATCCAGAGCGGTTCCTCCGCCGTACGAACCATCCGCGCTGGACCCGTGAAAACCTCCCGGAGGTGGGCGATGGCGCCGCGATATTTGCAAACGCGTATGAATATTGCGCGGGACTGTAACGTCCACTTGTTTCCACCGGTAAAACAGCGAGGGATCTCCGGAAGAAATGGACAGGGAATGAAACAGTTCGCCTTTGCCATCCTCTGTATTGTTGTTTTCCTTCTAATAGGCTGCGCCGCTTCGCCAGGCCTGCGCGAAAGCCCGGGTCGGGGACTGCGTGTGGCGGATCATGCTTTCTGCATCCGGATCGAAAACAAGGAACCGGCGGGAACCGGCACGAGCTTCTCCTCGACAGTAGGCAGGGTATACCTGTGGACTGTTATCGAGGGAGCACAGGGACCGACGTCAATCAGGCATGTCTGGTATTACGAGGACGAGCGGTGGCTTGTAACCCCCCTGACAATCACTTCGCAGCGGTTCCGGACATGGAGTTATTTCACGATCAGGCCCGATCTGACCGGCAAATGGCACGTACAGGTCGAGGACAGAAACGGGAATGTGCTGGGCTCGTACCCGTTCACCATACGGAAATGAGCCGGGAACCGCTCCGGCCGGTATAATTCGCCTCTCCGCCACCAGGCACCCTGTAGAGGCTGTCCGGCGGCACATATCAAACGAAATCCGGGAACCATAATGAACGAAGACCTGCTTCAACAGCTTATTATTGATACTGTCAAAACCCACCCCGGGAAGAAATTCCGCAGGCGTGAGCTCTATAATTACCTCAAAATCAAAAAGCTGAATTACGGTGAGTTCAAACTCATGCTTGACCGGCTCGAACAGAGCGGGGAGCTTGAACGGATGAAGGGGAGGAAATATGTCACCCCCGACAAAGGAGGCATCCTGAGCGGGGTGTTTTACGCTTCGCGCAGCGGCGGCGGGTCTGTTCGTCTGCCCGACGGGGAAAAAGTGATCATCCGGCGCGGCGGTATCAACAGCGCGATGTCCGGCGACACCGTGCAGGTGAAAATACTCAGAAAAAAAGGCTTCGGTTCTTCACAGATGGCCGAGGTGCTCAAAATCGTCGAACGCTCCAAACAGCCGCTTATCGGCGTTTTCAAACAGTTCGGGAACACGTCGTTCGTGGTACCGCAGGGAGACCGCTTTACCCGTAACCTTTTTGTGAACGACAGCCACGGGCTCGACATCAAAGACGGCGACCTGGTCGTCTGCACGGTCGAGATACCGTCCACAGTTCATTCCCATCCGGTGTGCAGCATCACCGAGGTGCTCGGCGATCCGGACGCGCCCGGAGTGGATGTCCTCGCGCTTGCAAGGAGGTACGAACTGCCGGTGGCGTTTCCCGGGGAGGTCATCGGTGAATCCGAACGGGTATCTGCCGACCTTACTCCGGATATTATCGCACAGCGCCGTGACATCAGGGATACTGTCACCTTTACCATCGATCCCGAAGACGCGAAGGATTTCGACGATGCCATCTCAATATCTCATCTTTCCGGCGGGAGATTCGAGCTTGGAGTCCATATCGCCGATGTCTCCCACTATGTCACCCCTGAATCGGCAATGGATCGTGAGGCCCGCGAACGGGGGATGAGCTGTTATCTGGTCGACCGTGTCATCCCCATGCTTCCCGAACGTCTCTCGAACGACCTCTGCAGTCTGAAACCGGGAGAAGACCGCCTGACCAAGAGCATATTCGTTCTTATCGACGGCACCGGAACCGTGGTGAAACGTGAAATCGCCAACACCGTCATCAACTCGAGCATGCGCCTGACGTACCAACAGGTTCAGGCATGGCTCGACAGCGACAGGAGCGACGGGGGCGGGGACATCCCTCCCGGAGTCGGCGAATCGCTGAGGGTGCTTTCCGACCTGACCGATATTCTGATCGAGCGCCGGAACGAACGCGGGTCAATCGACCTGGAGATTCCCGAGGCGAAGGTGATACTCGATGACCGGAACAGGCCTGTTGACATTGTAAAACGCGGGCGGCTCAAGTCCCACCGCATGGTCGAGGAGGCGATGCTCATCGCCAATATCGTCACTGCGGAGACGCTTGCCGGAATTCATGCGCCGTTCCTCTACCGGATACACGACAGGCCTGATGAGAAGGCAATGGAGACGTACTCCGAGATCGTCCACTCCCTGGGGTATAATTTCAACCCCGCGAAGTCGCAGGACCAGCGCTATATACAGCAGTTTCTGACGTCACTTTCGGATACAGCCCACGAACAGACACTCAACATGCTCCTGCTCCGGTCTATGAAAAAAGCGGGATACAGCCCCCGGAACATCGGTCATTTCGGACTCGGATTAGAAACCTATTCACATTTCACCTCGCCGATACGCCGATACCCCGACATCATCGTCCACCGTCAGCTCGACCGCTACACCGGCACGAGGAAAGAAAATCTTCCAGACCACGAGCTTGTTTACTACGAATCGCTCGGTGAACATCTTACCCGGCGCGAGATCGTCATCGATTCGGCTGAACGTGACAGTATCAGGATGAAAACGGCCGAGTTCATGCGGCAATATGTCGGCGAGGAATTCACGGGGACGATTACTGGAATCATCCCGATTGGGATGTTTGTCGAACTCGACCAGTTTTTTGTCGAGGGACTGATCCACGTTTCGAATCTCGACGACGATTATTACGAGATCGACCGGACCGGAATCATGATGGTCGGACGGCGGACAGGGAAGCGTTATACCATCGGAGACCGCCTGAATGTCATTGTCCTCTCGGCAGTCAAGGAGCGCGGCGAAGTGAATTTCATGCCGGTCGCCCCGGTCAGGCGAAGGAAAAAATAACCATTGCGGTTCACAGTCCGGCTTTTTACCGATGAAGTATCAAAACGACCGGAGCGTGTTTTTGCAATGCATACTATGGACTCCCTCTGGAGCCGTATGGTCTTTTATATGAAAATTGTGGTGACAACCGCCTGTTTCGTCTGGTATCCCGCCGCTGCGCATTCGGATTCTGAACTGCTGTCACAGGGTAAGGAAGCGGCGCGCACGGTTACCAGGGACTGCATCAGGATAATTTCTTCACCATTCCGTCTCTCACGGGAAACCCTGCCGGAAGCCGCCGCGGTGACGGGTCTCATACTCGCGTCCTCCTCTCTCGATCGTGAAGGGCGCGACCGTCTTGAGGGCTGGGATTCACAGGATATCGGCCGCATCCATGACATCGTCGAGCCGTTCGGCCGTGTCAGGAGCATTTACGGGCTCGGTGCGGTCATTGTCCTCGGCGGGTATACCTCAGGGCGTGCTCCGACAATACGGTGCGGCCTCGAATGCATAGAAGCGGGTTTTGTGACGACACAGCTCACGGTGTTCCTGAAACATGCGACCGGCCGCCTTCGTCCCGGGGCAACATCGGAGCCCTACCGTTTCCACCCGTTCAGGAAAGGAAATGCCTTTCCCTCGAGCCACGCCGTACAGGCATTCGCCGCCGCCTCAGTGCTCACAGAGTATACACCATTCCCTGCTGACTGCATTCTCTTCGCCGTTGCCTCAACGGTCGCAGTATTCGACCTCTCCGAAAACCGGCACTGGGTATCGGATGTCACAGCCGGGGCGTTTCTCGGCATTATTGTTGGTAAAACACTCGTGCGCGGTCATGAGACCTCATCACACCGTTCCACCAGCGGCCGGTTGAGGGTAAACTGGGGCATGGATTCCGGAGAAACAGACCGAATCCTCCTCACCTGTAGTTTTTGATATACCAGATTTTTACAACGCCATATCACCGCCGGAACCCCCCCGAGTCTATTTTGTATAAACAGCTTTATAAACACCTTCAGAAATACTATATTACCAGCACGTTTTTAAAAGCATGGTGAAAAATATCATATGTGTAGATACATGCTGTCAAGGGTCAGCACGAAGTGCTGATTTACTTGACAGTACATAGACAACATATTTCATTATCGGGCGCGTGAAAAAATACTTTTTCACCGCCCTCTTAAACCACCCGGTGAAAATGGCCGGAAGCAGCGGGAGAAAGTGTTGAAAGCCGGAGAGACTGCATTCGAGTACGTCGGCTCACTCCATATTCATTCCATTTACTCCGATGGGCTGAAGTCGATTCCGGAAATCGCGAAGATAGCGGATGAAAGCGGGCTCGATTTCCTGATGTTCGCCGATCACATGACCCTCGAACCACTCAAATTAGGTCTCGAGAAATGGTATGGTCAGGTGTTGTGTATCATCGGGTACGAAATCAACGATGCCAATAATCAGAACCATTATCTCGTGTACGGGCTCGAAGACACGCTGCCGCCCACCCTGTCAGCCCGTGAATATGTCAAACGGGTCCATGAAGCCGGCGGAACGGGCTTTATTGCCCACCCCGACGAAAAACGTTCTGCCCTGCCCGATCATCCCCCCTATCCCTGGACGGAATGGGACGCCGAAGGATACGACGGTGTGGAGATCTGGAACCATTCCTCGGAATGGGTCGAACGCCTGACCAGGATGAACAAGTACTATCGTTTCCTCCATCCGCTCAAACATCTCAGGGGGCCGGAGCCCGAGACACTCGCCCGCTGGGACAGGCAGAACATGACGGGTGTCATGCCGGGAATCGGGGGAACCGACGCGCACGCTTACCCGTATCACTTCGGACCCTTCACTGTCTATATCTTCCGGTACAAAGTGCTGTTCAAGGGTATCAGAACGCATGTGATCCTCGATGAACCGCTCTCCGGGGATGTGGCTCATTCCAAGGTAACAATCCTGAACGCCCTCAAACAGGCCCGGTGTTTCATTTCCAACCACCGATGGGGAAGCGCGCGCGGATTCAGGTTCCAGGTATTCTCCGGCGGAACAACCATCCCGATGGGCGGTACTGCTGCGGGTGACGATGTGCGGTTCGAGATCATGGTACCATTGCCTGGGAAAATTGCACTTCTCAGAAACGGAACAACGGTTGCGCACACTGAAGGTGTCGAGCTTTCATACACGACCGACCAGCCCGGAGCCTACCGGGTGGAAGTCAGGAAAAACAAGAAACCGTGGATATACTCCAATCACATACGTTTTACCAGGACGGACCATATATGAGTAATTGTACTTTTTCTCCGCAATTCGGGTATCCGGATTCATGCGGTTGCCCGTGCGGCCCGGCGGCTGAAAGTCCCCGTGAGTCATGCGGCATATTTGGAATTTACGGGCATCCCAATGCCGCGGAAATGACGTATCTCGGTCTCTACGCTCTCCAGCACAGGGGACAGGAATCAACGGGGATTGTCACCTCAGATGGCTGCAATCTCTTTTATCATCGAGGGATGGGGCTTGTCGGTGAGGTATTCGCCGATCAGGGGATATTCGCGTATCTTAAAGGTACGAGTGCCATCGGCCATAACCGTTATTCGACGACAGGATCGAACATGATCCTGAATGTTCAGCCTCTCATCTACGCCGACCGTGACGGTCCGGTCGCCGTAGGTCACAATGGCAACCTCACCAACACCCGTGACCTGTATGAAAAACTTCTCAAGAGCGGATCCATCTTCCAGACAACTCTCGATTCCGAGTTAATAGTCCATCTGACCGCCATGTCGAAGAAAGGCGCATTCGAAGAGCGGCTTGTCGAAGCTCTCAAGAAAGTCAAGGGAGCATACTGTCTTGTCATCCTTACCAATGACGGGGTTATCGCCGCACGTGATCCCAGAGGATTCAGGCCGCTCTCTCTCGGTAAATGCGGCGACGCATGGGCTGTCGCCTCGGAAACCTGTGCGCTCGATATCATCAACGCCTCCTATGTACGGGACATCGAACCGGGAGAAATCGTCATCATCGATAAAAACGGCATCCGTTCGCTCAAGCCGTTCAAGAAAAGCCCCCATTCGTTCTGTATTTTTGAATTCATTTATTTCGCACGTCCCGACAGCTATATTTACGGCCAGTTTGTCGATACGACGCGGAGAAGAATAGGCGGTACCCTCGCCCGTGAACATCCCGCGGACGCCGATATCGTTATCTCGGTGCCTGACTCCTCGAACACCGCGGCGCTCGGATATTCACAGGAATCCGGTATACCGTTCGAAATCGGGCTCATCCGTAACCACTATATTGGCAGGACGTTCATTCATCCGAGCCAGGTGACACGCGATCACAGTGTCAGGATCAAATTCAATCCGGTCAAGGGCGTTATCAAGGATAAACGTATCGTCGTTGTGGACGATTCGATTGTGCGCGGGACGACCTTCAAAAAGCTGACGAAGCTCCTCAGATCCGCCGGAGTGAAAGAAATCCATCTCAGGGTGAGTTCACCGCCGATTGTTTCGCCATGTTTCTACGGCATGGACTTTCCCACCAAGGAGGAGTTGATGGCGGCGCACCGTAGTATCGAGGAAATCAGGCGGTTTATTGAAGTCGATTCGCTCGGCTATCTGTCTCTTGAAGGCCTCCTTGAGAGTGTGCCCAGGGAAGGGTATTCGTACTGTGATGCCTGCTTCTCGGCACGATATCCCACCCGGCTGCGGGCAGCTATCACCAAGACCTGCCATGAGGATGCGACTCCGAATTCACATATCAGGGATGCTCTTTCACTGAGGTATTAGAAGCGTGGTGAAAAACCTTTTTCTTATGAGCACTAAAAAAGTGCTTGCTTTTCTACTTAAAATACCTTATCTTATTATTAATAAATAGGATAAGGAGGATTTATGAGACCGAGAGACCAGATGCCCCAGGAAGAACTGTTCCCGTTCATCGAGATGGAGAAACTCATTCCTGAGAACCATATTCTGCGACTGATCGACCGGTATGTGGATTTCAGTTTTATCCACGAACTGGTCGACCACACCTATTCTGAAGACACCGGACGACCAGCCGTTGATCCCGAGCTGATGATCCGGATTCTTACGATCGGGTATCTCTACAACCTGAGCGAACGCAAGCTGTTCGAGGAACTCCGGATGCATGCCGCATTCCGATGGTTCTGCAATCTGGGATTCCACGAGCCGATTCCCGACCGGAGCACCCTGAACAGGCTCAGGAATCATCGCTGGACGAAGGACGGTATCTTCCACAAGATCATGGATCGTATCGTCAGGCAGTGTGTTGCCGCCGGACTGGTAAAAGGTGACCATGTCACAGTTGACGGGACCCAGATCGAGGCCAACGCGTCTATCAAGAGCCTGGAGCCAGTCGTTGTTGAGGTCGAGGTCGACACGTATCTGGACACACTCAAACTCAAACGGTCGAAGAATCACGTACATCACCCTTCCCCCCATCCACAGGACCGGGATTTTCACGGCGAGACGTTTTCGAACGAGACTCACCGGTCGACCACCGATCCTGATGCCCGGTTGTACAAAAAATCTCCCGGTCAGGAGGCGAAACTCTCATATATCGGGAACATGCTCATCGACACGAAGAGCAGGGTGATTCTGTCGACGGAAGTAACACAGCCCGGTGTTACAACCGAGGTTGACGCCGCGCTTTCCATGCTCGATGCTCTCGATGAAACGGAATTGCCCGAACCGATAAAGACCATCGGCTCAGATAAAGGCTACGGTTCCACCGAGTTCATCACAGAATCCATTGACCGCGGTATCACACCGCATGTCCCCCTTTTAGCACACCCTGACCATGAACCGATTCCTACCTGGAAAACGGCGACCCATATACCCGAACGACAGCATAAGCGCCTGAAAAAGATAAAGGAAGCAATCGCCCGCAATCTCGTCCGTGACCTTTACGACACCCCCGCATACAAGCAGTCCCAGCGAACCCGCAAACGAATCGAACATATCTTTGCCGAAGCCAAGAATTGGCACGGGCTCGCACGAGCCAGAGGCCGTGGTCACTATGCGGTCAGTCAGCAGGTATCGTTTACCGGCTTTGTCCTGAACTGCAAACGGCTGGCTCGATTCATGAACCATCAGGCCCGAAAAGCCGCTGCGGCCGCCCTCGGTGGGCTTGAATCTGTGTCAATCACCTCCAATCTACTGAAAAATCCCTTCCGGGTGTTACAAACAGTTCGTCTTATCTGTAAATATTGTTCATGTTTCTATATTTTTATTGAAAATAGGACATTTTATTATTCGACTTTGTCACCGGGCTTTTA
>Ga0315284_10002727_pt1 | contig 25216 bp, 16 predicted proteins | sample YL17G09_16_MG_FD_203696 | JGI IMG/M metagenome (GOLD analysis project Ga0315284, IMG submission 203696) | Sediment microbial communities from Yellowstone Lake, YNP, Wyoming, USA - YL17G09_16 | ecosystem: Environmental > Aquatic > Freshwater > Lake > Sediment | place: USA: Wyoming | collected...
ATAATATGCAATAATATGCAATAATATGCAATAATATGCAATAATATGCAATAATATGCAATAATATGCAATAATATGCAATAATATGCAATAATATGCAATAATATGCAATAATATGCAATAATATGCAATAATATTCAACCGCGCTACAAATAGTTCGGTTGGATGAGTATATTCGCATCGCCTGTGTTGATGTTTGAATCAGAAATGTTTCCTTCGAAGTAAGGCTGTGTGCCGCTTCATCCGTGTGTGTGATATACGATACCCGGTCTTGTGTCCGCTTTGTCCTCGGGCCGGTATTTATCGCGTATCGGGTCATCCTAATGAATATGAAGTACCTCTACGTTCAGCATCCAGCCGATCCGCTTTTGGATTAGACCGAAGAATAGTAACGCAGAGAATGTTATAGTGAGATGAGGAATAGTGCGCGCGGTGTGATATGCCCAAATAGTTATAGAAGTAACCGCACGCTCTGCTTCATCTGGAATAGATATAGATTAATTTTTTTAAGCCTTTTCCGCGTTTTATATATTTTGCATTTTCAGATCGATCCGGATAAAATATATAGGCTGTTAGTATAAACTGTTTGACAAAACAGATGTCCGATATGTTCAGATCGATAATAAGCAATAAAAAAATAACGTACTCCGCTCTATCGGCCCTCGTGTTTTTGGCCGTGAGCCTGCCTCAGACATACCGTCAGACAGATAATATAGCATCCTATATCGGTACAGGATCTACGATTACGGCCCAAGACTGCCCGACACCCGGTGGCAAGTTCGTACATACGGGTCTGTTCTTCGTCATCCTATACTTTTTGATAAAGATGCTCAACAACAACGAACTGTCAGACGGGCTGATCGCAAAGTACGCGTTCTACTCGACTCTCATATTCTTTTTGCTCACTTCGAACGATACGTACGCCATGACGTCTAGCGTACCAGGTTTACACGATCTGACGAATAGTACTGGCTGCCCGACCAAGAAAGGTGTGTTGATCCATGCTCTGGTGTATCTGGTCGTACTGACTATAGTAATGTACTTCCCGAAAGATCAGTAGTGATCAGTAGTGATCGATAAGCTGGACATATATAAATCAGATTATATCTTGCGCTATCCGATGTACGGCATCGGATAGACCGGCACATTATAAAAAAATCAGCGCATCCGGATAATTTATCTAGCGATACAACATAGATGCCCGAAGGTGAAACTGATAACTGGATGAAGATCATCACTATAATAGTCCTCGTAGTCGTACTGTACGTCTTGTGGGATCGGTTTGTGTATAACAACACTCTTAGCGCGATCGCACAATCAACAGACTCGGCTCTAGATTACACGGTAGACTCGGCCGGCAACATTATAAAGCCCGTGGTCGACGGCACGGGTCGTATAATCGGCACGACTATCTACGCCGCTGGAAACACCGCCGGTACTTTCGTCAGAGGCAGCGGCAGGATTCTGGGCGAAGCTATAGACACGACGACAGACACGGTGTACGCTGTCGGCCGCGGGCTAAGCGGGGCTACGGGAGGGGCGGTCTATGCGACTGGCGATATCACAGGTACCTTTTTACGGGGTAGCGGTAAAGTCTTGGGCAGCGCGATAGACACAACGACAGACACCGCGTACGCAGCTGGCCGTGGCACCGGAGCCATTTTGGGGGAAGCCGGCAATCTAGCATACTCGGCGGCAGAGGGCACAGCTAATCTGGTCGGCGGTGTCGGTGGATTGGCGTACGCCGCATCGTACAGGGCTGCTGAAGGAACGGGGGATCTGTTACACGGCGCCGCAATTTCAACGGGCAACGTACTTGGCGAGACCATCGATCTAACAGGTCGGGCCGTGTCTGGCGTTATTAGCACAACGGGCGATGTTTTGGCCTACGCCGGCAAACAGGTCGGTCTGAGCTCGAACAATAACAGTGTAGAGGAGAGACGCAAAGTCATGGCAGCTATAGACGCAGGAATCATACGGTCGCCGATGGAGGGCAATATGCTTAACAACCTGGACAACATACAGGCGTCGTCACACGATATGGAGTCGGAGGTGCTAGATCTGGAATCGGAAGATTTGGATAAAAAAAAAGATTTTGAATTGAAAAGTTCAGACGAAAGTATAGGAGACATGCAAGTCGATGAGAACGGTAATAAGATCGAAGGCTTCTTCTACTATGAGTACCCGAAATACTGCGGCGAGTGCGGGTACAAGAGCCAAGCGTCTTGTAGTAGCTGTTCAAACTGCGGATTTTGTGTAACGCCTGACGGGACTGGTGAGTGTGTACCGGGTGATGAGATCGGGCCTCTGTTTCGGGAAGACTGCGTAGCGTACGAGTATAATGGCGATAATTATGGCACATACTATCACCAGCCGTACAGGTATCTCGATGCGTACCCGTTCTGGGATAGGTACGGTTACTACTACGGCGGTGGTGGGCACAGCGGGTACTACGGTAACAACATCGGCAATGTGTATCCGCGCACCAAGTACATCAACCGCAGAGGTGATCACGATAGAGTCGGCCGGCTGAAGACCGGGCACGCCGGTGGCCATGGAGGAAGTCGTGTAGGCCATGGAGGAAGTCGTGTAGGCCATGGCGGCATGGGTGGTGGTGGAGGCCGCAGTGGTGGCATGCCATCAGGTGGTCGTATGGGCGGTGGCGGCGGTGGTCGTATGAGCAGTGGTGGTATGGGTGGAGGTCGTATGGGCGGTGGCGGCGGTGGTCGTATGAGCAGTGGTGGTATGGGTGGAGGTCGTATGAGCGGCGGCGGTGGTGGAGGCGGTCGTATGGGTGGCGGTATGGGTGGAGGTGGAGGCGGTCGCAGTGGAGGTGGAGGTGGAGGTGGTCGTAGTGGTGGCGGTGGAGGCCGGCGCTAATTAATTTGTGTGCTTGTACATTTCATTTTTAGAAAAATGAAATCGAATATGTTAAGTTTTAATCATCAACACTAGAGTACTTCGCATCGAACTCGTCATTTGGTAGAGCGTGGATCTGCATAACTTCCGGCGGTGGTACGATCGGCGGGGGTTTGTTCGGCCCTATTACAGCAGACTTCGTACCACTCGATTTTGATCCGCTTTGCGACTTGCTTTGCGATTTACTTTGCGATACGCTATGCGATACGCTATGCGATTTGCTTTTGATATTCGGATCAGGATCGGCTGAACTCTCTTCCGATGTTACGCAAGACTCGTACATCTTTTGTATATTTGAATTCGTATTTGAATTTAGAATGACATCAGACTCAGCTTTACGCATAGCATCCCACAGTACATCTAGCTTGATATACGTTTTGTACGGCTCCGACTTGATCTCATGCTCTGGCTTGATCTCATGCTCTGGTTTGATCTCATGCTCTAACTTGATCTCATACTCTGGCTTGATCTCATGCTCTAACTTGATCTCATACTCTGGCTTGATATCATGCTCTGATTTGATCTCATGCTCTGGCTTGACATCAATTTCAGTCTCATGCTCTGACTTGATATCGGTCTTTTCTTTTTTCTTGGATGTATGCTCTTTGCGCTCTTTGTGTTTTTTGCGCTTTTTGTTGATGGTGTCCGTGATCTTTTTCTTTGCATCACCGATCTTCAGGTGCTTCATGAAGTTGTGTGATTTGTCAGCCTTGTCAGCCTTGTCAGCCTTGTCAGCCTTGTCAGCCTTGTCAGCCTTGTCGATATCGATATTCGACCGATCCGCTTGTATTTTTGACCTGCTGGCGCCGGATAAACGGATCCGATTAAATATGCTCGATCTGCGCATCGTATTCGTATCAGCCTCTCGTATGGCTAGTATGCTCGATGATGGATTGACGGGCATTTTATTTGTGTCAGCTGTGACAGTCGGTATGTCAGACTTTACTACGCTATCAGACTTGACTACGCTATCAGACTTGACTACGCTATCAGACTTGACTACGCTATCCGTCATAACAACTTTGTCTAAACCGCTAACCATTCCGGCTAGGCTAGCTGCCCTAGTGTGTTTAGGCTTGGCGATCGGCCGATCTAATTTGCGTTGTAACGTGCGTACAGGTTGAGCAGACTGAGTGTACATCGGGATCGACGGGTCGGGCTTGGGCTTTGAGCCATAGTAGTTGTACGATGCGGTGTGTTTTATTTCAGAGTCACCGTATTCGTATATCGCATGCTTTTCCGATTTCACTTTGGCATTCGTATTCGTGTTCATGTTCCGAATGTCTCGTATGTTCTGATATATTTTGGCGTTTTCGTACGATGTGTTCAATTTGACACCGTATCTTTTGCCGAATAGTCCGCTATCCAAAACTATGAGGTCTAACTCTTCGATCTGTATCGATATAAGAGACATGATAGAGCGCACTTTCTTTTGGCATATCGATGCTGATGGTGATGTTTGACTTCCGGCTTCAAGTGTCTTACAATCACCGATGATAGCCATAAACTGAGACCGCATAATCATCAGACCCTTGACACACTCTACGTATTTTTTGCTTATTACGGTGTCCTGTATGAGTTCCGTATTATCTGGAAGCGTATTTGCTTGAATATCGACCGATGCATTAACGTACCGCTCGATGCTTTTGGGGCTATGTGTCTCGTCTGTACTAATGGCCGGCCAATAGTATTCGGCGTACGGGTTTTTGTCTTTTGCATCGGCATCATGCTGCCCTACAAGCTTTGTGTCGTGATACATGAAACGCCTAGCCCGGCTGTCTATCATGCGCGACAACGTAAATCGGCTGTACGGATCGTCTGTCTTCAATTCGCGGGAAACTGGTATGTCTACCTTATCCGATTCGTCTAATTCGTCTAATTCGTCTAATTCGCCTAATTCATCTATCTCGTCTAGATCATCTGAATATGTGTAATCGAACTGATCTGCGTATTCATCATCGATCTCATCGAAATCGCGATGCGTATGGTCGATTACGATGCTCGATACGGCGTTATGGAATTTCCACAAAAACAGCCGCATGTCGTCCAGCGTCTTGATGGCTTTCAGCTTGACCGCCATGTTTAGCGAGAATACGTTTGACATTATGTCAGATCCGCGTTCCGCATTATAATTATACCCCATCAGCACATACTCCAGAGGGTAGTTGAATATGTCTGTATTCGTTTTGACAAAGTCGTTTATGTGGTGCCGGCAGTACGGGCACGGATACATCCGCAGAAACAGCAGCATGTATCTCTTGAACCGCGTAATATTCAACTCCAGCTCCGTCTGTTCTAATTTAATCGGCTTCGGATTTGGTTTTGTATTCGCATTTGGATTAGACAGATTAGCACCAGATGGATCGATACGCGTTATGAGATTTAGCAGCTCTGGTATAGAGTGCAAGAAAGTCCAGACGGGCGGCCCGATGAAGTACGGCATAGTCAGCCTCATCTTATGGTCCGATACGTAGTGGCGGTTGAGCAGAATATCTATGAACGGTACGTACTGAGACAGATCCCGCTCTTCGCCGGTTTTGTGTTCGAATTCGAACGCGATCTGATACCGAACCATGTAGTCGCGTATCATGTCCCACGCCCGTTTCATCATGATTTTTTCAGGTGTCGTTAGATTCGGATACACGGAAATCAGATCGTTACAATGAACACTCAGCTCGCTATAGTTCGCGCTGAACCAGTTGTCCACGATAGACGTAATTTTTTTGTTATTAATGTCTGCCAGAGTCTCCCAATGGTCGTCCGTCAGATCCGCGCTAATACCCCGCAACAGTAGCGGTATAAACTCGTCGTACCAGAAGCTGTTCTTGATCAGGGCTCCCGGTGTATATTGTGACATGTAAGATAGATCCGGTTTGTCTGTCGGATCAGCTTGATCTGTAAGATTTGTCGAATTCCGGTTGTTCTGCCTCGATTTCAGCAAAACCGGCGAATACCTGTTCGAAAAATCAATGTACGGCATCTTGCACAGCCTGATATTCAGCTCGTCTATCTTGGATGCGATTTTGTTTTGTGTGTGACTGGTCTTGTTTGATTTGTCTGATTTGTCTGATTTGTAAACTCTCTCGATGAACTGCAGATCTTCGGATAGGGCGACCAGATCAGAGTGCACTAAATTCGTACGATCCATCTTATCCGCGTTATTTGGCTTCGAACACGTAGACGGCGCACATTCATGGGATGCGCAGTGCGCTACTCGTGCGCATACTCTGCTGTACTCCAGCTCGACGATGCTGGATAGTTTTTCCAGATACCTGTACTTGTACCGCGGCACTATACGCAGATCCATTACGATATTCGTTGTTGTTCTAACTAGCTCAACGAAATCATCGAACAGATACGGCTCGACTCTCCTCCCGGTCTCTCTATTCCGACGGCTCGAATAGTTCGGCCTGAACACCCTGTACGCCGCGCCGCACAACATTCTGTACACGCCGATCCGGATCTCTCGCAGTGTCGGCGTCTCCTGTACATCCGCAGACCGCATAGTGTAGCCGTCTATCCGATCAGACAGATCCGTATTAGAGTCGTGTTTTGCCATCAACTCAGATATCAGATCATCGTAGTTGTTATTATTGTTGTCGTAATTGTAATCTGATCCCATATCGCGATGCCCGATCTCGCCGTCTAGTATTAGCATATCTGACTCTGCGGCCTTGGTGCGCGAATATGAATCGAATGCGTAGTACGGTTGAGTATATTGTGTATCCGGATCTAAATGCCGTACCATACTAATAAATTCAGTTTTGTCGTACTCCACGTCTCGAATATCATACAGCATCGATTTTATGGAACTCACATCGATCTGTATATCGTGTAACTCTGCATCTAGATTCTGTACGCCCATCGTGTAGCGCATTACATTCCGAACAAGCTTATCGTACGCCTTGTCCGGGTCTAACTTTTCTGTTTTATAGCAGTGCTCTACCTGCTCGATATAAAAATCATACACATCCTCTACGTCTACCGTATTCAGTTTTAGTTTTACGGTATGCGGTACAGGGCTCTCCATTATTTGGCCTCTATACCATCGGTTATACAAATAAAAAAATTATCCGATATCGGCGTAGTACGCATAGTGATCTGAGCTCGCGTTCCGAACTACACCGCTCTGTACAAATTCAACACCTAACCCGTATATGTAATCGCACCGTCTGTTCGCCCAAACGCTGGTCTTTATCGGGATTCCTAATTGAGCGCTGGCATCTGTGTATCCCGCTTCTTCTAAAATCTGCACCGCGTCTGTTTTGATTGTCTGAACGTTACGCTTCTGATCTGCTTTCTTAATGTGCTGCAACTCTATATCATCGTAGTCGGCCGGCCGCAAACAGTTCAGATCGCCTGCTATTATAACGTATTCGTGAGTTCCGACGTGATGTAGAATCCTTTTGATCTGATTCACTCTAATCGAACCTGTCTCGTCATACACGTCTAAATGCGTACCGACAACGCGCAGCGGCCTACTAAAGCCATGCCCGATGTCTATATCCGCGAACATGGCGTATCGCGGGCAATTATGGCCGGGGTCTGTTCCCAAATACCACACATTAGAATTTTGCCACGGCAGCTTCGTACCCATCACATTATAATGTTTGTCATCAGCCCAAAACACAACAAAGCCGATACTCTTCAGGAATAGCAAGAAGTCATCGAACCCGATCAGCTGCTTCGACCCGTACAGCATGAATTCTTCGATAATTATAATATCAGCGTTTATTTTTTTGATGATCGACTTGATTTCTTCCAGCGAATCTCTAAGTTTGACATCGCGGAACCCATGAACGTTGTACGTTAGGATCCGTCTACCAGCCTTTTGCTTGATCTGGCTTTCCCAATCATCATCGTCTGTATACACCAGGCTAGGAACAGACTTACCGTCTATCTTCAGCTCGTACGATCTACTCATTTGGTTCTGTTTAATTCCATACTGTACAGCTGCATATCAAAAAAATTGAGATTCAATTTTTATGGCGGGATAAGTATTTGGCTACAGTATAAATCAAATGGAACCATCGGATAAGCCGGCTCTGGTCATAGATAACGGGTCGGGTATGGTGAAAGCCGGATTCGCCGGTGAAGCTAGCCCGTGCGTTGAATTCCCATCTATCGTCGGCATGCCGAAGTACAAAAAATCGATCAAGCACCATAATCGGGATGAATATGACGGTCATGATAAGGATACACAAAATCCTAGTACAACGTATGTCGGATCGGAGGCGTATCAGAAGAAGGGCGTGCTGAAGCTAGTGTACCCGATCGAACACGGCATCGTAACGGACTGGTCTAGTATGGAAAGTATTTGGCGCCATACTTTCGATCTGCTGCGGGTCGAACCGGACGATCGGAATATTCTGCTGACAGAAGCGCCACGGAACCCCAAACGGAACCGGGAAAAAATGACAGAGATCATGTTCGAAACGTTCGGGGCCAAAGGGATATACATCGCGATACAGGGCGTGCTGAGTCTGTACGCATCGGGCCGGACGACGGGCGTTGTGCTGGACGTCGGCGACGGCGTGTCTCATACCATACCGATCTACGACGGGTACTCTATAGACAACGCGATAAACCGATTCGATCTAGCGGGCCGAGACGTCACGGAGTACATGCAGCGCCTGTTAGAGCAGCAGGGGATCAGTATGCACACGTCGTCGGAAAAAGAGATCGTGCGCAAGATGAAAGAGAAGCTATGCTACTGTGCGACAGATCTAGATGCGGAAGCCGTGCTGTACAAGTCAAAAAATATGACGCGAAAATATGTTCTGCCCGACGGTAATACCATAACTGTCGGCGATACGATGTACATGGCGCCGGAAGTGCTGTTCAATCCGAGTCTGATCGGGAAAGAGATGCTGGGCGTGCATGAGGCGGTGAACAACTCTATACTGAACTCAGACATCGATATTCGCAAAGATCTGTATTCGAATATCGTGCTGTCTGGCGGGACGACCATGATCCGGGACTTTGATAAGAAATTAGAGCACGAGCTGCAGCGTATTATCCCGCATAATATTATGCCGAAGATCGTCGCGCCGGCCGAACGGAAGTACTCTGTGTGGATCGGCGGGTCTATTCTGGCATCTCTACCTTCGTTCGAAACGGCGTGGGTCTATAATGCGGAATACAGAGAATGTGGGGTGTCTATCATACATCAGCGATGCGTGTGATTTTATTTTATGACGATCAGATATAAATCTGATGGCGTGTCACTACAAACCGTACCATCTTCATTATGCGGAGACAGCAGTAGATCTAGACCCCGCATCTATAACAAAATTGAAACAAAATAAGTCGGCTCTGATCATAGTCGATGTACAGAAAGACTTTCTGCCTGGCGGATCTATGAGCATATTGAACAAGCATGCGAATGCCGCATCCAAAGTCAAGATGATGATTCGCAACATAAACGATCTGATCAGATCCGGCAAATTCGACTACCATGTGTATGTACAGGACTCTCATCCAGAGAAGCACATTACATTCTCATCGTCTCACAAAGACTGCGCACCTTTCCAAATTATAACAGAGGCTGTCGAGGTCGTGGATAACCCGCTAGATCTGTATCCGGGTATGAGTGGTATGCCTGGTATGTCTATGCCTATCCCTGTACAGATGCCGATATCGATGCCAATGTTTTATCCTCTGACACCTATCACGTATCCATTTTTACCTGTCGATCCGTTGAATCCGCTGAATCCGGGTATGCAGCTAGTAGAGTTCTTGACGTACCCTGAACACTGTAGGCAGCCCATATGCTCTACGTCTTCGTGCGGCATAGAATTTGCGGCCGATCTGCTTATACCGTCGTCTTTTGCCGATGACTGCTGCAACCCGTGCAATAAGTGTGTAGATGCGGATCTGAATAAAATTCTAGAGGCCAAGAGCTTTGTGCTGAACATCGGTGAAACAAAAGAAACCGAGTCTTTTTCCGCTTTCAAAAACTACTACGCCAAAGAAACCGGACTATGCAAGTCTCTGATCGATAAAGGCGTTACGAAGATATACGTATGCGGTGTCGCTCTAGACTTCGGTGTCTGGTGGGCCGCCGCCGACGCATCGTCGTACGTTGTTAAACCGGCTGGTGCTGCTGCTAGTACTACTACGCCGGCTGCGGCTGCTAGTGCTACATTAGCCAAACTGTTCGATGTGTCTGTCGTGTGGGATGCTAGTCTACCCGTACCATCTAGTACTTCGACGGTCGAGTACAGTACAGACCCGAGTATAAAATCGAAGCATAACGAGGTTCTACGAACAAAATACAAAACGGAAGTGCAGAGCGTATTCGACGGCTTGATGAAAACAGATCCCAGATCGAACAGATGGGTCGAGGTGTTTCTTCAGCCGTACAGTATAAAAGCATCGAGTACGGCGGATTTGCTGTAATGATCACCCAAATCGGCAAAAATTGAAAAACTGTGTTTCTGTAATAGCGAGACTTATATAGCCTCACTATATATACAAATATGAGCTCTATCCACTACGGCGTAGACCTTGGGATGCGTAACATCTGCATCACGGCGATCGAAACAGATCGGTATGGTGTACAAAAAGTCAGGGTGTTGACAGACGCCGGAGGAAAGCGCGAGATCTTTAACGGGATGCAGTACATCGGTCTACCGGATACAGATACAGCTGTAGATCCTAGGGCGTTGTACAACAAGAGGCGTCTGGGGAACTCTTGTGTCAGGTCGAAGCAAACCATCACGATGAGCGATAATAACGCCGCGATTTGGATGTCGGATCTGGTAGAGATGGGTCAAACCAAGGGTTCCGATTCTCTAAATGTTCCACGATTCGTATCTATGGTCGGCGTACTGTCTCAGGTAAAAGAGCTGATCAACAAGGACATCCGTGCGGCTTGCACTAGTACCGGCGCAATAAACGATACGCGTATCGTATTCAGCTTAAGCTCTTCACTGTCGGCTGTTAGCCGCAACCGGTACCGCTCTATGATACGAGAGGTGTTCAAAGGATTTGTGATAGACTTCATTCTCAGCGACTACGCTCTGTGGTTTAATTACACAGATACGAATTCAAATGCGCTCAAAGTTGTAACAAACCCCGAGTACGTTATGGTTGTCGATGCGTCTCACTCTCAGACTCTGGTTATGGTTCTGTACGTCACGGCGGCCGGTACGAGTATCGTACACCGTACGAGTTTCAACGTCTGCGGGAAAGAGCTAAATTTTTTACTAGTGTCTGAAGTAATGAAGCAGGTTCTGCAGAACGCGAGCAGTATGACCAACTTATCGTCGTACATCTTTTCTGAGAGCAGTCTTATCGAAAAGATCAAGCACGATCTATCTATGTTCGAAGTCTGCGATACGAGTCTAGACATCGGGGAACAGACTGTACGGATTAAGATCGATCGCAACTCTCTGGAGATGGTCGCAGAATCTGAGCTACAGTTCGGAATGACAGAACTGATATCCAAATATTCGATCAAGAACATCGAGCTGGCCGGAGGGTTCAGCCGGTCTTTCGTGATACAGGATATTTTGAACAACATCATGTCCAAGAATAAGAATATCGGTGTACGAAAAGCCATGACTAGCGACGATGCTGTAGCTAGAGGGGCAGCTATGTGTTCCGTCGGGGGGCTCGCGCAGCAGATCAAACTCATGCGGTTGTTGAAACAGACCGAAGATTCGCTGCTCATCAATAACAGTCAAAGGCACGTTATCGGGTACACGAATAATCCGATGAGCCCGAACATTGTAACGGTCGACGCGTCAAATGACAAGATAAAAATCGAACACTGCGATATGACGTACACTGTACAAGTTGTTCGAAACGTCAAGTCTGTATTTGAACTGACATCGAATCAGCGGTTCGATCTTATAGTAAGCGTTGATATGCTGGATCTGCCGGTCTTTGAAAAAGTGACATCTAGCTCAAATAGAACAATCGACATCCCTTTCGATGTGCGGTACGGGACAGACCCGTCGTTCGATGAGTTTCAGATCATTCGGAACGAGTACGATCGCATCGAAAAGAAATTCGAAAAGTACGCGGATCTGCATAAGAGGATCGGGGATATTTTCAACAAGATGGAAGAGTTCTACTTCGACAAGCAGGGCTATACTACAAAAAAGCTGTCGATCTTGGAAGAGATCAGCCGGCTCAAGACATCGTACACGTACTCAACAAACGCGGTTGATAAATTCCAATCCGATCATAAGAAACTGCTAGATGCGTACGAGTTCTGTCGGATCGTGACGGTCGATCCAGATCTTTTGGATTCCGATACGTACAAACGAGATCCGGAGGTTGTGGTAGATGATCGGCTGAATCGGTCTATCATCTATCAGCTGATCCAAGAAGAGCAAGGTCTGGCTATGATCGAGCAGATGATGCGCGACTTTTAAGATCTGAACTAAGACGAGCTGGTTTTGGAATCCGATTTCGATTCTTCCGGTACGAGATCGATATAAATATTTTGATTTTCATGCTCATGCTCGTGCTCATGATTATTTTCTCTTATTTGATACGCGTTCGATCTGCACATTTCACGCGCTTTGAGTATGCACAAACACAAACACGGTACGCATACAAACACGCATACGGTGATAATGATCTGCAATACAGACAGCCCTGGGAATCCGGGATCTGACTGTGTGTTATTCATTTTGTTTTATTTCGGAGGACGGGTATCCCATCGTCCGTCATAAGAAAAATCAATTTTTGCAGGCCTCTCGATCTTCCGGATTTTTAGACAGTTCTATTTTCTCAAGCACCTCATCTGATGCGTAGCACAGTTTGAAGATAAATCAACTGATACAAGAGGGGCAGGGTCTGGATCGAGTAGACACGAGCAGATATATGCACAGAGCTAGAATCAGCGCACCTATAAGTACGGATACCGCAATCATTATTTGCAGTACGATGGTCTTATATTCTGATGATGCGACGTCTGATGATGCGACGTCTGATGATGCGTTATTCATTTTGTTTTATTTCGGAGGATTTGCATCCCATCGCCTACCATAAGAAAAATCAATTTTTCGCGGCCTCAATATCTGTCTGTTCTAATTTGTTTAGTGTTTCATCATCGGTTGTGTAGCACACTTTAGGGCACCATCCCGCGTCGTGACACGAATGACGAAAAATGAACAGACACACCCCGACCCACACGCATATTATTAAGGGAATCAGCCAATCCAGGCTATTTTTTTCGTGCGATTCGCTCATCAGACGTGCTTGTATATAGTGATACGAGCTGAGCACGTTCCAAATAAAAAAAGTCAATTTTTCTCGGCTTCTAAATCCGTATCGAACGTATTTGATATCGGAAGCAGATACGCGTCGTACTCGTGACATGTATCACAACAACCGCAACATTTTCTGCGTCTCACACACAATTCGTATCGACAGATTACGACGCATATGATGGTGGCCACCGTAATAAACGGGCAACCAAAAAAGAATACCGGAACGATCCAAGCGTACTCATCGTACATATATCGATCCGCATCGTACGACATGTTCAGTTTGATGATCGGTCGAGGTTCTAATAGATTTGTAATACGGTATCCTGCAAAATAAAAAAAGTCAATTTTTTCGTTCGGTTATACGGCATCTAATTCAATATCTTCATTATTTCGCGGAGCGTACTGCATCACAAACTGGCACACGGCAAAGTACGACGCGATCAGCACGACGCACGACCAAAACAATATAAGCGTTACCAGCCAAGCGTAATCCGGTGACAGAGTTGTAATTGTTCTGTTCGTGGTTTCCATTTTAGTTATACGATCTGCATCGATGATGATCGGCATTCTATTTCGTTTTTGCATCATGATATCCGTATTTCAATATTTCTGTTTCGATGATTCGAGAAAAATTGAAAAAGCCAAACAGAAAACGTACAGTAATCGTAATTAATTATATGCATGTACAGTATGAAAAAGTTCAAGAGCTATTTCAAGAAAGTGAATACGCAGATCGCGGAGTCTGAGACACAAGTAAAATGCTCTGCACAAAACATAGAGGCCGATCATATTCCATCTAATGCCGATCTATCTGATACAGCCGATACAGCCGATACAGCTGATACAACTGATACAGTGGATACGTACAAAATTATTAGCACAACATCGAAAGACGTGGCGCCGTTTTTGGTGTACGATAATGATCGAAGCACGCTAAATTCGAAATCACTGTTCCGGTTAGCCGATCTAGATACGGATTCATCTAACTTCTTGGCAAACCTGCTAAATATCGAAGATCAAAATGAAAATATTTGGATGGATTCGATCGGTAGATGCGGGGCCATATTGAAAGAAACGACGGCGTTTTCGGATTTCGACCCGTACTGTAATTTCTTGCTCTCATGCGAATGTAAGGACGCTAATCGAGAGATACGGCACATCATAAAGTGTACGACATCTGATATGATAGAATCATCGTTATTCGACTACGCTCTGCTGCAAAATCCGTACGGTTTAGAGCACGTGGTTTTTACGGGTGGCGGATCGAAGGGCACGATATATATCGGGGCGATCCTCGGCCTCTTAGCGACAGGCCAGATATTCTATTTGAACAACTTCGCCGGCACAAGTATCGGCGGCCTGAGCGCAATGTTCTTGGCCTGCATAACGCCGGACAAAGACACATATCATCGGATTTCGCGCCAAACGTTGAAACAGATCTCACAAGATACGGAGCTGATAGATCTGTACAGAGCCGCTGTTCGGTTTTGCACCATTAGAACGGCGAAGCGGGATATCGATACTTTTTTCGAGAAGCCGAATATGTCGTTCTACGGGATGTGGAACATCGCATCGAAGATCATGCAGCACAATGGGCTGTACAATCCGGAGAAGACGGGATTCCAAGTATGGCAATCTCTAATTGTAATGCGGATATGTACAATTATGCGGAACGGGCTAGACAGTAAGATTATTATACTCGACGATAAGGGGTGCGTTATTAGATTCGGGTCAGATACTGCAGACGCTACAAATACAAATACAAATACAAAGTATCGGACAATTCAAGACGCGGATATAGATACGTTGAGCTTTGTCGGGTGGACTATCCGATCGTTCTTCACATTCGAAGAGTACAACGAGCTGACGAGCAAGACCATCGTATTCGCCGGAACGGAGACAGACCCCGTCGACAGCGTGTACTACACTCATAATCTGAAATACAGACACATGAGAGTCATAGATGGGGCTAGAGCGTCTATGAGCATACCGTGGGTCATGGAGGCACCGATTATCGGCGGGTCTTACCATCTGGACGGCGGGATCTACAACAACTACCCGCTGACCCATCTAGACCGGACAATTAAGGGCAAAGTGAAATACTATTCCAATAAGGTGTTCGGCTACCTCATCGATGATCAGAACTCTATCATAGACGCGTACGAGGTGATGCGGGAGCTCTGGCTAGTGTACGGCGGGTTTTTGCAGATTATGAATATCGGGCATCTGGCATCTGTACCAAACTTCGACGAGCTGTCTCTGCTGTTCTTCGAAATCAGACAAGAAGTATACAAGATGCTGTACTACGCCGATACGGAAATACGAACATTCTTAGAAGGGTATCTGCCTACATCTGCATCTACAACTACTACTACAACTACGATACCCGATCTAGTGTCTGATACTTTAGGGATGGACGAGCATGAGGTCGAGCGGTACAACGTAGCCGGCCTGGCTAGAGTCTTTACGATAATAGTCGAGCATATGAAAGAATCGCCATACCTCAAATTCGGTCTGCCTCTGAAGGGCGTCGATTACGTCGTGCGGTGTTTGAATAGTTTGGCATCTCATGCGGTTCATACAGCTGGTATATCAGAAACAGAACCGGAACCCGTATTCAAAATCGGAAATTTGACAGACATCGCGGATATACTGAACCTGGCGATTAGTCAGGGCATAATTTACAACGAGCTGATAGATCTGATCAGGTCGGATCTGGCGGAGATTCAGAAGCTGGACGACGGGTCTGATATGCGAATTATTCGGCGATACAAAAAGATTCTGCTGCATCTGATGACGCACATCTTGGCGTACTACGAGGTGAAAGGCACATTCATCCGAACCAACGACCTGGATCAGCCGTGTAACTATTTTGTCGTACTGCTCAAAAAACTCGGTGACAAACTCAGCAGATTCGATAAGATGGTACGGCTAGCTGATATCGCGTGCAAAAATAAGGCAGGTTCAGCTATTACACATACGCATATTCATATTCATACAGATGATAGCACCAGGACACCCGATTTACGGCCGAGCATAGACATCGGGCTGGCGATGATAAGCAAAATAGTCAAACGGGGTAGCAGCTCTAGCTCTAATCCGCACGCACATACAGATGAAGCGAACGGCAAAACTATTCAAACCGCGCAGACCGCACAGGCTATACAGGCTATACAAACCATTCAAACAATCCAAAGCATCCAAACCATCGAATCTGCTCAACCTAGTTCTGCGTATTCGTACAAGAAGGTTGTGGATTACTTTTTCCACACAGACATGGCGGGCATATTCTACAAGTACATGTGTATCGCGAACGACCGGATCTGTACGGACATGTTCAACCGGATGCGTACGATCAAGGTGAATACTTTTGAAACGAATGTGCTGCACTTCGGCATGGATCGGGAGCTGAAGTCTAGGCTGATATACGAAGGGTATTCCAAAACGATCAAGTACTTCACGAATATTTTGCGGATCATGGAGCTCACGCAGATGTCTAGGGTGTCTGACTTCATCCCGTCGTACGAAGTCTTGTACAAGAGCGTTATGCATAAATAAATCAGTTCAGCCCAGCCCGATCTTTTGGCACAGATCTTCAACTTTCGGATAGAACTGTTTCACGAAACTTGATAGAAGCTGTTTGTTTATTTTGCTGCTATCCGATTCCAGTTCATCATTGATGTACGTAAGCAGAGAGTAGATAAAGATCCGCCGATCCGCTTCCTGTTCTTGTGCCAGCTGCGTTACGTAAGACTCGACTAGCCAAAACATGTACTCTACAAAAAATTTGCTACTAATCTGCGCATTACGCCCGGAAATCCGCTCGCTCAAAACTGTCAGCATGATACGTATGCTGATTTTTTTCATGATGTCCGGTCGTACCGTGTTGAACCATTTGCTGAGCTTGGCAGACCTATCGTCGATGGCGAAATGCACAGACGTAATGAAAGCCCGGCACATACATTCTGCGTCTAGATGCATAATATTCTGCATATAGTAATCGACGACGTGCTCTATCGTCGTATCCGGTTTGGTCTTTTCGACGAATACGGGCTCTGTTTTGTTTGATTTGTCTGTCTTGTCTGATTTGTCTGTCTTGTCTGATTTGTCTGTCTTGTCTGATTTGTCTGTCTTGTCTGATTTGTCTGTCTTGTCTGATTTGTCTGTCTTGTCTGATTTGTCTGTCTTGTCTGATTTGTCTGTCTTGTCTGATTTGTCTAGCTCGCTTGGCCCGCCTAGCCTGACCGATCTGTCAAAAATCCTGACCCGTGGATTGATGAAATTCGTAATGAGCGATTCGAATTCGCTCTCGTACGTATTCCGGCACTGTACGATTTTGACCGGTACAGCTTTGGGTACTACTTTGACTGGATACTCTGTAATGTTTGGATTAGACATTTTGGAATAGATTTACATGCGCATGTAAGTCTATTCGGATTATAGCATAGCATGCTGTTCGATATTCAATTTTTATTATACGATAGACATCTTACACAATAGACAGAGCGGTTACGATACCCCGACCGTACGGCCCGACGCCGACCGTGTTGCCTAGCCCTCTGCCGAAGTACAACGTAACGAAACCGAGAGACGGGAAAGCCGTAAACAGTTCAAGACTGCCGGCGCCGAATATATTTTCGAGCGTACCGATCTCCAGCAGGTAGTTGAACCCGTACTCGATTGTTGTGCCGACAGCCACGCTTTCGAATGTCGTCGAGTTGTATTTCTTGAGGATCGATACGATCTTGCCTTTGAACGTCGGGTTGTTCGGATACCGTACGCTGTCGCCGATCTGCATAAATATCTCCGTACTGTTATTAACGATCGGCGATATAAGCACGCCAGACACGACGGCTATCAGCAGCTCGATCCTGACAGGTGGGGCATAGACTGGTGTCCTTGTTGTAGAGTACACGATATCGCCCGGCCGCAGCTGTGTAACGTTTTTACCAGACGATCCTTGTGTCAGTATAACCGTCTGCTTCTGGTTCGATGCGACGGCAGGTAGCTCTACTTTCGAACAGATTATAGTACGCGTCGCATCTGTGAACAGCCTAGATGACGTGGCGATTAGGGGCGCGGTCAACAGATAGTTCCGCGTCGTCTGATTATTGGCGTACAGTATAATACCGTTCGCGATATTAGCACCGTCGACTGTCGTAATCAGAATCCTCATCTGCGATAGATTGTACTCAGTGTCTTCTATGTTCTCTGGTTGCTTGCTCAGTACGTCTGTGATTTGCGTCGAAGGTGTAGACGGCGTAGTTCTGGTGTCGAGCAGTGAGTACGCGTTTTGTGTAGCGTTGCCTTTCGAATCGTATCCGATGTTCTGATAGATCGGTGTCGCAGGTGTTGTAGTCGGATCGTATCGAACAGACACAGATTTTATGATCGCCGTTTTGCCAGCCGCTTCCGTTTGTATCGCTTGACCCAAATAGTTCAGCATGCCCTGCTGTTTGCCCTGCAGTTCTGTTAAGTACGTCGGGGTTGTAGCGGGCGGTGTAGCCGGATTTGTCGCGATTATTATACACGCCACGGTTTTGGCGCCTAGATTAATTAAGTTCGTAACTTGTGTAACGATCCGATCCATCGTCGGGTTGATAGAATTTGGATAGGGCGGAACAGAGACCACTATGCTAGAATCGTAATAAAACATCAGAACCGTTTCGATCAGGTTCTCACGGCCTCTGTTCAGTATGAAGTTCTTGTGCTGAGAGCTCAAGACATCCGATACCTCTGCGATTCTAGTACCGGCCTCTAGACTCAATGAGTACGTGTTTGCCGCATCATAGCTAGTTGTAGTCAGAGCGTCTTCCGTGTCGTTCTTAATATTTGTCACAACGTCGAAAGTACTAGACGTTTCGATCGCACCAGACAGCAGCTGCCGAATCATCGCATCGACATTCTTATACGGGTCCGCATTCGTCTCTGTCTGACCGATCACAACGGCCTCTGTGTTTTCTATCCGGATGATCTGGGCCACCGATGTTATAGTGTCGTGTATGATGAACTTCCAGTAGTTGATCAGAGATCTGTTTTCAGCATCCGGGAAGATCGGCAAAATACCGAGAGACGTGCTGGCTACCGTGTAATTAATTACGTACATCAGCTGCGTCGTATCGCCATTACCGTCTATCAGCGTAAATACGAATGTATCGGTGTAGTTGCCTGCGGTTGTCGGAATCGATGAGACGTTATAAACAAAGATGCCCGTGAAGATATTCATAGACATACCGCCGAACGTACCGTTCAACGTGACGACGCTGCCCGATACTATACCGCCCTGTATGCCGAACTGATAAGGATTCGTCGCAGTCGATACACCGCCAGACGGGATTAGTTTATTAGAGAGACCGGTCGATGTGAAAGCGGATGTCGTGTTATTCGTGTTGTAGCCGACGGCGCCAGCAGACGGTGAGATCGGCGCGAACAGCAGCTGCGGATTTACGTTGAATATGACCGTGTACGTTGTGGTAAAAACAACGTTTGTCGCAGTTGTGGCGGTCATCGTAAAAACATCGCTGTAGAACGTCACGGTATTTAGAATAGCGCCCGTATTCGGCACGTAAGTAAATGCTCCGGTCACAGGGTTCACAGTTAGAGTACCGTTCACCGTAACACTAGACGTGCCGTACGATACGGCGGTCGCACCGGTCAGCACGATAGAACCCGTCAGACCCTGCTCAGATGTCAACGGGCCTGTGACAGATTTGGCGACTACACCGTTCGGGATAGGTGTGATACCGATAGCCGGCGCGACGCTAACATTAACTGTATACGTGAAGATTTTGAAATCGCCAGTCGGGTCTGTGATCTTGATGTTGAATATATCCGAGTCTGAAAAACCGACGGCCGCCGTTTGCAAAGGATTCGCGGCATTCGGGAACGGTGTGTATGTGTATGCACCTGATACAAAGTTCAGGCTTAGCGTACCGTATGTTCCGACAGTGGATCCCTGTACAGTATGCTGCCTATCGACATTCGTACCGCCTGACGTGATGATCGGATTCGTTATGCTAGTCAGATTGGATACGATATAGTTTGTTACATTGACCTGCCTAGTTATACTGCCGTTGCTGTTGATAGATGCCAGCAGCTCCGGGCTCACGTTGTAGTCTATGGGCGCTTGGAAACCTATCACCCCAGGGATGGCTGAACTCTCTTCGATATTAAAAAAGAAGTCGTTGCTAGTCGATCCGGCTGTGTTAATTATGTCCGGAACAAACGAGAATGTTATGACAAAACCGTCGGGACTTGTAGATGATACAATCATCCCGCCAAAACCCACGATAGGATTGATCGGTTCTAAATTAGGTGTGTACGGCTTGATGCCGCCCGACACCGTAATAGCGTAGTCTGTACCGATCTCTTGTGGTGGAACGACGCTATTCACGTTACGATTGACAGTGCCGTTTGGTAGGATCGGGCCGACCGGCGACGTTAAAAACGTCGCGACATTTTGATCTATAAATACGGTCGCTGCGGTCGATGTAGTTATACCGTCCGTCACGGTGTAGTCGAAATCGATGCTGGACAAAAATTGTTTCGTGCCGTCAGACTCGTATCTAAAGCTGCCGTTCGGATTGTTCGGTGTAGCGTTGAAATAGAGAAAACCGCCCGTATCATTTTGGTTGTTATTTATGAGGCCCTGCTTCTGGTAGCCGTTCGCCGGATTTTGCGTATTGTTTGGTAAAGCCGCGATCGTGACAGGCCCTAACCCTAGATCGACCGTATTTATTAGAAGAGGCGCAGCGAAAGGCGTGCTGTCTGTCGTACCGTTGAAATTGAGCGTCGTCATCGGGTCTCTAATAAAATTGCCCGATACCGATAAGCCGACCGTGCAGCTGTACGTATTTGTAAATGCGTTTGCGACGGCGCTGTATGAAAAGTTCCGTATATCGCCCGTGTTGCCCGAGATATTAGTGCCGGGTGATCCGAAAAGCAGACGATCGCCAGAGTGGTTCAGCTTCGAAAAATAACTGTAGCCGTTTGTCTGTCCTCTATTACGCTCTGCCGCTATCTGATCCCATAAGTTTGCTGTCACATCGTATCTGAACACCTGAATGTAGCCCGTACTCGGTGTGATACCCCCTGTCGTCGCAGTTAGTTGAGCACCGTTTCTCGCACCGGCACAGATAGTTGATCCGTCGTCCGCAGATATCGCGACCGTGAATCCTAGCTCATCGTTCGGTCTGCCGCGTATCGTATTACCGACCTTGACCCACGATCCTAGAATGAAATCGTACACCTCGACGAATCCCCTATTGCTGTCCGAATTAGGGGCGCCTATGACTATCCGATTACCGTCTGCAGACAGCGCGACGTACCGGCCGTAGTTAGTAGCCCCGACCGGTGCCGGTATCTGAGCGCCTAATACAGACCATGTTGATACGCCGTCAAATACGTACACTATGACTTTATTCAGATGCGGTATGCCGATCGCGACTTCCGGTGTACTCGCGTTTCCAGACCTAGCGATCGTAGATACAGACGTACCGATGTAGCTCGCATTTGCGATAGCAGATTCTAGTCGACCATTTGGATACGCCTCCCAAAAATTGATATTCAGTTTGAACACGTCTACACCACTCGGCAAAATCGGCGAGCCGAAAGAAGCGGCGATGGTCGGATTTGTATCGTCTGCTATCATACTTACGCTCTCACCTAATCGGCTACCCGGATCGTCTCCAACTACGTTTGCATTTATGTTCCAAGTATCGATATTCTTACTGTACGTGCAGTAGTTAAAACGACCCATATTACTATTTGATCCGGGGCTCCCTATAATCATCGAATAACCACCGGGCCCCATTTCTATAAGCTGATTCGTCTTGTATGGCGATGTTGTGAAAGCCGAATTCGGCACAGACGTACCGGTATTGATGACCAGAATCGTCTGCCCGTACTGTGTCCAGTTCCCATCTATCCGATTGAACGTTTTGACATGTATGTCCGAATTAGGGTTGCCGGGGATAGACCGTTCGGCGTAAGCCATAGACGAACCGTCGCTCGAATACGCTATCGCTACGGCGACCGCCGTATCGCCGGTACCCTGTATAGAGTTCGCTATATTCCCGACAGCTGTCGCACTACCGTACCTGCGGATGAAAGGCAAGCTGAGCGTATAGTACTCGTGCAGCACCGTTGTATTATCCGAATATGCCGGATTCTTTGTAAAAGTCGAAACATCCGCGTACGATATACTGTCTTGCTTTACTATCCTGTTGAATATGTCGATATTCGGTAGAGCTGACACACCTAATCCGCCAAACGAAAAAGTTGTCGGAAATCCGACCGGGCTTCCCGGCCCGACGTATCTCGGCGGTGAGATGTCTGGTAGGCTGATCATGCAGTGCGATATGTCCCAAAAGTTACCAAACCACCTGATGATGTACTTCGATGGGTTTGCCAACAAAAACGTACGGATCTGATCATTCGTGTACTGCGTAACAGGCTCGTACGTGTCTTCCGGTGACGCTAGCTGGAATATTCCTAAGAACGTCCCGACAGGTGCCGGTACTAGAGGAAGAACTTCGAATATATTCGACTGGGCACCAGCTGTCGTGGCGGATATCTGTGTCGCTACGTTAGCTGTTACGGCGTTATAATCCGTCACCTCTTGTACGCCGGGCACTATCGCCCCGATCGTAGAGTAGAAGCCCGTAAAGTCGTACACCTTGTTGTTGTATATACCGTACTTTTTCGTCGGGTTCGCTGCTAACTTCGCCGCGTACGTTGTTTCATTCAACGGCATTCAGAGTCTGTTGTGATTATATTAGACTACGATAATCTAATCTGAGCATGGGCGTTTGAATCGGCTAAAAACTTATCCGGCATCCAAGCATAGTACATATGGACGACAGAGCCTTCGCCGAACTACAGATAGACGTACTGTATTGTGCAGGTAGTACAGATCACACAGATCGCGCAAACCATACAGACATCGTGCTATGCATTTTGATGCTGCTCGACAAAAATGTAAAGTTTCAACTGTTCTGTGACAAGCTCAAGCATATAGACCTGGTTCGTAGTACGGCTCTATTCGAAACAGTATGCCGTACTCTATATCTATACCTACACCCGTCGACTGTGTATGATATGATGTCTGATGAATCGGGTACGATGGATACGATGATTCGAATCAGATCCATCGTCGAAAAGAGAAACGATAACCGGTTCACAGAGTCGTATATCGATAACTACGCCGCGCTTATAAGAGCCGTACATTCTGCTCTGGAAAACGTAACTAATATGTCGGACAACATGGCTCGGTTATATCGTACGGCAAAAATAGAGAAATCAAAGCTAGACGGTCTGGTCTACTATGACAGCCCGATGGATCCGTCTAACCATACGGTAGTCGATATGTTCGACAATCTGACTCAGCATGACGTGCAGAACCATACGGATGCTTTTAATTTTATCGCGCGATTGAAGACGATCCAGCTAGACATCCATAACATAATTCAGTACATGGAGAAGCAGCGATCGTTCAAAGGTGTCGTTGTACCGAACATCGCAGCCCGAAGGTACGTATCGTCTATAAAGAAAATCATGGCGATCGACCCGAAGGATCAGCCTTGGATCGTCAAGTACAAGGCGGCTATAGACAAGTGCGGCATGAGTCTCAAGCTGTACGATACGGCGATCGACCTAACAAAAAACGCAGTCTATCGGTCTCTGCATCATCTGATAGAGTGGGTGAACGAATTCTTTTTGGATGATGGACAAGATGAGCAAGACGGGCAAGAACAAAAAAATACAGACGCTGATATAGCTGAAGCGTACTCTGTATGTATAGACAAAAATAAAGGGGTTTCGTACTACAAGTACATCGTGCAGAAATATATCGAATCAGAAGCAGATGTAGATCTAGACGCTCTGTACGCCGAGGCTCTGGCTAGATTTGAAGCAGTTTGTATAGAAGACACAAGTACAGATACAGTATCACGTACCGTATTATGCATCTCATCAAATAATATGGTGCAGAACGCATTCTATCAAAAGCGTTCGACTGAAAATAGTGCACCAAGATATACGTACCGGATCCTCGATATGGGGATGCATTACAAAGGGTGGAGCAGGGATTACGCGATTAATTTTATCAAGGATCGGGTGCCGGATGCACCTGGCCTAGTCGATATGTGTATCGGTTCACCCGGTTACTTTTTTTAGTTATACACCGGGTCGGCTAGAGGGAAAAAGGAAGACATGTAGCAGCTCTTGGTGTATAATTGCAGCAGGATGAACAGTACGAATACGGATGTTAGACCTATGACGTACTTCGTATCGACTCCAGAATACAGTAGTATTAAGATTATGAGCAAAATAGTTGCAAAGACAATCTGTATGTACTGCTGGATCCCGATGTACGCCATACTCTGAGTGTTTTGTACAATCCGCAGTTTATTATAAAATATATCGCCTGGTGCCATAGATTCTATTTTTTTAATCCCGCCATCGAGAGAGATCACGTTCGGTTGATCTGCGAAGTATTTTGACTTGACGGTAGACGATCTGTTTCCGCTCCTGCATATAATATATACGGTACGCGTATCCGCTATGTCTGTGATCCATGTTTTATTAGAAAAGATAGATCTCATTGGTATGTTGAGTACCCATATTCTCGGATCGTCCGACCGTATCTGTTTCTCTAAGAGCTCAAACTCTTCCCGTATGTCTATGATTATAGATGTCGCCATATATAATCTGTACTAAAATAAATTTGCCTATCGCAGTTGGATCATCGATTTGATTATGAAGAAGGATGACGTGCTGCCGCCAAAACCCGTATGGTCGTTCGTGACAAAGTAGCCCTTTCCGCCAAGCAGGTAGCTCACAACCATCATGTAGAACCACTCATCTGTATCCATAGATCCGGGTGTGAAACTGATCGCCGTTCCGCTGTACATATTCAGACCGGCCGCCTTCTGCAGCTCCGGATGCTGATTGACCCGATTTATAAGATTGCTGAACATGTAGTCGTACATGCTCTGATTCCACAACCACGATATGCCGTATACACCGGCCATGTAACCCGCTATGCCGACCATAATCGCATTCACCTG
>Ga0315284_10002728_pt1 | contig 25206 bp, 41 predicted proteins | sample YL17G09_16_MG_FD_203696 | JGI IMG/M metagenome (GOLD analysis project Ga0315284, IMG submission 203696) | Sediment microbial communities from Yellowstone Lake, YNP, Wyoming, USA - YL17G09_16 | ecosystem: Environmental > Aquatic > Freshwater > Lake > Sediment | place: USA: Wyoming | collected...
AGTATTTCTTGCGTCCGTCCGCGCTGCGCGCGCCGGTCGTTCGGGTGGCCAGGCTGGTGACGTACGCGGTCAGCACCGAATCTTCGATGCCACGCTGGTGACGGCCGTTGAGCTCGACCCACTCGCTCGTCGGGCCGTTCACTTTCACTTCGGGATCGACCTTCTGAGCCTTGCTCTCGAGGTCCGCCCGACGGACGATGCTGTTCATCACCATCGCTGACTTGCCGCAGACTTCCGCGGCTTCTTTGATCGAATAGAACACCTTTCCGTTCAAGTTGCTAGGCATTGTACTTTCTCCTTTTTGCGAGCACCGCTCGCATAGTTTCTCGCAGCTACATGCCTGGTGTTGTTGCGAGTTTTTGGTCTTGATATAAATATATATCAGAACCATTAGTTGGATCTAGTGACGTTTGTCATGTACATTGAACTGAGTTTTATACCTCCTTTGCTTGTGACGCTTACACGGTTTAGTGGTCTTTAGCATTGCTAGCTTCGGCCTACCATGTAAGCACACCCCAAAAATGACCTGCTGGAGCATGTCGTAGTAGCACAGTGAGAGGTATTAGAATTCGGCTCGCGAGTTGATGGCATTTATCTACATGTTTTCGAGAAAAAGTGAACGGTATTTGAAGTCAGAGTAGGTGAGTTGATGGCATTTTCCTACCTGTTTTGTACTGCCATGAGTAGCAGAAAAGCGCTACTTTTTGTGGCACTTTTCGTGCCCGGAAGTGCAGAATTTTGTTGCAGACCTTGTTTTTTCGTGACCTCATGTTTGTACAAAATTGTTTTTCTCACTTTTGTGCTAATTTTAGGAAAAGTGAGAGGTATTATATTTTGATTAGGTGTTGTTTTGGTGTTATTTTCGCTAGTGTGAGAGGTATTTGAATTCAGCGAATCGGGACCTTCCCTCATTGGCATGAGTTTTATTCCTCTCACTTAGCAAAAAGGTGTTCTTTTCGCTACTTTTTGCGCACTTTTTGTGTTCCTCATGGCAGTACACGCACGATCTATTTCGAGCGATTGTACAACTTAGGAAACAATAAAGAATCGTAACGGGTAAGGTAAAGAATCGTAACAAAGTACACACGGAAAAGTAACGATTCGTAATATACACGTTACGATAATAGAATGAAGATTACCCTTTTGTACAATATGATTTTATGAGATATATATAATATATAATAATATAATCTTTATCTATATATATATATATATATATATCATTGTTAGAAAATTGTACAAAGGGTAAACAAGCGGGTACCCCCTGTGCCACCGTCGGGGATTGCTAAAAGTGACAATTTCGTCCGTGTCGTAGAAAAGTATGTACTATGTGCTATGAATTTCTGTCCTCTCCTCACTCGCAGGCTCTGCTGCTTTCTGCGTCTGCAAACGTGAGCCTGCGAGTGATCTGTGGTGTGCGTGCCTACGCTTTGTACGATACGACGAAGGATCTGATCTTGGGGTATCCGGAGATGTCGATGCTTCCTGGCTGTACTGCTTCGACAGCCAAGTATAGGGCCGCAGCGAGCTTACCGAGTTCGTTGTAGCGGCCTCCGAAGCCGTACGACCAAAGGTCGTTCTCGATGATTGGCAGTAGTTCCTTGATTACGTGGATGAGGTGTTTCATGTTCATCCCTCCAGATGAAGCTTGCCGTTCGGCATGACGTCGTCCTTCGCCGCCTTCCGACGCTTGCGGTCCTTCATGTACTCGCTGTTGCGCGCTGTCAGGTTCTTCGCGTGCTGAAGCGCGTTCAGCAGCGGTTCGAGTTCGTTCTCGTCGATGATGTGTTTGAATAGTCTGTTGATCGCTTCGTCGAGGTCGGCGCACGAGATGGCGATCTCGAAACGTTGCACTCCGCTCGCGTTGTGATGTCGTACCTCGAGTTTGAAAGCATCCACGCTGTCTGCGTTGAGCAACAACTTCGTCGTGCCGGACGATTCATTCACAGGTACGTACCCGACCGAGCCCAACTTGCTGTGGGTGATCAGCTGAGTGATCTGTGCGGGATGAGAGATGCCGAGAATTGCCATCGCTTCCTTCTTGTCGTACACGCGGATGTGTATGCCATCAACGAGCGCATACGACTGTCCGTCGCAGACCGTCGTCTTATCGAATAGCTTAGCCATCGTAGTCTCCTTCAACTAGTTTCTGTTCTTGATATAAGTATATAACAGAACAAATGCAAACACAAGTACCCGTCATCACAAGTATTGCGTGACGTTTGTCACAGTCTCCGCGAGTGAGAGGTGATGGACATCGTTGGCAGCGGCTAGGCAGACTGGGGGCTGGGTACTCCTTCTGTTGTTCGTGGCGCCTTCGGCATTTTTAGCCGGGATCCCAACGGCCCACGCAGGATATGTATTTAGTTGTCGAGAGCTGAGCAGACTACTCCCTTGGGGGGCGGACCTCTAATGCGTGGTGGTCCGATACCACGATAGGCTCCAGACGGTGGTCCAGACCCCCTCGGTAAGTACGGTATGTGTTTCAGCTTACACCTCCTCTGTGTCCAAGACTGTTGAATGTACCCATGCATCCCAGTCGACTTCGAGTATGTCTTTGTACGGGATGCCCTCACGTCCTTTCGAGTAGATGTCCTCGAGACTCTTGAACTCGTCTTTGAAGGTTGCGATGCCCAGGAGCGATCCTGTGGTTCGTCTGATGAGGTCGTCGATGTCAGAGTTGTAGTACCGTGGCTCTTCTGCGTTGTAGTCTCCGTGCAGAACTTCGATGAGAGTTGCAAGTTCTCTTAGGTCTTCGATCGTCTGCTTCGTATTGCGTAGACACATGTTGAGCCTCCTTTAGCTCATTGATGGATATTCCACCATCAACGGTATGAGTTGGAGATCGAGACCTTCTTCGTGCAGTGCGTTGAGGATGTCTTCGAAGAGGTCAGCGTTGGTTCCCGGAAACTCTGGGTCGTTGGTGCTTTCTCGCCAGAAGTCGTCTCCGTGTTTCAGAACAGCTTCCTTGACCTTTGCGACGTCGAACGATCTCATTTTGAGCCTCCTTAAGCTCTAGTGCTAGCCCACGCCGGCTAGTACACACAAAGGAGGGGTCGAAGCGATGCACGCCTCCACCCCTCATGTTGTGGGTACTAGTTAGTTACTTTTCGCCGATGCCTTCTGCAACCTCCATTTTGGCAACGAACTCGACCATAGGAAGCTTAGAGATGGCTTTCGCGAGTTTGTTCGGGTCGCCTCCGAATTCGATGAAGTATGTATAGTTGATCGCTGCTTTGTACCCGTCGTCCATGTCGTGTAGCGCCGCTACGCTCAATGTAGCTCCGAACGTGCCTTGGCTTTTCGATATCTGTGACATTTGTAGTCTCCTTAGGTTTCTGATAGAGAGTCGTAGGTAGATCGTACTCCGGTATTACCTCATACGATCTACCTCTACGGACTATTTAGTTGTTTGGTTTTAGCTAGTGAGCTGAACTGCGGAGAGCGATCTGCTCTTTCGTGTCTTCTTCCTCGAAGCGAGCATCCATCTCGTCGTCGCTTTCGGGCTCTTCGTCGAAGAGGTTGACTCCGTTGCAGAATACGGGTTCGAACGTCACCGGAACCTCTTCTAGAGTATACTCGACGTACTGCCGGATCGTTGCGACGATCGTGCCGTCGGCGATCAGGTTGTAGGTGTCGTGTACCATACCACGATCGCCGACACGTTCCTCGGTCTGCCTGAGCTGTAGGTCAGACATGTTAGGCCTCCTTGCCTTCATCTGAGAAGATCAAATCCCAGATGTAACTAAACGCGAACGCGTTCTTGGTGACGTCATCGCCGGTTATATTGTTGTTTGCTTCGTAATCGTCTGGAATCGCTGCGATCACGGCGTTCGTGATTCCTGGAATCTCGAGGAACATGTTGATCATGTTGCAGACGAACTCGTTTGCGCTGTCCTCGTCGATGCTTTCGAGGTGCTTGTACATCGCGTAGGATTCTTTGGTCCACATTTGCAACGTCAACATTCTAGTCTCCTTATGCGTGATATTGTATGCGCATGCCCACAACTCTGGTTTGATTAGTCTAGCGTGCCGAACTTGAAGATGTTGTTGCCGATGTAGCCGTTGTAGATGTAGATGTAAAACCTTCGGCCATTCACGCAGATGCCGAAGTCGATGTTGCAGATCGTGATTTGGTGGTAGTGTCCTATTTGTAGCCTCCTTTGGCATTTGCTGTTGAAGAGTTTGTACAGCTTGTTGATCATGGCGTCACTGAGCTTGAGCTCGATGCGCTTGCCGTTCCTAACTACGACAAGCTTGCCGGGCTTCAAGTACATGTAGCCGCCGTCCGTGCCGTAAACTGTTACCTTGTCCATTTGTAGCCTCCTTTATACGTCGATTATGCACAGTAGGTCGACGAGAGCATCGTGTTCGATCTTCCAGGAGCGTACGCGCCATCCTGGCTTTTCCTCGATCCATCTGATCCGTTCGTTGATGGTGCGGAGGATCAGGCGAACCTCGGAATCGCTCACATCGAACTTGTCCACGCACGTCTGTCCATCTGGCGTCCGATAGGTTCGGACGACGTCCCATCGAGACGATTGCGCTGCTAGTGTTTGCTTCACTGGCAGCTCGGCTGGTGCTGTTGCTCGTGTGATCATGCTAGGCCTCCTTGTTCTTGATGTCGTCTTCGAGACACGTTGCAAAGTCGCAAGCGAGATCCCAGACTGGATGTGTCTCTTCATCCAGCCATTCATTGTGACCGAGTTTGTCAGCGCACCATTCGGCAAGCACGGTTGCACTGACCTCTCCGCATCCGTCGACGAACTCTCGGACGTGTGCGGCCATGTACTCGACGATCTTGTCGTACATGTCCTTCGAGAGACCGTAGTCAACCATCATCTGTGGAACGTACGACGTGATCTTGTTCTCGGGTATGTTGTACATGTTTATGCCTCCTCGGTTTCTAGATAGCTGCCACCACAAAAGTGTGAGATCGTATTCGCCGAGAGCCATGCGACGACGAGTGTTTCGGCTTTTTCGACTTCGTTGAGTTCGGGATCGTTTTCGCTCTCGAGCTCCGAACACTCTCTGCATTCTTTGTACCATGCAGTCTTGCGGATCTCGGCTGCGTCGAGTTCGACGTCGATGTTTCCTGCGCAGGCGTTGGTCCGAACCCATTCGAGTGTTGACTCGAACAGCGCGTCGCTCATCTCTTCTTCACCAGCTTCGACGATTCGTTCAAACAGTTTCGCGTCCATTTGTAGCCCTCCTTAGGCTTTCAAGGTGAAATTAGATAAGATCCGTCGCGACTCGTTGCGTCCTATGCCGCAACTACTACGGACGGTTATTCGATTGTTAAGGTTCGTTACGCCTGCACGATGTGGCCTTCGGTGACGCCTTCCTTCGCCTTGGCCTTGCGCTGTGCGTACTTCCGGCGCGCCTCGGTCAAGTCTGCCGCGTTCGTCAGGGCTTGGAGCAAGGACTTGACTTCGTCGCGTACCTCCTCGCCTACCTCTTCGGCCTTCATCACGTTCAGTAGAAAGCCGAGCGATGCATCGAGGTGTTCCGGCATGATCTCGATGACGTACTGGTGCGGAGCGTTGTCGTCCTTGTGCCGGAAGATGAGCTTGTACGCATCGACGCTGTTGGCATCGACGAACAGCGCCAGCGTATCGACTCCTTCCCGGTACGGTGCGTACCCGACCTCGTGGATCTTGTCCAGGTCCACGAGTTTGGCTACGTACATTTTGTCGCAGTCGAGGATTGCTGCTGCCTCGGACTTGCTGTACACACGAACACCGTTGAGAAACTTCCGACCGTCGCGCATCTCGATATGTTCCATGGTTAGGCCTCCTGAAGTTGATAGCAGGTGCTGCTGAACACAGCACCTTGCGCGAGTACGAACGGTTTGATGGCGTCAACGCCTTCGAACAGTGCGTCCTGGGTTAGGAGAGGCAGCCTCCTTATGGTGCCTCTCCTGCTCTCGACAACAAGTTCGAATGCGTCGAGCTCTGCGTTGTACACACCTCGTACAACTTGACCTCGGCGGACCAAGTTTGCGTTGCCCATTGTAGCCTCCTACGTGCACATTCCTGCATCGAACACGACCAATTGATCTTCGTAGATGCCTACGTTGTGTTCATCGATGTCATGGATGCCTTCGCGCATGCACCGAGATGCGATGTCGAGAACCTCGAGAGCGATCTTCACTGCGATCTCGTGATCCCAAGCTACTTCTGGCATCTCGTTCAGTGTCACGCACACTGGCTGGGCTATCGCTCCTGTGCCCTTGTCGACGTACTCTTCGACAATAGGCATAACCGGGATCTTAGCCTTCATGAGGCGTCGAGTACCTTCGATCTCACCCTCGATGCCGCCGTTCCACTCCCGCATCGCGCCGACTTTCACGACGAGGTCACCAACTTTGTAAACGATCTTGGCTCGTGGTCTTGGCTCTCTATAACCATTATAGATAACCTCAACCCCCGTTGGGACCTTCCCTGACCTGAACCATTGTACAGCATCCTGAGTAACCATCGTAGCCTCCTATGCTCTGTTCTGTAATCCATAATAGGTGTCAACAAGAGCTAATGCTAATGGGAGGATTCGAACCTCCCTAGCTACATTACTGTAGCCTGCAACCTGCTTAGCTATTCAATTGTGTACTGCTTACTTTACTTGTAGCAGCCTAGCTGCGACTGGATTCCTGAGCTCGTGACAGTTCCACCAAACCGCCCACAGCGCTCTGCAAAGTCGTTCAGTTCCTTCGTCGGCTGCAAGGCGCCGATGGTCTCGATCAACTGCTTGCCCTTGGGCGCGGACGACCCTGTCGTGAACTTGGTGACTTCGTCATCGGCCTTCTTCACTGTGTTCTCGACCTGCTTCACTGCCTTCTCGATCGGTGCAGCTGTGGGCTTCGCGACCCAGTTCCCACTGCTGTCCTGCTTCGCGAATGGATCTGGAACGCAGGTATCGCACTGCTGATTGCATGACTCAGCACTGCACATCAGGAACACCAACACGGACATGAGGAACAGGATAGTGTAAAGCTTCTTGTTAGACATTGTAGCCTCCTAGGCTATTGATATCGCCTAATCTCACTCGGCGAACTATCTCTGTTCACGCGTCGCACCTTGTGTCCGTAGCAAGCTGTTACTAACTTCTGCCAGAACACGTAACATAAGTTACGCCGTGAGGGTTAGTAACGTTGCAGATGCCTTTATTGCTTGCTACCGGCTTCACACCGGCACAGCTTAGAGCGAAAGCTCTAAGCTTCACTAGATATAGCGCTAGTTACGCTTTGTTCTACTCGTCCAAGGCCTCTGAGACCCGAAGTTCGAGTGTAGAAGGTCCTGGTTTAGATAGGTGCATGTTCTCGAACACGTACGCACAAGTCTCACCATCCCAGTTACCAATGACTTCGAATTCGGGATGCTGTTCACGTACACGATTCGGGTAGCAGCACACTACATGGTCGCCGGGTTGCATGTATTCTAGGTTCTTAGGGTGTATTCTGCCACTCGGCGTTGCATGACAAAGAACGATCCGATTACCGTCTTTGTCATGCCAAAGACCTTCCTGTGCTTCCGGATCGAACGGAGCTAATTGCTCTGATAATATGATTTTGTAAGTGGATAATGCCGTATCAACTACGGCTGGAAGACCATTTTTGCGTTCCATTTTAGTCTCCATTTTTGGGTGGAAGCGCGTTTATAACGACATGGAGAATGTGAATATCCTGTCGTTTATCAAACTCGCTTCATTTTATATGTCATTCTGCTCGTCATTCAAAAACCTTATAGTAGCACATCGGTCTGCAAACTACACGTAGCAACAAAATAGGCTCCATACACAAACACATATGGAGCCTATAAAATCACTTACCTAGTTCGCCAATAACTCGTTCCATGACCTCTTCAACTACTGCATTGAACCTACCACCAAGTAGTCTGAGATTGCCCTTCTCTCTAACCTTCGGATGATGTCCAACGATTCTGTATAGTACATTCAGCGTAATGCCATACTTTATCACAATGTCGTCGATTGACAACGGCAAAGTCACCCCATCGTCTGGGAACAAATCCTTCAACACTTCCCTACGCATCTTACGGAAGTTCTCGGCCTCTCCTCCACGAGTCATGATGACGTCGTGTATCTGAAGTATTTGCAACACTTTGTTATATCTAATACCGGTACGCCTCGAAATCTCGGACCCGGATAGGCCATCTACTTCGGACATTCTCACGATCTCTTCATCGTCGACTTGCACGCTTGCTTTCCTTGCTTCGGTGCGCAACTGCACACCCCGAGCAGCAAGTATCAAGTACACACTTGGTGCGTCAACACCAAACTCAATAAGTATGTGTTTTATACTCACTCCACTGTTATATGCGTTGACGACTTCGTCTTTCGTCTGTTGAGAAATCATTTTTCCTCCAATGTGACATCGCGGGCACGCGCCGACGCGTCATGCCAACGACAGAATTTGGGGTGTGCTTGCCTCCGCGTCGAACGGGGGCCAGGCGATGCACCTATTTGTACAACAATTATACAACAAATTTACAGACTTTGTAAGAGGGATCCTGCTACTTTGCCATAAGCAATTTAGCAATATCATCCTTGTTTTTCAAACCGTTTTTATTATACAATTGAGTCATGATTCAAATCACCGACCAAGACATTATGGAGCTATTCCGTTTGCACGGAACTGCGCGGAAAGTCCGCAAGGCAATTGTTCGACTAGGTCAAGGCAAAAACGTAAGCGACCAAGAGGTTCTGCAAGCATATGTCCGAGCAACAAGACAGGCTTCCGTGGGGAATTCAAGACGGCGAGCCGAAGCATTGGTTCGATAGATTCGACAAGTACGCGAAGACGTTCGGCTACGAGTTTACTCCCCGCCGAGCATTCTCGATGTACTCGTTGGATATTGCCAACCGTGCTAACGAAGCTAGCGACAGCTATACTCAGTGGGTGCATATTTCTACGGAGTGGCGCTGGGCGGAACGTGCGAGAGATTGGGCCGAAGATGAGCGCTCGCGGCGTCGTGCTAAGTGGGAAGATCGGCGCATGGAGCTCATGGAAGCTGACTGGACCGACGGTGGTTCTCTTCGTAGGTTTGCACAAGAAGCTCTTGGCACACTCCAATTGTTCAAGGAGACGGGCAAAGGTCCGAACGGCGAGACCGTGCTTACCGCTCAAGTTACTCCTCCACAAGTTGCTACCTTGATGAAAGTGTCTTCGGAGCTTCAACGTCTTGCTCTTGGCGAACCTACTGATATTCAAGCCCGTAACGATCAAATCGGCCCTGCGATCTACTTACCGGAGGTTGATCATGTTCAAAACCAGAGTTGCGCAAGTAGCCAGTAACGTCTGGCTAGTCATCGTCGTAAACGTGCTGAGCGTTGCGGTTATGATCATCGACCTGCTCGTTCAGCAACCGTTCATCCCGACTGACAAGCTTCCGTACCTCGTCTTTGCGATCGGGGTAATCAACATCATCATCAAAGCTTTATCGGTGTGGCTAGTCTAGCGTGGCATCCACACCCTGGACCGCAAGAAGCTTTTCACCGATCTCCTGCGTTTGAAGTATTATACGGTGGGGCAGCTGGCGGAGGCAAGAGCGAGTCATTACTTATTGAAGCATTGCGGTATGTCCATGTACCAGGATATACCGCTGTTCTCTTTCGTAGGACGTTCAAAGAACTTTCACAACCTAAAGGCTTGATACACCGAGCTCGGGACATCTTCCCGCTCCTTGGTGGAAAGTATAACGAACAGCGTTATGAGTGGCGGTTCGAGCAATCGAACGCCATAATAATCTTTTCACACATGGAGCATCTAGCAGATCGTGAGTCTCACCGTTCTGCTGAGTATGCGCTTATAGGGTTCGACGAGCTTACGACGTTCGAGGAAGAGCAGTATGACTTCCTGCGCTCGCGCTGCCGAACCACCGCGGTCGATCCACGTACGCAACAGGTTGTACCAGCAAGGATACGTGCAGGGAGCAACCCTGGCGGTCCTGGACATGAATGGGTAAAGAAGCGGTGGGCACCATGGTTGGATTCCGACTACGGGAAGGAGCCAACGACAGAGGGCCGTGTTAGAGCTAAGCCAAACGAGGTTCGGTACTTCCGACGCGACATAGAGAAGGAAGAGGACGTGGAGTGTCTGGCAACAGATCCAGATGCTCTATCACGTCAGTTTATTCCGGCCAATCTCTACGACAACCCGACGTTGATGAGGCTAGATCCATCATACGAGCTTCGTCTAAAGTCTCTGCCGTTACTCGAACGTGAACAACTACTCAATGCTAATTGGGACATACTTGTTAGAGGGAACGTTTTCAAGCCTGAATGGTTCAAAGTAATTCCGTCGGCTCCTGAAGGACTTCGCTGGCATAGGTACTATGACCTAGCAGCGTCGGTGAAGACGGCAGCTGACTTTACTGCATCGGCAGCCGTAGCGACAAACTCTAGTGCGGATATTTTCATCCGTGACATGATAAATGTCAAAATGGAATGGCCGGATGCAGAGAAGCTAATCGTGCGTACAGTACTCGATGAACCGTGGGTTGTTGAACACGGTATTGAGAAGAAAATGCACGGGTTAGCTGCTTTTCAAATTCTGATCCGCAAGCCAGAGCTTCTCGGCCATAGAGTCGTTGCTGTAGATGTCGACGGCGACAAACTGTCGAGAGCTTTGTCGTGGTCTGGACCAGCGGAACAAGGCAAGGTATATCTGGTCGCAGGCTCGTGGTGCAATTCGTTTATCAACCAGGCTTCGTTGTTTGACGGAACTGGTGCGACGCACGACGACATGGTTGATACCGTTTCTGGTGGGGTCAAGATGGCGGCGAATCCAAGATGGCGGACAATATTGTTCAAGAGTCTTTAGCTTTGAATCCGAAGCCGCGTGGCGCGACGGAACCTTTCCCCTTCCTCACAAGGAATGTTCCTCCGTGGGTTGTTCCTGGTATCCTTGACGCGGATAGGTGGCGAGCTGTTGTAAGAAACCAGCCCATCGCGCAGATTTGTCGAGACACGATTATCTCGACAATACAAAATACTCCGTGGCGTATCGTATCAAAGAATCCTGACAAACCTGTTCCGCAGGAAGATATCGACTACTACACAAATCTCATTGCCGAAGCAGACGGGGGCTTCGACGTCCATATCGATCTTATTCTGCAAGACGCTCTCGACATACCATTTGGTGGAATGTCTGAGCTAGGCAGAGAGAACGACGATCCTGAAGGTAAAGTAATGTGGGTCAAACGCATCGACGGTGGTACATGCATTCCCACGTTTTCTCCTGATTGGCCTGTAGCGCAAACGGTCTACGCTATTCCTCCCATTTACTTTCCTCCTCACGCAATCTCGCGTTTGTACTATTCCCCTCGTACCGAGCTAATGCGTAAAGGTTGGGGCATGGCTCCACCTGAACGTATTTATTTGGCCATGGAGTTGTTGTTCCGTGGTGACAAGTACTACGCTAATCTTCTCCTCGATACTCCTGAAGCTGGTATTCTCGACTTGGGCGACATGTCTCAAGGTTCTGCTGAGGCGTGGTTAGCAAGCTGGCGTAATCTACTTACTGGTACCGAAGCGTTCAAAGTGCCGGTATTGTACGAACATACCATTCAAGCCAAGTTCCTACCGTTCACTCGTTCGCCTGCAGACATTTCGTATCCGCTGGCTACACTGCGCTATATGCAGATTTTGGTAGCTGGGTACGGTTTATCTCTAGCAGATATCGGCGTCGTTGAAGGTGAAACCGGAACTCTTGCGGGCGCTATTAGAAGTGAAAGAAGGTCGTTCCGTACTGGCTTTGGCGTTGCGAAGACAAAGGCTATAGCATACTTCAACAGGATGCTACCTAAGACACTTCGGTTTGAGTGGATCGACAAGGACGAAGAACTCCTAGTCGCAAAGGGTCGAGCTCGTCTTGCAAATTCGATGGCTCTGCGCAACTTGTCTGACTCAGGCATCATACTAAAGGCTGATGCGCAGCAACAGTTAGTCGCAGACGGGTTACTTACCGTCCCTCTCACATTACCAGAGGAAGGGCCTACCGATGCTGAGGTAGCACTTCAGCGACCCAAGCACATCGCTGCCGGTGTACTACAGAAACCTGTAAAGCCATCCGAAGGCGGTGAGGGCGAAATAAACGCGCGTTCGTGGTTTGTTCCTCCGACGGGGTACCTGACAGATGTCAGGATGCGCAGGCTTGCAAATATTGCGGGCCATGCCGTAGGAGCTCAAGTCGTGAACGCGCGTTCTGCTCTCAAGCCAGACGAATATTCTCTTTGGGAGTCAGAGTATCATAGGTTCATCCAAGGAGAAAGCACAGAGTTCGACGAGCTAGAACTCGTTGTAAAAGCTCGCGATGCAGCTACAGCCGACGTACTCAAAGACCTCGCCGACGTAAAGGTCGAGATACCGCTCGACGACGTAAAAGCATACTACGAAGCTATCATCCGAAGCGTGAACCAGGAGGCTAGCGAAGCAGCGTATGAGCGTGGAAGCGATCTCATCGTAGTACCGAGCGATGTCAAGCTATCTTCTGGGGGTGTGCTTTCCTCGCTTGAAAATTTTGTGCGTGAAGAGTCTCAGAAGGCAACTGATGAGTTGAGAGCAATCATCGTACGTAGTGCTCTCGGAATGGTTATCAATAATGCGTGGCAGCCTCCCGCTTCCATGTATGATGCTATAAACAACCTGGCTAACAGCGTTGGTGGGCAGGTTGCTGACTGGGTACTTACGTCAGTGGTTTCCAACGTAGTGGTGGGGTCAGAGGCTCCGCCGAAGTTGTGGACAGGAGAGTAGAATGTACCATCTTATGATTGCGCGTGTGGCTTCGGGAACTCCGAATAAGAGTCAAAGTGAACTATCCGGCAAAGAGTTCGACGAACTCATGGCTGAGTGGGTAAAGAAGGGCTACAAGGTCCATACAACCCACATCGTTTCCATGGAGAAGCAGGCGGTCAGCGTCTTCATTTTGTGGGAGATGGCGAAGGCGTGATTTCCTACCTCGTCGCAGGCAGGGTGCTTGTCTGGGCTTTGAGTTGGTCACCCCTGCTTGACCCACTACGTAAGTACAAGAAGATCCAGGAGTTGCTCGAGTGCGATTTTTGCTTGGGCTTTTGGGTGTATTCGCTTCTGGCATTCTTCTTCAAACCGAAACTCGTGAAGGAAGTGAAGACTCCTGTGGCCCGCGAGTTCATAACGGGCCTGCTCGTTTCCTTCGCAGTACACGTTTTTAGGGTGGGGTGGGAGGTAAAGTTCAATGCCGTACGAAAAGCGTAAGGTTGGGGACGAATGGTGCGTCTTCAACAAGGAGACTGGCGACAACAAAGGGTGCTCTGCTACTGAGGCCGAGGCCGACAAGCACATCGCCGCGATGTACGCCAACGAGGCTAAGTCGGCGATGGCTGAATGTAGCATGTTCATCACCAAGGCAGTAAGCGCCGACGGGAAGATGATCTGGAACGCTGTGGCGAGCGATACTGGCAAGGATGGCTACGACCAGCGTATGACCATGGCTCTCTTCCACGATTTCATTGCCCGGATCGAAGCGAGGGATCCCGCTCCAGTACAACTCCGTTCTTCTTACTGGGACGGAGGCATGCCGTACGTAAGTATCGCGCACTATCTCGATCACGACGGCAAGTCGTCAGCAGGGAAGGCTACGAGCGTCTTTATCGACGGAGATAAGTTCAAAGCTAAGGGACTTTTGGAGAGTGAAGATCCCCGAGTAGCCGAAGCCGTTTTCCGTGCGATCCAGCAAGACATTGCCGATAAAGTTCCCGACGACAAGCGCGTTCGGATCTCCACTGCGTTTGTGGACTGGCAGCACAAGCACCGTGATGGTACGGTGTTCGTGCGTCAGTCCTTGGCCGATATCTGTCCGGTCTGTGCTTCGTTAGGCAAGATCGCGGCTATCGGCGAGTTTCAGAAGGGCCAACTAATGCAGCTGGCCGTTACGAGAGTACCTGTGAACGCTCGTACCGAGATTGAGGCTGGGTTAGTTGAGGAACGATCCACAGGAGGGAAGAAAGCTGATGCAGCTAGCATCGTGGGCGAAGACCTGGCGAACGAGATTGATGCCCGAGAGCAAGAGGCTTGGGTATCGAAGAGCGGGGCCATCGTCGTGAAGTCTGATGATGCAGGTGAAGTAGCAGCAGCGGTTACTACAAGAAGCGACTTGCCCTATGGCGGAGCGACTACTCTTGCGCAGGCGCTTGATTTTACGAAAGCGCAGAACATCAGATGGCAGCTTTCCGACCTTTACATGGTCCTCGAAGGGGTGTTGTACAACATCATCGAGGTTGGAGCTGATCTGGTTGCTTCCAAGTCCGCCGCGATGAAAGAAGCAATCAGTGACTTCAGAGGAGAGCTGGAAACCATTGCAGTCGCGAAGCTATCACTGGCAAGCGATCCAATCCAAGTCAAATCGGAGGGCCAAATGAGCGAAGCTGTTATCACACACCCTCTGGATGCCAACTTTACTGCTCTTAGAGCGAAGTACGACGAAGTTGTTGCCAATGCCGGGTTGACGCGTACTCAGAAGTTCGAGGCGCTTCAGCCGCTGGTGAACGAACTGGGCAACGTGATCGCAAGATCCGTCGAGGCTTCGTCTCCGATGGGTGTTGGTGACATCCAGGGCCTAGTCCGCGATGCGGTGAGCGAGGCTATGAAGCCTTTGCTTGCAGCGTTGGCGGGCTCTCAAGCTCAGCGTTCGGTCGCAGCGTCTTCCGTTCCGGCTGCACGGCAAGTCGATCCTTTGCAAGCTGTGCAAGCTGCATCATCTGCTCAGACCGGAATGGCAACGAACATCGGCCAGACAAAGAGCATCAAGGCAGTGGTCCGGCGCTCGATGGGACTTCCTGAAGGCGGAGGTGCATGATGTTTGGCGAAAAAGTGCTAGACCTTGCAGCTCGAGCCAACGGGGGAAATCCCGTAGCGACGCCGTCGTTCGTCTCAGAACGTTCGGTCGACCCTGTCATCCTTCCTCAGCCGTACGTCACGCCTGGGGACTTTGCGGCTCAGTACCCGACGCCGCTTGACCGCCTCGAGATCCTCGCAATGTGCGAAGAGGTCACTGTTCTGAAGTACCTACCAGAGCTTCCGACGGGTCTGAAGTCTGAACTCTGGCGCGAGATGTCCGCATTGCAGTTCACGAGCGGATCCACCTACATCGCCTTCAAGGACGGAGAGTGCCCCGAAGAGTACTACCACGAGGGTGCGAACAAGACCGTCGACCTCAAGAACCTCGGCGCGAAGAAGACTCTGTCCATCAGCGATATTATGCACAGCCAGGCATCGGTGGCTGCTGGCTACGGCATCAGCTCGCTGCTCGGTCCGGCTCAGTCTGGTCAAGGCATGCCGGGCGCGAACGACATCGGCACGTTCGCAAGGCAAATGGTTGCTGATCTGAAGGAAAAAGAAGTCACCACGGCCTCGTGCCTTGTCATGAATGGCTGGGACGACATGCTGATCAACGGCAACGCTACACTCCGTCCGTTGGAGTTCAGCGGCATCGTTCAGCTGCTCTTGACCGGCACGCATCAGCTCGAAGCAACCGGGACGTTCGATCCGGGACACTTCGATCGGTTCTTGGCCGAAGGCTGTGCCAAGCCTACCGCGATCTTCGGACATCCGGCCGCACTGCAGGAAGTGCAGTCCAACTACTTCCAACTCGGTTTCCAAGGCTCGCAAGTCATCGGCTTCGCGAGCGGCGACCGAATCATCCCGGGCTTCAACTTTGCATCGTTCGTGAACACCGGGATCGGGCGTTTGCCTCTGATCGGCGACACCAACTTCCCACGAACCGACCTGGGTAACGGTCGGTTCCGGTCAACTCTCTACCCGTTGCGCATGACGCACAATGGAGAGCCGTTGGTGTACATGCGGACGCAGATCCCGTTCTCACTCAACGATCTCACACCGGGGTGCACGGCTATCTCGTTCGAAGTTTGGGTGAAGACGGCTTTGATCATCAAGTGGCTTTGTGCCCAAAGCGTCTACACTTCAATCTTCACGGGCAACGTCGTCACAACCTGTCCGACGATCGGCTGCTTCTAGTACGTATGGAGGCGACTATCGAAGTCGCCTTCATTACACGCCTCGTGAGTGCAGATCACCCCACCGTTCTGTGCTCGCGGGGCGTGTAATGGGGGTTGTAGGTAAATGGTTGCACAGTTTCTAATCGTATCCGGACTAATAATATTCATCCTCTCCATTGTATACATGGTAGGAACGTTTCACCTTATCAACGAGAGGCTATTGGATTGGAAGTCTCGCCGTCATGCAGCTAATTCGACGACTAAAACTTGATCGTCACTATGTCGGACCGCCAGACACAATTGGTGAGTACGTGTTTATAACAAGGAACAACATATGTGCTGCGGAAGTAGACGATGAAGATGTGCCCAGAATTCTTGCAATAAAAGAGTCGTGCTGCGGAAATACATCTAAACGAACGGTGTACAGAATTCTAGGTCCAGACGAGGCGCCAGAGTGGTATCGTTCCTAATCGTTACTTACTTTCGTAGCGACCTGATAGCTCGCTTCTTCTCCAAAATGGCGGGACAGTCGCAGCCTCACGAGTTTTACGTTGTTGATAACGACTCCGACGTCGGTACTCGAAATACGTTGAGATCCATTGAGAAGCTGCAAGGTAATATCAAAGTACATTACAACACCGTAAACGTTGGCTTCGGCGTAGCTTGTAACCAAGCAGCTGATTATACAGGCGGTGACGTTCTCGTCTTCACACAACCAGACGTTATACTCCTTGAAGACGTTGCGGCTAGAGTTCGTGACATCGAAGATGGCATACTCTACGGACACCAGTTACACAACCACGATACGGGGTGGAACAAGTTCGGAGATACTACCTTCCCATATATAAATGGCCACTTCATAACGTGTACACGTAAGACGTGGAACATTGTGGGAGGATTCGATCCAAGGTATTGGCCATGTGACTATGAAGATATCGACTTGTCGGTTACTGCAATGAAACGTGACATCTTACTCCGAACGATCGATGTCAAGATACAGCATGATACTGGAGCTCATTGGCGTCATGGTAGTCGTGAAGCAACTACCCAGGCCAATCGTCTTCTCTTCATGGATAAATGGAGTCTAACATGAGTGCAGCTGATATCGCCGTCATTATGGAACGTCTCGACTCAATGGCAAAGGACATTGCCGAGATCAAGCAAGAAGTTCTCATAGGCAACGGTCGTCAATCTCTCAAAGCTCGCGTAGCATCGTTGGAAGCCATTGTTGGCTTTATCAAAACAATCGCAATTCCACTCATTATCGCCGGTCTTCTTGGCATTGGTGGGGCAGTTTGGAATCTCTTTATGCGTAAGCCATGACAAGGTAGGGAGAAAAAGTGAAAATCGTTCTTAGCGGCATCTTCTACCCTATGGCGATCTTGCGGTACTTCCAGCAGGCTTTCGAACGCCGTGCTGACGTAGAGCTCTTTACAATCGGAATATATACAGGAAGACAGATTCCGTGGAACGGTGGGATGATGCTTCCGGAAGTGTACTCGAAGTCTCCAGACTATGTTGTGCAGTCGGAGAATACTCCAATACAATATGCTGAGAACCAACTCCCCTGGCATCCCGATCTATGGATTCAAATTGACTCTACTTGGTCACTCACAGGTAAGCCTTCGTGCCGCAATATCATTGTAGGAACAGACCCGCACTGTATTGACTATAGTCGTTCACGTAAGTACGCCGACACGTTCTATTGTATGCAAACGCCATATATGAAGGAAGGAGATAAGTATTTAGCCTACGCCTACGATCCAATTTGGCACACTCCTGTACCAAATGTAGAAAAGGTGTACGATGCAGGTCTGATCGGAGCACCCTACGATAGTCGCCAGAGGCTCGTCAATTATCTAGGGGAAAAGGGCTGGAAGGTTCTATTTACGGGCTATGGTCCGTGCTACGAAGAGTACAGACAGCTCATGACCCAATGTAAAGTGGGGTTGAACGTTTCGACTCAGAAAGACCTGTGCGCTCGCGTATTCGAGACAATGGCTATGGGGCTTGCACCTCTTATCAACAAGGTCCCTGATCTCGACACGTTAGGTTTCACAGATGGCCAGGACTATATTTCGTTTGTAAGTCATGAAGATGCAGACGAAAAGCTCAAGTGGTTGATCAATGAAGATAACTGGTGGAAAATAGCTCACAATGCTTGGAAGGTAGTTGGGCCTCATACTTGGGATGCTAGGGTAGAACAGATACTTGATGAAAACAAAGCCTAGTCCGTTTTACATTCATTCGCTTCCGCCAAAACCAGCTGTTATGTTGCCAGAAGGCATACAACGCCTTGACGCACTTTGGGTTCCAGAATGGCATGCGTTCGTAAAGTGTACACAGTATGAAAACCACTTCATATATGCAACGAAGGAAATGGGGCCGGCGTATCGATGTACATGCGGATCCAACGCCGTTATCGTGCCTCCGATTCCTTCCAGGGGTGTGCTTGTCTGCATGGCGTACGCAGTGAAGGGAATGCATCAGTGAGCGTTGTACTTATAGCTCGGATGAGAAATGAGATCAAGCACGTACGTAGGTTTTGTAGCGCGTACGATTGGGTTGATAAGATGATCATTGCGGACGGAGGAAGTGTCGACGGCACGCTTGATGTTCTTGCTCAATTTAAGAATGTTGAGGTCCACCACTTCGACGAAGTGATTTGGCGGAACAATATAAGTTGGAATCCTGAGGGTAGACAGATCAACTTTGCCATCAAGTTAGCCGAGGCACAGAATCCTGATTGGATTATTCTCGACGAGGCTGACAGTGCGTTATCACCAGCACTTCGCAAAGACGGACCGAAAATTTTCCAAGAAGTTATCGAAGATACAGTCTTCGTACACCGTTTGTATATCTGGGGAACTACTAAGTGGTTTCCAGATTTGACTGGTGGATCTCTGAATCCTAGTCCGGACAACTGGTTCGGGCTTTGGGCGTGGAGACCGCAACTGAATGTTAGATGGGAAGAAGACCCTCCTTGGGTACCTGCATGCAAATTTTGTTGGGAAGAGCGTTCACGTAGAAATTTGTCTTACCCATATGCTCTGCTCCACTACTTCTGTATCGATGAAGAGGAAGTAGAGAGAAAGCTACGTCTATACCGTGATACTGGAATAGGCTCAAGCAACATGCGGCGTTGGGATCAATCATGTGGTAGAATGGAGGATTTGCCGAAATGGGCTATCCCAGATTATGTGACTATTTAGACGATCTAAGTATTACAGAGTTGGTAGCTGTAAACTTGGGTGCAGGCAAGAGCGACTCTCCAGTTAGTTCGCAGTTACGAGAGATCCCGTTTGCGAAGATTGTCAACGTTGAGGTATTCGAGCCGTACTTTAGCTACTTACGTACGGTTGCATTTGCGGCAAGAGCGGTAGAAGAACATAGAGAAGACATTCTTGAATGGCTACACCGTCAAGAGGCAAAGTCAGTTGATGTTGTGTTTATCCTCGACGTTCTCGAACACTTCAATAGGATGGATGCACTTTTCCTTTTATTCGAAGCAAGAATGATTGCACGGAAACGCGTTATCATCTGGCTTCCTATTGGTAGCTGCGTTCAAACTGCGTTCGACGGTAATCCATATCAGGAACACAAAAGTACTTGGACCAGCGACGACTTTCTCGACGCGGAGCGTACTGTATACTGGGCCGCGAAGGAAGTTCATGAGAAACATCCTGCTGATGCAGGATTGATAGTATACGATACGAAAGGTGGGGGAAAATGAAAGTCGACTTTGTTTGCACAAGCGGGTCTCCGATCGGCGTTACTCCGATGCGGATCGAGACGGGTGTTGGAGGAGCGGAGTTAGCACTGATGACTCTCGCCGAGGTACTGGCGAAGAGAGGACATCAGGTAAGTATTTTCAACAATCCAGTACAAACGGGTAACTACGACGGAGTGCAGTACTCTCCATTGAGCTTGTTCAATGCTGGAGAAGACCGTGATGCTGTCGTAGCATTCCGAACGCCTTACGGTTCCATCGGATCTGCGAAAGGGAAGAAGATTTTCTGGTCATGCGATCAACAAACTTCGGGAAACTTCAAGTTCGATATCTTCCCTCGCGTTGACCAGATAATCGTGATCTCTCCATATCACTTTCAATACTTTATCGATCGATATCAAGCGGATCCGAACAAGATGTTGTGCGTCGGCCTTGGAGTTCGTACATGGGAGTATGAAGCTCCTGTAGCCAAGATACCTTATCAAATGCTGTACTGTTCCGTTCCACTACGAGGGCTTGGAGTTTTGAGATCTTGCTGGGACGGGATTATCAGTAGAGTGCCTCAGGCAACACTCAAGATAACCTTCGACTATCGACTATGGGGATTTTCTCCTGGTGTAGAAGAGTATAGGTTAACGTGGGCAGGTGTTCCTGGAGTTGAGTACGCGGGAGGAGTACCAAGAGCTGCCCTTGTACGATTGCAGCTCGAGTCCGAAGTACAGCCCTACCCGTGTACCTACGACGAGCTTTTCTGCATCTCAGTTGCAGAATGTCAGGTTGCAGGATGTATACCAGTCACATCTACTATCGGGGCGCTTGCGACTACGAATCTGTACGGAACACAGATTCCCGGAGATCCCAAAAGCGGTGAATGGCAAGCACGGTTCGTCGATGCTGTATGTGGAACGTTGCTCCACCGTGACGCGATAGTCAAGCATGCTGATCTATGCAGAAGCACAGCTCGTACAAGTTTCGACTGGAATAAGATCGCGATGGTTTGGGAAGAGTTGGTGCTGAAGTGAAAATTCTATTTGTATCTGACTTCCCAATCCAAGGAAGTGGCTACTTCCATATCGCGGTGAACACGTGTATCGAGCTCACCAAGCAAGGACACGAGGTACGAGCTCTTGGGATCAATTACAAGGGCGAAGAGCACCACTTCCCGTTCCAAATCAACCCGATTGCTCAGGCAGGATTTGTCGGACAAATCAGAGCTTTCGCTCACAACATGTATAAGGAGAAGCTGTTCGAGCACATGATCGTTGCGTTAGATATCACACACCAACTGCAGATAGTTTTGGCTGGTGAACAGTTGGGCTTTCCTGTTTCGGGCATCTTCCCGTTAGAAGCTCCTCCGTTGACAAACGCATGGGCAATGGGGCTGATGCAGTTGAAGCATCGCTTCGTTATCTCTCAGTTTGCAGAAGACGAGTTTACACGTTTGGGGATAGAAGCACACCACCTTCCAATTCCCGTCGATACGGCTTTCTGGAGGGCCTCTACTTTTGAAGAAAGAGCAATGCTCAAGAAAGCGATGGGTATTGAAGTCGATAGGAAAGTGGTTCTGCAGGTTGCCGATAATCAGGAAAGGAAGAACCTGAGTCTCGCAGCCGACATAATCGCGAAGACACCCGACGTGGTCTATATGATTGTTACGAGACGCGACTCGCCTGCAGGGTGGATTCTCGACGATCTGTACACAGTCAAAGGCATCCGTGATCGCGTGATGATCTTCGATCGTGGGATGGAAGTAAAAAGGCTCTGGTCGCTGTACGCAATCGCCGACGCATTCCTGATGTCGTCAAAAGCCGAAGGTCTTGGGATGCCTGTGCTCGAAGCAATGTCCTGCGGCATTCCCGTAGTAGCACCGGACCACACTTCGTTCCGTGAACATCTTTCGAAAGGTAGAGGGTATCTCTACGACGTCAAGTTCGAATACCTCGACGTCTTCGGTAACGAGATGCGCTACTTCGGCGATGCGACGAGTGGGTCTATTGCACTAACGTGTGCATTACAGGAGCACGACGCTTTTGCAGAAGGTGCTGCACGTGCGTACGTCGAGAAACGAAGTTGGGATCGGGTGGGGGATATCCTATGCAAATACTTGACATCATAATTCCTGTCTATGGACAGCCTGAGCTTCTTGACAAGTGTCTTGGAGCTCTACCATATACCGATGTTGGAATCAACGTTATCGCGATCGACGACTGTACGCCGAAACCTGAGAAGTCGAAGATCGAAGAGATCGTGAGGGACAAGTACCATCTCTCGTTGTACAGGACGTCGAGTAACTCAGGCTTCGGGCAAACAGTGAACAAGGGAGTTAGCAAGGGCAAGGCTCCGCTAATCATGCTGTTGAATACTGACGTGATACTCAACCTTGAGGTAGTCAACGGGTTGATCGAGGAAATGAAAGATACGTCGGTAGGCATCGCTGCTCCAATGCTTATCTTTCCCGAAAAGTCTCATTGGGGTAACGGAGGAAAGATTCAACACGTCGGTATGGCATTTAGCGTTCGTGGTCAGCCATACCATCTCTTCGTGGGATGGAGTGTTGACAATTCCAGGGCGGTGCAGCGTCGAGACAATCTTAGTTGTGTCACTGGCGCATGCTTCATGACGCGCAGAGCACTATGGAACAATGCTGGAGGTTTCCAGCAGGCTTACGGGCGAGGAACGTTCGAGGACGTTGAATACTGCCTCGTAGTCAAGTACGTCATGAAAAAACTAATCGTCGTGAACCCGCTTTTCAGGGGTGTGCATTACGTCGGGGCGAGTTCGTCATCTATCGACAAACCTTTCGATCTACAGTCGAATCAACAAGTATTCACGGTCAGGATGAAGCAGTTCGTTCGACATGACGAGTACTTGTTCTGGTAGAGGGTGTATGAAGACCTACCCGTTTCTCACAGCACAGATACTTAGTGAACAGCTCTTCGTAATGTATGGTGGTCACACAGGAACTGCGACTGCGGCTCAAGTCGCTGGAGCTCTTGCCATTGCAGAGCGGCAGATGACTGAGCAGCTTGGTACATACTTGGTTCCTGTAACTGTGACAGGCACATACTACGTGAATAATGACTTCTCTCCTCTCGTCTTAGAAGTTGGTAGGATCAGAGAAGTCAAAAAGGCAACGTTCCACTTCATCGAGTCACTTGTAACAGGTACGTATACCGACTATCCTGGCATCGCTCAAATCCGCGATGCTGAGTCTGGCTTCGTCGACATCCGTTTTCATATCGATAGCTATCCTTGCTGCCAGTGGCAACCCGGACCTTACGAAGTCGAGGTTGTGTTTACTTCGGGGATGGATACTGGCACCTCTATGAACGAACCAGGTCTACATATGGGTCTTGCTGCAGCTGCAGATCTTGTATTGAACGAGATGATCGATCCTGGAGGTTCAGAGGTTCAAGTGGGTGTGCAAGACTGGAGCTCAATGCGTTACCGCGAGAATCGCACACCCCTGCATAACACAGCCTTCGGTATGTCCGCTCGTGCGAACTATATCTCTCGCTTAGTCGAGCATCTAAAGGTGAGACGAGTTGGTCGGATCTAATATCAGAATCGACGTCTGGCGGATGTGGAATCCCAGTGATGACTATTCTGGTGGGGCGTTGGTATCAGGAACCTACATGGTTACTGGTACACCTGCTCGTCTCGAAGAGACTCAGGCTCAACAGCTGTTGTTAGCTCAAGGGCTTGAGACGGATAAGTTGTACAGTATAATGGTACGGCCTATCGAGTCTGGAATCTACGAGCGTGACGAGATTACTGTGAGCTATCCGTCGGACCACTATTTGTACAATATCTCGCTACGTGTTGTAGCGGTTACGAAGGATTCGCTGCCGAAGAAGAACCGAGGTCATTGGGAGCTTCTTGCGAAGCGCGTTACACGATCAAGGAAGAAGGCATGAGCCGTGTAAAGTGGAAGGTTCGCCTTCCGACGCTAGCAAATTTCAACATCGAGCTAGACATCAGGATCAGGACCGAGCTCTTTCGCATAATGCGTGAGGTAGCTCTTCCGAAGGCTCAAGAGGTCGCAAGGAACGCAAATATTGCAGAAGCGATCTTTATCATACCACCAAGGCGCATGGGCAGAAGATATATGGCCGGTCTTGGGGTACCTTACCCGTACTCGCTTGTGAACAGAGGAACGGGAGTTTATGCTGGTAGTGATCCTATACACATAGAGCCAATACAAGCTCGTAGAGGGAAATACAAACGCGATTATCTAGTCTTCATGGGTCTTGGAGGTACAGAAGTCTATCCGTCTTCGGTAACAGTAGATGGTCAAAAACCAAGACACTTTCTTCAAGCTGGACTTAGAGCAGGCCAGGAGGCCTGGGTAGCATGGTGCCACTCCAATTTGTGCAAGGGGCTATTGTAGGAAAAGCGAAAGCACAGGCTGGTCTTGTTACTCTCGTTGGTCAGGAGATACGAGAGGATAGTTGGCAAGGAGCTGACTTCAAGTATCCTGCAATCCGTGTTGCTGTCGACCAACTTGTACCTGATGCGTGTTGGGACAGAGTCGAATTTACTTTCATGGTCTTCTCGGAAGAAGACTCATCGTTGCAATGTTCTAGAATCGTTTCTGCAGTGGTAATTCTGATGAGTGCTCAAGTGTTGTCGGAGCTCGACTTGCCTGTAGACATTCAAGCAGGCGTTGTGAACAAGTTCAAATCAAACGGGCTGTCGATGAGAAGCGTTCTCGCTCCTTATCGTGCGCAGCCAAGACTATGGAGAGCCGATGCTATCTTTACATGCAAAGTCTGGAACTCGGGTGCTCTCTACACCGTTCCAGCTGATGCATATTGAAGCAATGAACAATACGACATTCCGGTACGTCAATCAGGGAAAGACAAAGCGCTATGTGTTTCCGCCTCTTGGTACTTTGCCTGTGAACGCTGAAGACGTAGAGGGTCTTCGTGCCATAGAGACGCGCGGCGGTGGCTGCTGTGGTACTGGAGATGTTGGCGGACAAAAGTACTTCACAATCAGGGAGGCCTAAATGCCACTTGTAACAGGTTCTGCTTCCGGCAACGTAATAACGCAGGAAGACCTGTATGTTGAGGGGGCACCTCTCGTTTACTTTCAGGATTCCCGAGCGAGCGAGCTTCACACGCCCGACGCGCAAGGCTTTTACTGGGGGCTGTCCGGTACTACCGCGTACCCGGTGATCGCCTTGGGCTGCATCGATGGAGTTCAGATGGCCGACAACCTCACCATGAACGATGTGGTGTGCGACACTGTCGGTTACAAGCAGACCATCATGCGTCGCAACTACTTGGAAGTAACTCTCAACATCAGCACGATCTTCCCGCTGTCGACGATCCGAGAGCTTCTGCACGGCGGCGTCGTAACTGCAGGTACTGGTTACGAAGAGATGGGCCTTGGCCCTGTGGACAATACGCGCTTCTTCCACATCTACCTACCGAAGGTATACGACGAAGATGCGCCGGACTGGCT
>Ga0315284_10002729_pt1 | contig 25199 bp, 27 predicted proteins | sample YL17G09_16_MG_FD_203696 | JGI IMG/M metagenome (GOLD analysis project Ga0315284, IMG submission 203696) | Sediment microbial communities from Yellowstone Lake, YNP, Wyoming, USA - YL17G09_16 | ecosystem: Environmental > Aquatic > Freshwater > Lake > Sediment | place: USA: Wyoming | collected...
ATAACCAGCGGTCAGCGGGTGGGTAACCAGCCGGGCGCCACAATCAAATAATTCCAGCGCCTCCCGGCAAATGATGTTCCCCCCGTGTACATTGGTGACATCAACATCCACTTCCACGTTCGGGTAATGCGCCCGCAATTCCTTGATAGCGGACGCCAGCATCAACCAGTCGCCGAACCCGAAATATTTTCGTGCAAGTAATATTCGTGTTACTGTCTCAGAAGACATCTCGCCTTTCGATTATCCAACACTGTCCAGTCAAATTGTTCTATGAACTCGGCCTGTATTTTTAATCCCTTATGATCGGCCGGTATGCCAGCCGTTTGCAGGTCGAGCATCAACATGCATCCACCCCGCGCAATTCTTTTGCATTCGTCTACAAATTGCTTACGATCAGCAGCGTTCGTTATCCCGGGCACGTACTGCACTACGATCGTATCCACGCTTTGCTCCGGGAACGGCAACTGTGTTATATGTTTGTGTGCGTCATCGTACACCATGCTTGCCACATTGCCGTACCCGTACCTGCGCAAGAACCGGATGGTATGCTCCGGGTCCGCACCCAGTACAAGAATGGTCTGATTATACTTGTTATGATCGATGACGTCATCGCGCACTAACGCCTTCCAACATACTTCCAGATAATCCTGTGTATCCAGCATACGCCGTCTCCTGTTTAGATGATGATTCTGTATTTGGTCATATCCAGTTTGATTGCGTGTGCGTTTTCGGTTATCTGTTTCCATATTTCCGTTCTCGGCGCCTCTCCTGGATCCTTGTATCCCTGCAGCTGTATGCACAGCGTAGGTATCGTACGATGCAGACGGGACATCAATTCCATCATCTCCTTATCCGCATCCCCAGGATCCAGCATTACGACCGCCACCCGCCAATACAACTTGATGATGTTCGCCTGCTGCTCGGTTACGCCCTTGCCAAGCGTAGCTACAGCGCAACTGCCCACGCCTATGGCATCGAACGGCCCTTCAGTGACCACCACCACATCGCTTCGTCGTGCGTTATCGTAATTGAATAGCGCCCTGCCTTTCTCCAGTCCAGGACTCGTAAAGTATTTTGGCGGACGTATATAATCGCCTTCATCATCTTTTCGGAATCCGAACATTTCGCATTCGGACTCCGTAAGTTCATCCGGCATGTACAGCAGTCGCGATTGCCAGCCTACGATCTTCCCGCCCATCCATATCGGGAATATCAGTGTATTCGTGGTGTTGAACGTATGACCGCCAAACCACCTGCCCTCATAACAATACCGAATACCAAACTTATCATTAAGCTCGACGTGGTTGAACTTTCGTCGGCTGATGTACTGCCGCGCAGGATGATCTTCGGACAAGCTCTGCAGTTCAGTAAGCGCGCCCGGCATCTCTATCTTATCGCCAAGCACATGCAGTTGCTGCCGTTCCGACACCGGCGCCTTCTGGCCTCGGGCTATCTCCCCGAATAGCTCAGAAAGCGTACCCGACTTGCCGCAACGGAAACAATTGTAGATCTCCTGCACGGGATTGATGTACAACTTGGGACGCTTGCAGTTGAAACACTTGACAATGTATTCAGTGCCTTTCTTTCCTTGCGTACGCTTGTAGCGTCCAAACTTACGTACGATTAAGCCCTCTGCGTTAAGCATACTGTCTCCGTGCTAAATGAACAACTGCTTGCCGATAGTATCTTTTGCGTACGCATGCGCCTTGGCGTAGTCCCCGATAAGATCACACGCTTCATTGCGATCCAGCAGTTCACGATGTTCCTGCTGATGGTTGAAGTACTGCAGCGTACTGCCTTGGTAAACGTCAATGTACGCCAGCTGGTTGTCCCTGTTCTTGGTTAGCGACAGCATCATCTTCCGGCTGCATGGCTTGCCTATCCGTTCGATGTTTACCGTGCCATCGGTATTGATCGCGGAATCAAAGGTCTCTTGCGGCACAACCGCAACCCTGTCCCCGGGCTCCACCGCGTTGTAGTCCTTAACCAAAGCCAGCCCAAGACCCACATCTATCGCGTCGTTCTTATGGTAAGCGCCGGCCGTATGGCTCATGCGCATTTTCTCGGCCTCGTCCGCCTGCTGCGTGCCTTGCGTTGCGGTCCAGAACGCCACCCCGTATTTACGGGATAGCATCGAAAACTCTTCGTTGATGCGCGTAAGCGCTACATCGTCCCGGCTTTCTTTCCGCAAATTAGACAATCCAGCCTGTGACAACAGATCCAGCCAATCGACGTACACGGCAAAACACTCGGGCTGCCCCCGCTGTATTTTCTTGGCAGTGACTTCCTGCCATTCACCTACCGTGCGGTCAATATCCGCGATCGTGAGCTTTCGCCGGCTTCCGTCCACGATCGTACTATAGCCGAAGTACTTGTACTCCGGATTCATTATGTACTCGTAACGCTTCTGTATGCTGGCCGGCCAGTACTTCCTTGGCACTTTGATGTACCGGGCGTCGATGCCGCCAACTATCGTGTAATACCGCTGCTTGATACGATCGGCAGCCAACTCCAAGGTAATGTACAATGAGCGTACGCCCGTAAGCACGGCGCCGCTCATGAAATTGATCATCGTGTTGGTCTTGCCTACGCCTGGGCAGCCGGTAACCATCCCCAGTTGACCGACGCCTAACCCGCCTGCTAGACAGTCGTTCAACTGGCGCAGGCCCGTGCTGATATGCCGGGTGACCGTTTCCTCTGGCGACGATTCGTTCATGTTCTCCAGCACCAGATCATTGTTGGTCGCCACTTCCTTGTTGATTGCAAGCGCATGCTGGATCACCTGATCAGCACCGTACCCCATGGCAATCTGCGGGCCATATGAATCGATGATCTGCGCCATGCGTACATGCCGCAAGTACGCCCCTAGTTCTTTTTTGAAATAGGTGGTATGGATTGGATCGGCCGGCCGCGCCGCCGTGTACCATATCGTGCGCATGATATTGGCGAGCCCTTCGTTCTCTTCCGGAGTGATAACCGTTTCGGCTTTGCCATCTGCATTCTCCACCAAGCGTACTACCTGCAACTGTAGCAGATCCAACGGCGGACGTGCGCCGTCGCATAACTTGTAGCAGTTGCGTAATGCCTCGTAAATTACGCGGCAAACCGGGAGATCAAAATCTCCAGTCTTAAGGTAGCTGGCAGTATCCTTGTATAGATCAGGATCCGCAACCAGCTGGGTTAGCAACCCGACTTGAAAATCCCGGTTATAGCCTGTTATCTCCATAGCATACTCCTTAGCCCGTAACGTCCAGTTTACCCAGTTCGTCTTCGAGCTTCGTCATGTTCGCGGGCGCCTGCTTGCGCAAGAATGCCCGTAAGCTTGGCTCCTTCTGTAATTGAGACCATGCAGTTCGTCCGAACGCGGCATACAATTGCGCGTTGAACGGGGTGAGATACAATACCCGAAACCACGCTTCAAATGGCAAGCGCGGTTCAAGCAGTATTGCGATCTCCGAGGCGTATAAATGTGGCACAGTATCACAGGCCATGGTGGTCAACTCCATGGTCTGCGTGAGCCACGATCGTTCGTAAATTCCTCGCCCTTTCTGTTTGCGATCGATGTATCGGGCGATCAACCTAGGGTTGGTGAAGTCCTTCGGCGAGATATACTCATGATCCTTATTAAGCATATGCATGGCCGCCCGCATGTACTCAGCGGTATCCAGCCCATTACGCAGGCATGTCATCCCTATGCGTACGAACAACTTATAGTGCCTGTTCTCCCAGAAGGTTTTACGCTGGGGGCGCATGTCGTACATGCTCTCCATCCCATCGTAGTATTCCTGCCAAGCAATATGGCCTTGTACATCTTCCTGCGTCATGTAGTTTTCTCCGTATCCATGAATGGCAATTGGTCTACGGACTCCAACCAGACTTGTTCGAAGCCGACATCCTCGTACACCGATCGGCGTGCGTTGTCGTCCTTGAGTACCGGGCCTGGCTTCTTCTTGCCTTTCTCGTCCGTGACCACATCCCAAGGGTGATGAAAGTCCACTAAGTAGGACTCAAACTTATCTTCGATGTTTCTGCTTTCACGCCCTGGTATCTGCTCCGCAACGATGCTGCTTCCGCCTCCTCCGGCATTCACGATCACACTCAAAGCCGGAAAATCTACACCCTGTTTGTACACGTAGGTGGACATCACTTTGCGTATCGATCCGTCGTTCATTCCATCGTAGACTGCTTTTCGCTGCTTAGGCGATACCGCTAGAATGTTCCTAAATCCACGGGCTACCAAATCGGAGGCCGATGTTACCGCATGCACATACGTCACAGCCGGTCCGGCTGCGGGCGCCAGCCTGTTCATATGATCGACGTGCTGCATGATACACAGCAGTTGATGCTTGTTAGGCGTGCGCTGAACAATATCGGTGATCAACTTATTCTGTCCTGAGTTCCTATCCACGGCATGCCGGTACAGCGCTTCTCGCTTGGAGTACGCATAATAGGTGTCCAAGCCGCAATCAGGATGCGGACTTGGCAGCCAAAATACTTTGATGGGTACCAGCGCGCCGTCTTGTACGCCTTGCTGGTACGTGCGGCGATAGACTACGGGCCCGAACAAACCTTCGGTCACCATATCCGCGCCGTCAAATCGTCCGGCAGGCGTCGCGCTGAAACCATAACGAATGGCCATGCGCATTGATAGAAGATCTTCTGTACGCACTGCGGTGGCCGCCGCATGTACTTCGTCAACAAGCAATAACCCGACTTCCGACGGATCGACCAGATGCAGACTGTTCAGCGTAATGACTTGCACATCGTTCGAAAACTTTTTGTGCCCGCTCATCACCAGTCCTACGTCCCTGTCCGGTAATGCTTGTTGCAGGACGGTGTAGTTCTTGGCCGTAATGTCCTTCTCTGGGGCAGCAACGATTACAGTGGGCGTACCCCGCAGTTTGAGCTGCTCATGCGAGAATGCGCGGATAATCGCCGCCATAATATGGGTATTATGCAGCACGGTACAATCACCGAGTAAATGACGCATATTGCCATCCAACCGGACACCAACATAACGACCATCGGCGATTTTCGTGACAGTAAACCCGGTGCGCAAACAGTTTTTAATCTGTCTGCGCACTCTTGCCTGCTTACGTGCGACACGCGTTGGAATCAGATGTGTAGGTCCGGTAATGCGTAATCGATATGCCTCAACTGTTTTCCCGAATCCCGTACAGTGCCGTTGTGTCGCATGGACACGAAAACCCAACGACTGAGCGAGTGCGGCCACATCTTGTACGAGCAATCTATTCGTACCCGTGTAGTCAAAATCAGTGCCCGCGTTCAGACTACCGTCGGAATCCAGTAACCCGGCCAGTAACTCTAGCCGCACAGTTCGAGAGTTGATTAGATAGTCCGCAGGTATACGTTTTATTTTCGACCGTATTAGTCCGTATTTTCGGAGGTTTGCAAGTAACGTATTTGCGTGCCAGTCATGCGACATTATCCTGTACTGAGCGGGTGTTCCATGCGAAGTCACATCAAGTTTTAACCGCCGCGCATAGGTATACATATACGTTATAATTTCTGGATCCACGCTGGTTACGGTCGGGCAATTCCACGTACCATCGCCTAACCACAGGCCCATGTAATATGGCTCAACTGCTATCGGCGTGTGCTCAAACTCTACTGCCACGCGATAAAGTTTATAACTGCGTTTGAAGTTGGTACTTCGCGTCAGATAATCGGCGACCGTGATCGCAACAATGTGACCATCCGGATGCCTATCACGCTTTCCTGTACCTGATTTCACTAGGCACAGAATATGATGATCTGCAACCTCAAATGGCTCTCCGTTGATCGGCGTAATTCTGTACATTGGGCCGAAGCCGTCGATACGCTCTAATACTTTTCGTGGCGTAGAATCGTCACCCATTAACATGTCGCCAAGCTGTACTGTAGCTATTTCACGGACGACCCCATTCGCGTACATGATAGGTGTGCGCGGACTTACACACTTCCCCCATCCCACAGGACAGGCCACGATCCCGCCCCCGGACTTCAACGCCACGTACACGCATTCTTTCTGGTACGGGCGCAAGCAGACCATGGCTGCGGCTATATTCGGAACCGGCGGCGGCGTCCTGCAATCCAAAACCTGGCATTGCCAGCCGTCACCAGCCAACAGCTGTTTAAGCCGGTAAACAAATCCAGGCATAGTTACCAGCATCTGTGCCGGCTGACTGGTGGTGGCGTCGACATACGTCTGAAGCCGATATAGCTCACGGCGTTCGCCGGAAGCTACCCGCTTGTGCTGATTATCGTCCCAGACGATAGCCCTATGCCAATAGGTTAATTTCTTGAAAAGGAATTCCGGTACGCACGGCGACACCGACACGTAACCGTCACTCCATCGTATCACAGGAGTTTGCATTTTGTTGTTGTCTGTCCCTGATCTCGCAATCAGAGGTTTAGTTCCAGAACGTCAACCACTTCTATTACCCGACGCGGATCGACGTTCAAGTCCTCGCATTTTTTTCGAAAGCCTTCTACGTAAGCGGTGGCGGTATCAACCGGTTTGGGCGACTTGCCCTTGAGTATGTTGATCACTCCCAAGCTGCTCGGTATCTCTTTTATCAGCATCGGGAGTCACCTCCACTTTCTTAAGAATAAAACGACCGTAACCTAAATTGTAGCCAGAGGGAGATAGTCCCACAAAGCGCCCCATCTTGTCAAGAATCTCCGTCAAGTTTGACTGCGTCACATGGTCTGCAACCACGGCCTCGAACGTTACCCGGGTGCCAGGCATTATTGCTTCGTGCTCCCGGAACTTATCCCGGCCATATTTCCGGTTATACAGTTCAGTCGGTGCGGTCACCACCAGATCCATGTGAATGTCCGCCGGCTTAATCCCCCGAACTCTTGCCAGTTTGATTGCCTGTTCGAATGCAGCGTAAAACCACGTATGGTGAAAAATCAGTCGGCGTTGGCTGTCTCTTGGAAACTTATCTCGCTCTTCAGTGCCGTGCGACGCGTTAGCCAGAACATGACGGGTGAACTCAACTTCAAACTTTGCGTTTTTCATTTCGTATTTTCTCCTGCTTGAGATATGTGTGTACCATACCCCAAGCAGGCCCCGCCAGTCAACCGCGAACTTACGCGTCCAAGTCAATTATCTTGTCCATGAACGGCATGGTTGCACGTTCATGCGTCGCAATGATCACCTGCAAGCTCATTTGCTTCGCTATGTCTTTGATCTTCTCCAAGAGCGTACAAAAACAGCTGATGCTCCTATCATCCAGGTATACTGTCGGCTCATCAAGACTGAGCAACCCTTGTTTGTTCGCGAAGATACAATAACTGGCAAACCGGAAGGCGATCGCCAACGTTACCTTCTGCCCGCCGGACAATATCGTGGCATCCGGCAATTCCGTCGGCTTATCCCGATCGTCAATGAACTGCACACGAAACCCCATGACTTCGCCTGCAGGCTGCACAATAAACGGCGCACTGAAATACGTGAGAAACCGGTTTACATCCACGGTCATCTCCTGCAGTACGCTGGCAGTTATCGTATGCGGCCCGTTGAGATAATGAAACCAGTCACGTACGGCCGTAAGCGTGCCGGCAACCTCTTTCTTGATTGCCTGGTCGGCTCGCCGCTGTTTCAGCACGTCAATGGTCTTATCCAGCGTACGCAGTGATTGCTCCAATTCCTGCAGCATACCGCGCAGACTGGCATATTGCTCGGCCAGTTTCTGCACTTCCTGTATCCCGGCGTTCAGCTTATTGATCTGGGCCGAAAACGCGGTATCGTACGCAGGCAGATCCGTTTCCTGTGGATCCGGGTAGTACGCCTTCAGTTTGGCGATCAACTGATCCCGGTCGGCGTACAGCCGTACAAGGCTGTCTTTAACGCCGGACAACAGGCCGGATAACCGCGTGTGCTCCATCTGCGCGTCTACCAGCTGTTTACGTGCAGTGCTTAGTTCCACAACCGCTGCCCGCAGGTCATCCGCGCTCTTCTCCACCCTTTGCACGGATTGACAGGCTGCAGTCGCATTCGCAAGCTGTTTGGCACGCTCTACACGTACGGCCTCATAACTGCGTTGGCGCTGTTTATTCTGGCTATCCGCCATTTGGTTCTGCTCGAACATGGTCGCAACCTGCAAACGTATGGCGCCAGGATCCACGGCTTTGGCCTCGGTCTCGAACTGAGCAATCATCTTGTTTAACCGGCTGGCGTCTTTAATTGGCCCGCCGCAAACAGGACACTCCGCGGTCTTCATCAGTGCAACAACTTTTGCCAGTTCCTGATACACAGCCATATTGCTGCGCGCTGCCCCATATCGTGCCGTGTAGTCCTCGGCCTTCTTTTTCAAGTCAGCCAGTTGCTCGACAGTGAACGGCAAAGGCGTTGGTTCCGGCGCGGAGCCGAGTTCGGCTACCGCCCTATTCGCCTCCTCGTACGCCCGATACGCCTGTGCATAGTGTTCAGCCGCGTTAACCAGCTGATACAGTTCACCGATACGCTTATCCATGTCTTGGATGTCAGCGGTCGGCAACACGATTGTGGCCAGCCCGGCAGCCAATTGCTTCTGTTGATCCTCTGTCTTGTGCACAGTGTAGTACAACGCCAGAAGATTCTGGGCGGTTACCCGCGCATCCCGCAGCGTATATGCCTGTTGCTGCATCACCTGTACATCCGGCAATTTAGGCATGTCTGCCAACTGCTTGTTCATGGCCTGCATCCGGGTCTCCATTTCGGCCCGGCGCTGAATGCCATCCGCTATCTGCGCATCGAAGTCCTGCGGGACCTCCATTGTGCTGATAAGCTCACCCAGCCGTTTATGCACCTTGGCAGCATCCCCGATCCCGCACAGGCGCTGGAATGCCAGTTCGCGCACCCGAGGATCGGTAAACAACACGCTGTCGATCTCCGCCTGCCGCACAAATATGGTCTGCCGAAGCAGGTCCTTATCCAAGCCGAACAGCTGTTCGATCATGCTGTTTACGTTGTTAATCCCCGTATGCGTATCATTGCCATACTGCATGGCCGTATGATTCGAGTGCAAGGACCTGCGAATTATGCCCTTCTGATTGGCATGCGTAAACTGCAGTTCGACAAATCCTTCGGCGGCGCCCCACCGCAGGAGTTCGCTTTTCTTCGCTCCGGGCTGTTCACCCGAGAACGCATAATGCAGACTGCCCATCAAGTTGGACTTCCCGGATCCGTTCGGGCCTATCACCCCAACGATGTACCCGTCCAAATCCAAGTCCCTGTCTTTGTGCTGCCGGTAATTATGCAGTAGCAATCGTGTAAGTCGCATACTTATCCTCGTTTAACCTCCCAGTGACCGCGGTAATCAATGCCGTTTTCCGGATCCTTGACCGTTACGTATAGGTTCTCGCACAGTTCACCGGCAACATTCCCAGCACGCATTTGCCGTTGAATAAGCTCCATAGCCCGGTCTTCAAGCACTTCAACGTGCGACTGCTCGATTGATTTGCCGTCCGTTCGCCACAAGCGATACGTGATGCGTAGTTTGCGTACCAGTTCTTTCACCGCGCCACCATCCGGGCACGATTACGCGCTTCCAGTGCATCCCGCCACTGCTTGCACTTGTCATCCGGACCTTCCACGTGCAGGGTTATGATCACGGCATACGGATACAGCGGCGTAGCCGGCTTTTCGAGTTTCAGCGGCACGGCGTTCGTGATCTTCGCTGTAACGCCATAATCCTCCGGCCGGGGGAAGTACGGCGCTTGATAGCGAAAGATGCCAGGATGCATATATTCGCCGCAGGCAAGCTTGGCACTGTGCTCATGCCCGTACCCGCCGATATCCAGCGTGAAGTCGCGATCCGACGCTGCCGGCTGGTCCTCTTTCTTCGCTTTCTGTTTCTTTTCCGCTTTTGCTTTTGTTTTCTTGGTCATACACATGCCCCCGCTATTCGGTCTTTCAACTCTCTGATCTGCGCCTGTAGCCTGCGCACCCGCGCCGGCTCCGCATGACACAGCCTATCCGGCCAGCCACACGATTTCTTTATCTGGTTCCCGAACTCAGCCGCTTGGGCGGCCTGTTCAAGCGTGCGCCCGTACGTTGCAATATGCTGTACGTGCTGCAGCCTGCTATCGCAGCCAAATATGATACAGTGCGTCAGCCCGCGCCGCTTCGCCAATTCCTTGGCATCCTTGATCGTTATACGCGCCATCGACTATCTCCTATGCTACCAATCCCTTGCTGATCATGTATTTCTTTACGACCTCGTCCACAGTTTCCGGCTGCTGCAGGATCGCACTCGTAAGCTGATACGCATCAGACTTTTCCTCAAAGTACGCGCCTACAGCTTCCGCCTGCCGGGCAAGCACGCCATGCCGATCCACTTGTGCAACCTTGGTCATCTGCCCAAGCAGTTCACTATCGGTAGTAAGCGGCCGGGCCACGTACAGCCGGCCTTCCAGCTGGCTATGCAGTTTGCTTTCAAAGTCTTTGAACTGCGGATCGTACCAGATCACGGCGAAGGTCTCCGGCTGTCGCGCCATCGTCATCAGCAAACTGTCCATCTCCGGCTGTGTCCTGATTGTAAGCATGGCGATCGGCCGTATACGTAACGGCTGGCGTACCAGCTTTACGTCCGTGTCCGTCACGTCCACCATCCAACAGCATTTATCAAGGTTCTCGTCCAAGGCTGTCATCTCCGGACTGCCAGGGTACGCAAACCAAATGTTGCCCAGCCGGCGTTCGGCTGCGTCATGAATGTCACCCATTGCCGCGTACCGTACACCAATACGCCGAAGCTGGGGCATCATCTCCATGGCCGACAGGTCGGCAAACGGCGCGTTCGCTAGTTCGGATACCGCTTGGTGCAACACCAGCACATCCACACTATTGTCCGGTATCTGTTCCAGTTCGTAATAGAACATGGCAGGCCGCATACTGTTCAGGCCCCGGAAGCGAATACCGTTACGCGTTATCGTCTCCTTGTGCAGCGGTACAATGCCGCACACCTTCAGCCAGTCATTGCCCGCCGCATCATGATTGCCGTCAATGCCCGCCACCTCGATCGCGTACTTGCGCACGATCTCCCGCAGCAGCCACACGGCGTACGCCGGGGGCTTTGCTGCGTCGAAAATATCGCCCGCCAGCACTATCAACTCCGCGTTGTTCATCTTGGCGACGGCGAACACCTGTTCGCATACGGTATAGAAATCAGCCTCCCGCTGTGCCATGTGGTACTGCCGGTTGCCTAAGTGCAGATCCGCACTGTGTAAGAACTTCATACTGGTATCCCCGCTTCATCCAAAAGCGCGTTAATCCAATCACGTACACTGCCGTCCACTTTTACCGCCTGCCACAGACATTTACGTGGCTCCCTAATCCATACGCAATGACGCATGGTTTTCCGAGCAGCCCGTCGAAATCCGTCAATGCCCCAGCCATCGAGCACGGCCCGGCCTATGCGTTCCGCCCGCGTTGCTTTGTTCATCATTCCTCCGATGTTTCTGCAGTAACCGTTTTGTCCTCTTTGAATGCGTCAATCGCCCGTTCGTCAACATAGCGTTCAAGCCATGTTACCGCCTCACCGAAATCATACGCCACATCCGCATGCTCGGTCAGCGCGTCCGTGAACTCTTTCAAGAACAACGTATCAATGCCCATCAACTGCTGTTTCAGTTTCGCATGCGTTGACAGGTCAAGATGATGGATAGCAAGCGCCAGTTTAATGGCCTCCACCCCCGGCAGTTTATACCCGCGGTTCACGAATTTCATCGTCCGCCATAGCGTGCTGATCGGGTAGTAACCATTGGCGTTGTAGCACAGGCGCCGCTGCGCACAATGCTTCAAGAACATATCCGCCAGTACAAACGTTTGCGAGCCCGGTATCCACGCGCCCATACACACGGTAAAGTCGTACTGGGCTAGAATGTCTTCCGGCTGGCCGAAGAGTGCGCAAATCAGCTGGATCATCGGACCCTTGTCCGGCTTGTGTGTCCATGCGGCATCCGTCTTCGTGAACTGCGCGTCCGTCTCCTCCGCCAGCTCGTACGTACAGGCGTCAAACTCCGCTTTCGTGCGGAAAGAAATATCTAGGTCCGCAATCCGATCGCCTGTAAATATCGAACGTACTGCCCCACCGCTCAAATACGCATTGTGCCGGAATGCGATCTCAAGCACTGGATGAGCGCATACTTTCTGAAGTATTGCGCTTTCCCGTAAGTGCGTTTCGTGTTTGAAAGCTGTCATGTTTCTTGCTCCTCTTCATCCTCGTCCTGTTCTTTGCTGTCTGTAAATTGTACGTCGTCTACGGTTTCCGGCAACAATCCGTACGGCATGTTGGCCTCCGGATTCACTGGATTCTGAAATGCGGTGGCTGACGCTGCGATCAACGCCCGACGAAAACCGCCACAGATGGCATCGCAGTACGTCATGTACGGCAGCGTATTGCGCTCCCGCCATATATACCGTACGTTCAGGCCTTTGGCAGCGGCGTCCACCGCCGCCCACAATTCAAGGTGCTTCCGCCGGCGATAGATGCCGCACAGGGTCTTCACCGTATACTCGCTGTCGGAAATCACCATCGTGTTCAGTGCTTGGTAGCGGCCCCATTCTTTTTTTATCCATCGGAGCCCTTCGATAATCGGCGTCAGTTCACACCGGCTAATGGTGGTGGGCCGCATTGATCCGTACAGGATCTTTCGCTGGGTAACGGTTGCGGCGATCGCCGCCCATGCGCCGTAATCTTCTTTCGCCCCGCATGAGCCGTCGACAAACAACCACACTTCAGGGGTCATCGGGTCTTCCTTTTCTGCTTCTTACCGGGTTTGTAGTTGTCCGCCATTTGTTTAAGATAGCGCCGGCCTGCACGTTGTTCTTCTTCGCTTTGTTTCCACTGCTTCATATCTACATGCCGACGAATGCAGTCGGATACCAACTCAACCAGTTGTCGCGGTTCAACAGCATCCAGCTCCCACGATGACTCACCAAATCTTTCGATATAGGATGCCGCACGGCTATCCGTGATCTTGGCCGGGTTCTCCGGTGGCTGAAGGTCTTCGATCTGATCCATGTTCAATGCGACACGAATGACTTCCACCTGTACGGTATCCTCCGGTTGGCATTCTGCGAATAAGCGCAGCCGTTCCTCAATATCGCGTGTCATATCAATGCCGCTCGGGTCGTGATCGCCCAAGTAAATGACCACAATTTCTTTTCCGTCGCGCAGCCTATCGTATATGCGTTGCCCGGCCTCCCGCATTGCGCTCGATGACGAGTACCCTTTGTTGGCCGTAAACGGCACGTCCCACTGGTGGCATACAGGAATCAGTACGCCTTCCAACGCCTGCTTCTCTACCATCACTTCAACGTACCACGGCTGGTGTGCCCAGTGATCGACTCGGAATTGCTCGGCGCACGCCCGGATGATTTCCGCAGGACTTGCCCAATGTGCTTGATGCACCATTTCACGTCCACGGTCTTTGATTATGTCCCAGTCAATCAATCCAGCAAGGCGGCCATCGCTAACCAAGTTACCGACATTCTTGTAGCTGCGCTCAGTATTTTCGACCAAGTTCTTACTGACCAGCTGATAGTAAAGCTGGCGCAAGGACAAGTCATATCCCTGCTCCGCGTAGTCGGCAAGTATACGGTTAATGACCGTGATCATTGCCTGCGCATCTGTGCCGAATCGTTTGGTAATATAACATTGCCGCATGCGATCCTCCTACTTGTTCGTAATCATTAACTGTAACAACACGCCGACGTCCGGCACCGCCATCATCAAGGGAGCGGACGCAATATGTACACAGCTTCTAAACGAAGCCAAATCGGAGTAGTGCGCGTACACCTGTTCCCATGCGTTCAGGATCAGTATAACGTTACCGGGCTTCCAGCCTGCGGACGGCTGTACGCGTACCAGCGCGGGGCTGAGCCCTGTATGATCAACTGTGCCGAGCTTTAACGGCATGCCACAGAGAAAACATTTGTAGGCCTGATAATAGCCTATGGCGGCAATCATCCGGCTATTGATCTCTTGAAAATCAACCTTGTTGTGCTTGGCCCGGCCCAGCAGCTGCTGGTACAGGCTGTACGCCCACGTTCGGCGGTGGTCCGGCCGGCACTGCTGGCACAGCGTTCCCTGGTGGGGGAACTGGTTGCGCGGCAGCAGCCGGTGGCACTGCGGGCACAGTTTTGGTGTCGGTGGTCTCACTTGTTGCCTCTTTCGGTTTGGTATCAGGTGGCGGCGGTAAAGCTGGCAAGGGCGTCAGCTTTGCCGTGTGCTGATCGATCGTACGACGAATCAACTGATTTACATTGCGTCCCGCCAGAATATCCAGCGCTTGCGTATAGTCTTTTGCCAGCGCGTTCTCCAGCTCGAAGGACATGTTCTGCTCAGTGTATATCAGCTTTCCGTCCACATACGATTCTACGTGTACTGTTATCCGCGTAAGCATTCGCATACCTTTCTGTTACAAGCGTTCTTCTGATTAATAGCATACTAGGCGATCGATCGTCAACAGGTAGAAAAAACCATGAACGGTACCATATAGAACCGGGCCAGGCCCCCTGCACGCGGCAGAGAACCGGCCCGGTTATTACCGTGCATGCGAACATCAGATGTTCACTTCTTCCTCGTCAAACTCCTCCTCCTGTTCGCCTACGGCCTCGACCTCATTAATCGGGGCCCGCTGTTGTGTATTCGTATCGACCTGCGACGCCTGTATGGCTTTCCATGTATCAACCTGGGCATCGGCTGCCGCCTGCGCTTCTTTCCTCACAGCATTCATTCCAACGCCAAGCGCAATGCCGCCTACTATTGGACTGGCAAACACTCCAATGCCGGCCAGTCCGGCAATCGTCTTTGCATGATCTTCCGCATGGGCGCGCTCGGCACGCAGCTTAGCGATCTCTTCCGTCAGCTCTTGCCGTTTCTCCGCGTACTTTTCCGGCGTCAATGCCAACTGATTCATTTTGGTGCCGATCGCTACGTCGAAATAACTGGCGTTCACGCCGTTGACTTGTTCGCGTACGATATGGTACGCAATCCAACTGCAGATCGCAGCCAAGATCAACCAGCCCAGTGAGCCGGTCATCCACGCCACTACGGCTACACATGCCCAGAAAAACAATCCTAACTCATTTGAATTTCCCTTCATCGGCCTCCTTTTTACGGGCCTGCCAGAACCGCGTATGGCTCTGCGCATTTGAAAGCGACATCACAATCGCGATGCCTACCAGAAGCAATGCTAATCCCATGTCTCCTCCTGAAAATAAAACGGGGGCCACCGCTGTTACACGATGACCCCCGCGATTCGTCAATGCTCTTATCTGTATTTCAGCCACTTCGACATGCGGTTTTCACCGCGTCTATGCGTGAGGGTATGATTCTGCTGATACCGCGGATAGGCTGTTTCCGTCATATCAGGTAGTTCTCTGAGATCTCCCCGCACGGTCTTCAGCCGCATATAAAAAACGGCTGATTTGGTCTGGCTCATAGTGACATCCCTCCATGAAGTCATACAGTCGTACAGGCCTAAGAGCCCGTTTGACTTCATAAAGGTAATGTACTATATTCTTCCCTGTTTCTGCAAGCGCTCCTTTGGCAACGCGTAAAACAGGGACATACATGGCAGCATCCATGATATCCGAAACCGAATTAGACGAGGTCTTAAAATGCGACGATCAGACTGGGATTATCTCCCAGACTATTCAGCGCACAGACCTGCTACCTTACCTGTTCCGAATAAAAGGACAGCCGTACAGCCTTGCTGATCGGCCCCAATTCTCGGAACTGTTCGCACGACAATACGTGCCGGACACCATTTTCATGACCGCCCGGCAAATCGGGAAAAGCATAAGTCTGTCCCGTTCAGAGGTCTTCGACTGTATAAGTATTCCGCACTTCCAGATTGTTTACGTAGCACCGCTCCAAAAGCAGACACAACGATATTCCACGGTGTGTTTACGCGAAGCGGTCAGTAGCTGTTCCCAAGTAGACGTGCCGGAACAAGAACTCCAAGAGTTTGATGCGCAGATCGTGACCAGCGTCTCGCATCAGACTTTCGGCAATGGCTCAGGCATACAGTTAACGTATGCCAAGACATCGCCCGATCGAACAAGAGGTATCTCGGCCGATCGAATTGATTTCGACGAAGTTCAAGACCAGCTGGCGGACAATATCCCGATCATTGCCGAGGCACTCACCGATAGCGCATGGGGACTTCGCAGGTTCACCGGAACGGCAAAGACCACGGACAACATTATTGAAGCGCTATGGCAGCAATCCGCCATGTGTGAATGGGTTATTCGTTGTGATGCCTGTAACCATTGGAATATTCCAACGGTTGATGGCGGGGTCCTGAAAATGATCCAACCAAACGGACCCTCCTGCGCCAAATGCGGCCACCTGCTTAATGTGCGTACGGGTGAGTTTATTGCCGCGCACCCTGACCGGATGTCGCTCTTTCGCGGATTCCATATCCCACAAATTGTTGTGCCAGCCATCACCGAAAACCAACGCAAATGGGACCGGCTGATGTACAAGGTAATGCATCAAGACATTGCCATGACCATGCAGGAGAATTTGGGGATCTCCTGCTCTGAAGGTCAACGGCTTATTACTCCCGAAGATATACGTCGGCAAAGCACGTTGCCGACCACAGGCGAACTGCAATCCCGGGTCAATGACTATGTGATGCGCATTGGCGGCGTGGACTGGGGAGTAGCCGAGCAGACCAGTTATACGGTGCATACCATTATCGGCATTCGGCCGGACGGTGCTATTCACGTGCTGTACGCTCGCAGGTTCGTGGGGTTCAATCCGGAAGAAGTCCTGCAAACCATTGCACAAGCCCACCTGTACTACAACTGCAAGGTTACGGCCGCGGACTACGGCATGGGGTTCGACAAGAACATCATGCTAGAGCACCGGTTCGGTTTACCAATCGTTCAGATTATGTACTGCCGGCAGATCCAGCTTATGAACTTCAATCCATCAATGGGCCATCCCCGGTATACGGTCGATCGGACAACGGCCTTGGAACTGATGTTCATGGCCATCAAATACGGCAAGATTCATTTCCCGCCCCAGTCTGAATTTCAAACGTATACCGATGATCTGTTGGCCATTTACGAAGAGGTTACGGAATCCGATATCGAACGCCGGTACTTCGCCCGTAATCCAAACCATTCAGATGACTTCGCACACGCCCTATGCTTTGCGTGCCTGGCTGCAATGCGCTCGATGGATACCTCGATCTTGGACGTTGTTCCTGACCTGCCCATGACCCGGGTAGGCGCCCCGCCAATCATCCACGTGGACAGCAGCATCAACCCAGAAAGGTAAAAAACTGCAATCCGTGGAAGAGTGATGGCCGGGGGACACACACTTGCGTATGGGCCCCCAGGCCATTCTACCTCAGTTAAGACTCCCGTATAGAGAGCAGTGACCCGGTAACGGGCCTTATTGTAACCATGTAATTATACGGGTTGCCCCGTACAGGAAGACCCATGGCTAAATCTACCACGTTATATTATAACCGTTTTCGGCCTATTATTAAGCCCTACCGGAAAACGTCCAATTTGAACCAGTTGGCGCTTGACACGTATATATACAAAGGCTACTATGGCCGCAATTACATCGAAAGGATAAAACTCATGCCGCGCACGTATACGATCTCCGACCCTGCGACACGTTTCTGGGATAAGGTAGCAAAGACTGATAAGTGCTGGCTTTGGACTGGCGCGCACCTGACGTCCGGGTATGGCCTCATCACGATGGGCAGGGGCCGTTGGATTTTCGCACACCGTGTCAGTTACACTATACATAAAGGGCCTATACCCGCCAATTACTACGTCTGTCATACCTGTGACACGCCTGCTTGTGTTAATCCTGATCATCTCTTTGCGGGTACCAACTCTGATAACATTAAAGATGCTGTACGCAAAAAACGCCATGGATCACAAACACATCCAGAACGCATACCCCGAGGAGCCAACCACCCCAAGCGAATTCGTCCCGAGTGTGTAAGGCGCGGTAACGATTGCACGTATGCCAAACTCGCAGAAACTACCGTACGTTGGATTTATGCCACGATTGAGGCCGGCGCGACGCACAAGCATACCGCAGAAGTCGCCGGCGTCAGCAGATCTACCGTTACTGCAATCGTATCCGGTCGAAACTGGAGGCATCTACGCCTTATCGAAAACAATCAAGCTGCAACCATGACGCCGACATCATAGCCCAAACATCTGACGCAAGTCCTTTTAATATAAAATCATACGGTAAAAAGCCGTACCCGGCATGTCCCCAGCCGGCTGTCCAGCTATTGGCGAACTTAAAGGCCCCCACGCTGTCCCCAATGCGGTAGGCGTCGTCGTAGCCGACCAAGCAGATAGCGTGACCCCCCTGTACGCGGCTGAACACGCCTGGGAGGGCGACATCCCCGCTATTGCCCATATTAGAGTACACGGTAAAGCCCAAGACCAACGCCCGGTTGGCGGCCAAGTTGACCTTCATGCTGTCTACCACCGTCGGCAGGGCGATACCCGGTGGATCCAGCCGGTAATAGGTTAGCGCCTTGTCATTCTGGGCCATGGCGTACAGGAACGCCCTTGGTTCCTCATCAAACAGCTTGGTATCGTACGGGCAGAACCCTTCTGGCGGCACGCCAAAGGTCGCCAGCGCCTGCATAGTGGTCCGCAGGAAGCAACCGACGTCCCCGGCCTCCCTCAGCAGGTTCCGGGCGACCTTGTACAGGAATATACGGCTCAATGGCACGTCCTCCTGCCCGCTAACGCACACATAGGTCTCAAACATGAATGCGCCGGCATTCGCCGTACAGGATCCGATCGACTGCTGGTCCTTGATCCGGGGCGAATCATACTGCTGAGTGATGTCGTACTTGTCGATTATTGCCGCAGCATCCGCATCCCCGAATAGCGCGCTTTTCAACAAAAACGGCTGTACAATCGGGTGATCAAGCTGGTAATCCCTTACATCTGCGAAGTCGCGACGCCAACCCAGTTTATACCCCTCTACTGTGTTCATGCGTTCTCCTTTCGGTTTTTGATCGATCGATCAATAATGCACCACTATGTTCGTGCCTTCAACAGCCTCATCCAAGGTCACCGGAAGAGCCAGTGTTGACCAGTGGAATGCAGGGTCGTACTTCGGATCATGGCCATGTATACTGTAGTTCGTTCCCAACCAGTAATGCCCCATCTCATGGTATACTACCCCGGCACTGACTTCGCCAAACGTTTGCGGATGGCAGCCTACTTCGATGTCCGCGCTGCCGGTTATCACGCCAGCTATCCAATAGCCAGGCGATAGTTCCCAGCACCACATTCCGTTGATCTTTTGCGTCCCCTTATGGAGGGAGACGTGTACTCCACCCTTCTTTACCAGAGGGCTACCACAGCGTTCGATGGCGAGCTTTGCCCTGGTCATCTGCTGTTGACACATAGTTTCTAAGCCGGCTGGAAACCGATCCGTCATATCCGGTTTATGCGTTATACAACCTGCAGCCAAAAGCAGTACGGTCAACAATCCGATAACGATTCTCATACGCACCTTTGGTTACTTGATGGTCGTGAGCATGATCCAGAGCGTGCCCTTACAGTCGGCCTTCGGAATCACCAGCGGGCTTCCGCGCCTGAGCGGATACACAGACTTCTCGACAATACACCCCTCGTAATGATAGTTCAAGTCCGTACGCGGTGATACAAAGTCCGCGGCTGCGATCGTGACGTTACCTGCCGCCTCGCACGTCGGCTTAATCGCGCCGTTCATTACCATCGGATCAAGCGCATACCGGCCGCCCTTGCAATTGATCCCGAACTTGCGCAGGTTTTCCCCGTCATTGACTGACAACCGTACGTCCATGCCGCCGAAACTTCCCATCCAGACCTCGGGGCCTTTGTCACGTATGTCGCCTGGCACGTACTCTACAATCGGCATCGGTCCGGGTACCGGCCCCGGCCCAGATGCGAGTGCGGCCGCGCCTTTCCAGTAAAAAAGGCCGAACCTTTGACAAATGTAATGGCACACAAATGCAGGCCCCCACGGTTTCATATCCCGGTAACAGGTCTTACAATCACGATCAGTAGGCATGCTGTTCTCCTTCTCTGTTACGGCAGTAGACTGTTCGTCTTGACGTTGATTACCCCGTTGCTACAGCGTGTCAAATAATAGTTGCCCAGATCCGATGAGAGGCAGACGTAGTTGCTCGCATTTGCCGAATAAATAAAGTTGGTGCTGCAGTATATGGTGAATCCCGAAAGCGTACTCGGCGCAGTCATTCCGTAAGCGAAAGTCATCTTCCTCAAATTCTGATTTGGGCCAGTCGCACCCGCTTCCCAGGCCAACAACCCGTTGGCAGGCATCGCCATATCGTAGCAAGCTGCCGCGCTACCGAACGGGCCTGACCATGTAACACCGCCGTCATTAGAGCAGTAGATTTGCGTGCTACCCACACTTGCTCCAGCGGCGGCAACCATGTACTGCCCGTTAGTTGATACGGTTATGCCATAGTAAGTCATACTGCTACCGCGTTGTGTCCAATTTGATCCCGTATCAGTGGACACGTAAATATAATCCGAAACAGCAACAACAGTACGGCCGTCTGGAGTACAGTCCATTGCGTTAGCACCCATGCCAACACAGGATGCCCAATTTGTGCCCCTGTCCGTAGAACGCAAAATCGTACTATCCTCCGTGATGTACATTATCTGTCCATTGTCGGACATGCATGGCGCTCTGTGAGTTGAACCGGCATTCCCTTTGGATGCCCAAGTAGCTCCTGTATCGTAACTCAATTTAATAGGGTTTGCCCCTGACATTCCCGGTGACCCACCACTAACAATCACGATAGTGCCGTCATCGTTGCAAGCCACACAGTTGACATTCATCATCCCCGGATTTCTATTTCCCCATGTAGTGCCAGAGTTCACAGAGTATTCCAGTCCGTTAACGGCGCAACCATAATACATGACAGTCCCGTCTGAAGAACAGTCTGCACCGTAAGAATTATCAAAGGAATCCGCGTATGTCCAATTCGTGCCGCCATTGACGGAAACGTACCCGCCCTTCCCAATGGTTGCGCTACTGACAATCAACTTACTACCATCCTTTGAGCAGCCTATCCCCATGAAGTTCCCGGAAGTTAACCCGTTAGTTTCTGAGGTAAAGGCGACAGTTGTAACGGGAGCAGATGCGGTAAGGTTCGCACCCGTAGAAAGCGACATACTTGATGTTGCAGGAAATTGTGACCACCCGGCCACGGAATTGCTGATTCCTGAGGCAGAAAGCCTGTTGCTGTTTCCGTTCATATAGCCATACGCACTTTGATAATTGCTTGTATCAGTAACAGTTATTCTCGATGCAACAGGATTCGTCACATAACTTATGTTGTTAGTGCCGGTTCCTTTCTGTACTACGGGAATATTCGCTACCAGTTGCGTAGTCACAGTATCATAACTAAGAGCTTTCTGCCCACCCATGTAGATAGAGTTGGTGTCCAGATACAAATCCCTATAAGGCAGTTTTGCACTCCCAAGGTCATATGTGTTGCTGGATTTCGGGATGACATGCCCTGTGTTTGTAACGGAATAACCATCTAAGTTCCAATTAGCAGTAGGAAGTACACTACCATTTGCTTTGAAGTATCCATTAGTACCATGGTTTCCCCAGTTAAAAGCAGTCGTCCAATTATTTGAGTTTGCTGCTGTTACTCCAAAGACAGGACTCTGGAACCATGAGTTGCTTGTAACATACGCAGTATTCGACCCATAGTTGCCTACGGCTCTTGCATACTGATCGATCGCATTTGTCTGCACGACTGAGAGTTGACTCATGGTTACAGCATCAGGCGGGTTTATCCCATCACTCAAATTGATAATTCGATGACTCTTGACATCTATGCCATTGGCAGCGGGTCTTAACTCCATGATTGAAGCAGCTCCAACACCGAACTTCAAGCATGGATCCCCAACCGCAGAACTTCCTTCTATGTATGTGGATGCATAATCACCCCAAATAATCCGTTGAGAAGCGGCCAAACTTACCATTCCAGTAACTGAAACATTCCCGTAATTGGTTGCAGCTTGGCCGTTCATATTCCATGGGGCTGTCGGAAGAACAGATCCATCTGCTTTGAAATACCCGCTCATTCCATGATTACCCCACGAAAATGCGGTATTCCAGTTATTGCTCGAATTCCTAACAGGCGTCATGGCTATGTACAGCGCATTCGTCAAATAATTCGTGTCAACCAGAGAAGCACTGTTACTCATCAACCAATTGTACGCCTGGTACCACGCACTTGTGTCGAAGGACGTGATCTGAAAAGCGATACTCCCGAACCATGAATTGCTGACCGCATACGCGGTGTTCGAGCCGTAAGCTGCAGTGGCCCTGGCTACGTCGTCGGTCGGACTCATCACATTGACAACCATCCCGGAAGACGTTTGTGAAATGCTTGCGACTTGGTTGCCAGCTAACACCATCAAGCGTCCATGGTTGAGCGTACCTACGACAGAATTTACCGTCGGGTCATAGTAGCAACCATTCTCTACAACCTTTCCTCCAGCTTGAATGTCCATTGGAGTCCCGGCAACCATCGTCATATCAACTCCAAATAGATTGAAGACACTACCATTGTTAGCATAGAGTCCAGTGTTCCCCATTGGCCCGTTAGCCTGGATACGACCACCGAACATATTCATTGTCGCCGTTCCTCCAAGTTGGATTGCTATGTTGGCGCTCGGCGACCCCGGATAATTGCTTGAACTAGCGATGATGTTACAGTTGTAGAAGTCAAGCCGACCACTTCCCAGATAGATGGTATTGAGCTTGGTTTCCAAATCGCAACCATAAAACCGCATAGTGATAGGACCACCTGAGTCCAACACTTCATCAAGACCATATAAGCGACAGTCAACAAAGGAGACATTCGTATAACTACCAGCAAGCATGAGTCTGCTTACATACATCAGCTCATTCCCAAGAGAAAGATTATAGAAATTACAATCATTGGCAGGACGGAGTCCTTTGATGAAAGTAGCATCCTTACCGTCTCCCACAATGTTTATATTCGTAGCTAGGGTCACGATGTTTGTGTACCATCCAGATCGCACATGGAGAGTGTCCCCTCCGATAGCAGCAGCTAGAGCAGAGGAAAGACCAGCAGCGCCATTCCCATAGCCTGCTTTGAAAATACCATTCGACCCGTAGACCGTAACAGAATCGTTTGTATGCAAAGAGATAGGATCTGTCTCAAAAGTCAGATACCCGTTAGTTGCATGATTTCCCCAACCATACGCCGTAGTCCAGTTGTTCGAATCTGCTGCAGCGATTCCGAACGCTGCGCTCTGGAACCAGGAGTTACTCACAGCGTACGCTGTGTTCGAACCATAAGTTGCCCACGCCCTGGCTACGTCATCCGTGGCACTCGTCAGATAACCGTTGGTCGCGTGGTTACCCCAAGTATACGCAGTGGTCCAGTCGTTGGTGAGGCTTGCTGAAAGCGAGTCCGCCACCTCGTTCGTAACCACATGCTGTCCGTTAACGTACAGCACGCCGTTGGTTACCGTCAGCGTTACGTTCGAGATCACAACCGCGGTCCCAAACCAACCGGTATTCCAGCGCAGTAGATCAGTACCCAAACTGTACACGTTGTTGGTTGCCGGCACAAAATCCGCCGGAATATTATTGGTCCCGAACGTAACCATGTAGTTCCCGAACGCCGGGTGCGCGCCACCGTACAGAATCTGGTTGGTGGTGCCGGACGTCACCAACGCCCAGTTCGATGAGCTTGTCCAGTAAAGCATTTGGCCGGCTACCGTGCCGGTGGGCGCCGCTGCCCCGGCCAGCAGATCCAGCGCTTGGTCGACCCGTATGGGCACCATCCCGTGTACGTTCAGCCACGTACTGGTGACGGCCGCCCGCGCTGTATACCCTACGTTCGTGGCGTTGCACGCCAATACCTCGGTAGAGTTCGTGACCGAAATCGGATACGCCAAGGTCACACTCGGATCCCGGGTCAGCGTCAGCCAGCTGTTAATCGACGTCGGGTATTGGCGATGAACTTGGTCCAAGACCGCTACCCGGTCGTACAGTCCTACACTGAGATTCCGGTACTGCATCTGTTTGACTTCATTCAGTTTCAGCCGGTAGGCGTTGAGCGTGAACGCCCGATCATTATCGATCCGGAACTGGCCGGACAAACTGGTCTGATCCGGATCCCAGCCCAACAGCGTCATGTTGGTTACCGCCACGTTCGTTATGCTCGGGGACGCGTATATGCCGGGTGCCAACACGTATGTCATGTTACTGGTCAGGTTAAGGTTGACAGCGTTGGTCAGCGTCTTGTACGGGCGTAAGATCGTGCCGTTATATACGTTGGTGTTGTCCCCGCCATTCACTGCGTCCACGAACCGGACGTTGTTCATCACCACCTGCACGCTGTTCGACGTCGCAGGCATAAACCCGGCATCAAACCGCCCATCCACACCCAGCAACATCAGATAGCGATAGTACACGTTTGTACCGTTCACGGTGTTAGTGGACGCGGTCATGGTCGTTCCACGGGCGTTCAACTGCGCAAGCACATTGTTCTGCGCCGAGGCCATAAACGCGGAAGACAACAGCAATAACCCCAACCAAATCAGACAACGCTTCATAATCAACTCCTATCGTGAATTGCCCAACATTGCATTCGTAGGCGCATCAGTCTTCGATGAGCGATGCTGCTCCATGCTTTTGAGTTTCTGATAATTGGCATACTCCCTAGAGAGGCAAATGATTATCAGCGCGGCAATCGCAAGCAGCGAAATAATGTCCATCATTCGATAGCCTTTTGCGAAGAACCATTTTCCGGCCTTGACTTCGCGTTCATCGCCCTCTTCTCTTCCTGGAGTAGCTGAACAGTTACTGTTACTGTTGCCATCCCCGTTATGCAGATTATCCAACCTGCCGACAATGTGCGTAAACGTAATAACTTGGTTATCCATGATTTGTGCATCAGCATTCCGCTGTGCCCTGAACACATCGAGCAGCGGGTCTTGAATCTCACACTTGACCGCAGGGTTATCCAGTCGCTTTGACAAGCGTATTTCAGCGTCCTGCATGCTGTTCAAAGCACGTGTGTTGCCAGCTTCAATAAAGGTGACAATTTCTTGCGTAGAGCCTGCATCATGTCGCCCGGTCGTGGGGGGGGGGGGGGGGGGGGGGGGGGGGCGGGGGGCGGGGGGGGGC
>Ga0315284_10002730_pt1 | contig 25197 bp, 24 predicted proteins | sample YL17G09_16_MG_FD_203696 | JGI IMG/M metagenome (GOLD analysis project Ga0315284, IMG submission 203696) | Sediment microbial communities from Yellowstone Lake, YNP, Wyoming, USA - YL17G09_16 | ecosystem: Environmental > Aquatic > Freshwater > Lake > Sediment | place: USA: Wyoming | collected...
TCCACCATTCCCAGGATTTTCCCCGCCTTCTCGCGCCTTGCTTGCGAGGTTGCTGCGGATTTGCCTTGATTTCAAGGCCTAACTATCTTAGTTTAAGTATGTTAGCTTGGAAATCGCCGCGTCCGGAGGCCATCCTATCACCGAACTCATACAATTCGCTGGAGAAATATCTTTTTATGCTGGTACCGTCGTCCTGGAAAACGCTGATGATTCTGTCCATCATCTGCTGGGGATTCTGGAGTTTCCTCGGCAAGATCGTTATGACGCGCATCGGTTGGAATTCGGCTCTGGCTCTGGCCGGAATGACCAGCCTGGCCCTGGCCTTTCTATTCAAGCCGAACGTGACACTTTTTCGGCTGGAGGCCGACTATTTTCTGGCCCTGCTGATGAGTGTCCTGGGCGGTTTCGGGACAGTATATTTCTTCAGTGCGCTGGAGAGCGGCCCCGCCACTGTGGTCATTCCCGGCACGGCGCTCTATATCGTCATCGCCGCGATTCTGGCGGTGCTTTTCCTGGGCGAAGCCATCACCTGGAATCGCGTGGCCGGCGTGGGATTGGGATTGGCTTCGATCTATTTGCTGTCCAGAGGATAGGAAATTCGGCGGCAGTAAGCTGCCGCTCTACATCCCAATTTGAGGAGGCGGCATGGCCTCCACGCCGCATTTGACCGAGACATGACAGAAGATCGAAAATATACAGCGGCAGAGTTGCACGAGCAACTGGCTCGGGCGGTGCTGGATCTGGACGTGGCGCGGTCGGGCGAGCTGGCGCAGCTCGTTTTGGACTATCACTATTCGGCGCGGGATGCGATCCTGAAAGGACTCTCGGAGGGGATGCGGCGGGTCGGGGATCGCTTCTGTTCGCATGAATTCTTCGTGCCGGAAGTTCTGGTGGCGGCGCGAGCCATGTATCGCGGGCTGAATTTGTTGAAGCCCCGCATGTTGGAAGAGGGGGAAACAACCAGCGGCTATCGCGGCAAGATCGCCATTGCCGTGGTGGAAGGCGACCTGCACGACATCGGCAAGAACGTGGTCAAGCTGATGCTGGAGGCCGAGGGCTTTGAGATGGTGGATTTGGGCAAGAATGTGACGCCGGCCATAATATCCGAAACTCTTCAGAAAGATAATATTCAGATACTGGCCTTGTCCACCCTAATGACCAGCACCTTGGCAGCCATGAAGAGCACGGTGGCCGCAGTTCGATCCCAGCATCCGCAGATTAAAGTGATGGTGGGGGGAGCGCCGATATCGGCGACCTTCGCGAGCGAGATCGGAGCTGACGGCACGGCGGGAGATGCCTCGGGCGCCGTCCGGCTGGCCTTGACTCTCACCGGTCAATCATGAGTCCCGCCTGGGAGAGATTTCGCGCCTCTTTGGCCGCTTCCGGCCAGCTTCCCGTCTGCGTTGCTCCCTTAATCGCCGCCGATCACGCCGCCTTCCTGCAGAATAAAAAGCTCCGCTCCGTCCTGCATTCCGCCGATGAATTGGCGGATGCCCTCATCCATGCTCAAAGCCTTTACGACTGCGATTTCATGATCGTCTTCGCCGACGTCTACGTCGAAGCGGAGGCTATGGGCTGCCAGTTGGAATATCCGGAAGATGCTCCACCGCACATAGTAAGAACCTGTGCGCCGGAGAGCCTGCGTGCCACAATCCCTCAGCGAGACGGCCGGCTGCCAGTGATGTTGGCCGCCGCGAAACGCGTCATCACCGAACTGGGCGAAGCCATTCCGGTATTCGTCTCCATCAAAGATCCCTTTTCCGCCGCGGCGCTGGCCTGCGGGGCCGAGGAATTCTTCGAACTTCTCATATCGAAACCGGCGCTGGCTCGCCGCGCCATCGAAATCAGCCATCAGAATCAACTGCGCTATTTAGAAGCTCTGTTAGAGATGGGAGCCAATGTGATTCTGGGCGCGCCGATGGCGTCGGGCGGAATACTGGGCGAGAAGCATTTCAAGGCATTCGCGCTGGAATCCATCGTAGAATTGCTCAGCCATATTCGCAGCGCCGGGCGTTTGGCGGGTCTGCACATCTGCGGCGATTCCGACCCCATCCTGGCCGAGCTCAGCCGCATCCCGGTGCATTTCGTCTCCATCGAGAGCTTCAATGTGGACCGCTGGAAAGAGCTAATATCCGATGGGCAGCCGCATCCGGCGGTTATGGGCTATTTCCCCACGGATCTGTTGCATCGGGGGCCAGTTGTGCAGATCGAAGCGGAAGTTCAGGGGGAGATCGCCAGCCTGTGGGGCTTTCCCCACATTTTGGCCACAGCTTGCGATGTGCCGCAGCGCTGCCCGGAAAGCCAGGTGCAAACGTTCATGAAAGCGGCACGCGGGTGGCGGCCGAAAGGGTAATCAACATGAATGGGGCTCGATTTTTGCCTTGCATTTGGCACAAGGAAGATGTATTTTAGACAGAATTAATGGATAAGAACGCGCTGGCTACATCGAGCGATTATCAGGTGATGCAGGTTCCCGCCAAAGTATTTCTCCACTCCTACGGCTGCCAGATGAACCTCTACGACGGCGAGCTGGTTAGCAGCTTGCTGGCGCGGGAGGGATTTGCGCTGACCTCGTCCCTTGAAGATGCCCAGGTGATTCTCTTCAACACGTGCAGCGTGCGCGATCACGCGGAGCAGCGGGTGCTGGGCAGAATCCAGACGCTTTCGGGGTTGAAGCGCAAGCGGCCCGAGTTGATCATCGGTGTCTTGGGGTGCATGGGGCAGCGGCTGGGAGAGGATCTTCGAGATATTGCACCCGGTGTTGACCTGGTGCTTGGCCCCGACGCCTATCGCACTTTGCCCCAATTGCTTAAGGCAAAACTCGATGGGAGCAACGGACATCACTATTTCTGCGCGGGTGACGCCGACGAGACCTATGGGGACATTCTGCCGCAGCGGTGCGAAGGAGTCAACGCCTTCGTGGCGATCATGCGCGGATGCAATAATTTTTGCAGCTACTGCATCGTGCCGTATGCACGGGGTCGGGAACGCAGCCGGCCGGTCGAGGAGATTCTGAACGAAATACGTTCGGCGGTTGCGGATGGATTTCCGGAAGTGACGCTGCTGGGTCAGAACGTCAATTCCTACCGCTGGGGCGATGCGGATTTCCCCGATTTGCTGCACGAGGTTGATAGGATTGACGGGCTGGCGCGGATCCGTTTCATGACGTCGCACCCGCGGGATTTGAACGATAAGCTGATTTCGTTTCTGGCTGGGGGAGGGAAGATCTGCCCATCGCTGCACCTGCCGGTGCAGTCGGGATCAGATCGAATATTGGAGCTGATGGGCCGTGGCTATGCGCGCGCGGACTATCTGAGGAAGGTGGCCCAGTTACGGCGGGATGTGGCAGATCTGGCGCTCTCGACGGATCTGTTGTGCGGCTTCCCGAGTGAAACAGAAGATGATTTCAGTCAGACGCTGGAGCTGATGGAATCGGCAGGATTCGACAGCGCCTTCACCTTCAAGTACTCACCAAGGCCGGGCACAAAGGCGGCTGAGATGATGGACGATGTGCCGGAGGCAGTCAAGATTGAGCGGCTGGAGCGGATGATTGATCTGGCGCGAATGCTGGCGGATCGCTCGAATCAGCGCATGATCGGAAAGACGGTGCAGATCCTGCTGGAAAAACCCAGCCCACAGGATGCCGGGGAGTGGACGGGGAGAACGACTTGCGGGCGCGTGGCGCTGGTTCCGGGGCCGTACAGACGGGGGGATTTCGCGGCCATCCGGGTGGAGGGGGTGCGCGGATTTTCGCTGTGGGGAAGAGTTCAATCTGAAACGAACTGATCTCGGCGCGTTTGGCGGCGCGAGGGTCAATAGCGGAAGGAAGTCACTATGTGGATTATCCGCTGGATATTTTTCACGGTCGTCTTGCTGGCGTTGGTCAGCTTCATGGGGCAGAACCAAGATGATGAAGTGATCATCCGGTTTTTCGTCTGGCAGACGCCGGAGCTCAAGCTGGCGTACGCGCTGTTCATGGCGTTCGGGTTGGGGGTATTTCTCTATCTGGTGCTCTCTCTGCTCAAGCAGTTTCAACTGCGGGCGGAGATCGGCCAATTGAAGCGGCAGATCCGCAAACTTCACGAGGAACTCGAACAGCTTCGCAATCTGGCCATCGAAGAGGATATCTTCCCTCAACCCTTATCCGAGAGCGACTTCGGTCCGCTGACGAAACCCGGCGCGGGGTCGGGATCTCGTTAGATTAAACCAGGACATTCGGCATGGAATTGACTGTTCTTCTTCTGCTGGCCGCGCTCATGGTGCTCGCGGCGATTTATTACTATTTGCGCGTCTATCAACCGGTTCGGCCGGCGGAGCGGTTTTCTCCGTACGCTCAGGGGCTGAACCATCTTCTGGCCGGCGAGCTGGATCAGGCCAAGGAGAAGTTGACGGAGGCGGTGCGCAAAGATTCCGACAACGTGGACGCCTATCTGAAGCTGGGCTCGATCCTGCGCCAGCGGGGCCAGATCGTGCCGGCGATCAAGGTGCACCAGAGCCTGACGGTTCGACCGGATTTGAAGCCCGGGGAGAGAATCGTGATCCTGAAGGAACTGGCCCTTGACTACGAGCAGGCCGGAGCCTTGCGCCGCGCCGCGGAATTTGCCGATCGCATCTTGTCCCTGTCATCGGATCACCTGTGGGCGCTGAAATTTCGGCAGCGCCTGGCGGAGCGGATGCTGGATTGGCCGACGGCCTTCGAGACGCTGCGCAAGCTGAATGCGCTGAGCGAACCGAAGGATCTGGCGAAGCTCGCCCTGTACCGGGTTGAGGAAGGGCGGGCTTTGATGGATGAGGGCAAGGGCAAAGAGGGCCGGGTGAAGTGCCGCGAGGCCCTGCGGCATGACCGCGCCTGCGCTCACGCCTACCTCACGCTGGCGCAGTCCTACCTCAACGAGGATCGCGAAGAAGACGCGGTGCGCGAGCTGAAAGCACTTTTGGAAGCCAATCCTCAGCAGGCTTATCTGGCCTATGAGATGCTCGAGAATTTGTACTTTGCTCTGGGACGCTTCGGCGAGCTGGAAATTCTCTACCGCCAGATCATTGAAAAGCGGCCGGAGGATTTGCAGGCCGCGCAGGCGCTGGCTCGATTTCTGCGCAAGAAAGGGGAGATTGAGGGGGCCTTGGAAGTCTGCCGCAGGATAGTCGAACACCATCCCGAAGATGTCTGGGCGCGACGCTTCATGATACGAACTCTTCTGGAAGCGGGCCGAACGGGCGACATTGGACCCTTGACGGTGGAAGTGCTGGATCGGGTCATGCTGGAAAAGCCGCGTTATGTCTGCTCGTCATGCGGATTTCAGACAGACGAACCGCTCTGGCGCTGTCCGCGTTGCTCGGCCCTGGGGGCTTTTAATCTTTAAGGTCTTCCCGGGTCGGCAGACTGCCCGATGATAAGGAAGCTGATCATATTGGTCCTGGGACTGACGGTGGTGCTCATTGGCCTGGCGCTGCTGGTGCTGCCGGGGCCGGCCGTGATCGTCATTCCGGCCGGGTTGGCAATTTTGGCGACGGAGTTTATTTGGGCCCGGAAGTTATTAAATAAAATGAAGCGAGAGGCCGCCAGGTTGGGATCCAAATTGGTCGGGCGGTCGCAGCCCGCCGAAATGAAAAAGGAAGATGACGAAAATGGCCGCTAAGGGCTCTTCGGGAAATCGAGCCGCCGTGATCATCGCCTGGTTTGGCGTTTTTCTTTTTGGAGGCGTTTCATGGGCGCAACCGGGTATCGAGGCGTATGACCGGGGTGATTTGCAGGCGGTGCGGGAATATCTATCCGCGGCGCCGGGCGAGACGGCGGAAACACTCTTCTTGCGCGCCGCGCTCATGACCGATGCGGACGGCGCGGTGGAGATTTATCGCCAGGTTGTCTTGACCTATCCGGAATCGCCCATCAGCCCGAGAGCCATGGACAGAATCCGGCAGTATTTCTACGCTCAGGGCAAATATGAAAAGGCGGCGGAGTTTGAGAAAACGCTGAAAGGCTACACGCCGCCGCCATCTCGATTGGAGGCTTCCTCCGTTCCGCCCAAAACACCCACGCCCGAGTCGGTAGCGAAGATTGATACCTCCTCCGGCATGCAGAAGCCTGCCCCTCAGACAGCGACAGCGGCCGCCCCGGCGTCAGTGCCCATTTCGGCCAAGCCGAAGGCGGCCGGGTACTGCCTCCAAGTGGGAGCCTTTTCCCAGGCGGCTAACGCGGGCAAACTGAAAGCAACTCTGCAGAAAGCGGGTTACCGGGTTGAGATCATCGCCCCGGGACCCGGCTCGAATCGCTTTCACACGGTGCGGGTGATAGGTTTTGCCAATGAAAAAGATGCGCTGGCGGCGGCGGAGGATTTGCGTCAAAAGCATAAACTTAGCCCCATCCTGGTGCCCATGGTGAAGAGTCCGTAGCCACGGGACATCAAGAATGGCCGGACCGATGATTTCGTCCAATTCGAGCGGTTCACAAGATTTATGAAATCCACATAATCAGCGCATCTTTGTGATTAAGAAGAGAAACACAAAATGTCAACTCTAAGACTTCAATCCGGGCTCATCTATGGGCCGGTGGGATCGCGGCGCATCGGGCTGTCGCTGGGCATCAATATCAGCCCGACGGATAGCAAGCACTGTTCATTCAACTGCGTCTATTGCCATTACGGCTGGACCAAGGTGCTGACGCTGGATCTGCGGACTCAGCCCACCTCAATTGTCAATCTTGATGAACTGGCTGAGGCCCTGGAGATTTACGACTGCGATTGCCAACTGCTGGATCATATCACTTTTTCGGGCAACGGCGAGGCGACGCTGCACCCGGAATTTGGACGGGCGGTGGACATCATCACGGCCTTTCGTAATCGCAGCGCGCCGCAGGCGAAAACGGCCATCCTGTCGAATTCGTCGCAGGTGCACCGGCCGGAGGTGCGAAAAGCCATCCTGAAGCTCGACCGCCGCCTGATGAAGATTGACGCCGGAGATGAAGCCGTTTTTCGGCGCGTGAACCGCCCGCCGGCGGATTTCCGTTTCGATGCCATGGTGAGCGGCCTTAAGGCGCTGGGCGATTTCGAGACGCAGAGCATCTTCGTGGACGGCAGCATATCGAATAGCGACGACGCCGCGGTGAAATCGTGGCTGGGCGTCATGCTCGAGCTGAAGCCCAAGGCCGTGCAGATTTACACGCTGGCTCGCCCGCCGGCGGACAGTGAAATCAAGGCGGTCAGCCGCGAACGCATGAACGCCATCTTCTTGCAGGCGAAAAAGGCCGGGCTGCCGGTAACACTGTACTAAATTGACTACTGAAATAGGCGGCGATCCGATCAGCCGGCACCAGAATAAATTCTGGTGCTCCGAAAGGGATGAATTGGCTAAAGCCAATGCCGTATCCCACTGCTGTGATGTGATAGTCGCTTCAGCGACTTGGGATAAATTGGAGCACCCGAATTTATTCGGGTGATATTGCGATCTGCATAGTCGGGGTTGCGGTCGCCCCTATTTAACCTGCAAAGTCAGGACCGCCGGTCGCCCTTCTTTAACCTGCATAGTCGGGGTCGCCGAGCGGAGCCCCCCTTCGGGGCCGACCCCGACAAATCGGGAACGAAGAATGAAAATAATTGATCTAAGATCCGACACCGTAACCCGCCCCACCGCCGCCATGCGCGAGGCCATGGCGCAGGCCGAAGTGGGCGATGACGTCTTTGGCGACGACCCGACCGTCAACAAGCTGCAGGAAGTCGTGGCGGCGCTGCTGGGAAAAGAGGCGGCGCTGTACGTGCCATCGGGGACGATGGCCAACCAGGTGTCGGTGAAATCACACACCGAGCCGGGGGACGAGATCATCCTCGAGGCCAACTCGCACGTCTTTAATTATGAGAGCGGCGGGCCGGCGCTGCTTTCCGGCGTGACGGTGCATACTTTGCCGGGAGTGCGCGGCATGTTCACAGCCCAGCAGGTGGAAGCGGCCATTCGTCCGCCGGATCACCATTTCGCTCCCAGCCGCTTGGTGGTGATCGAGAATACTCACAACCGTGCCGGGGGGACGATTTTCCCGGTCGAAGAGATGAAACGCATCCGGCAGGTTGCCGACAAGCACAGTCTGAAGATTCATCTTGACGGCGCGCGGCTCTGGAATGCCTCGGCGGCGATGGGCCTGGATCTGCGCGTCTGGGCGGATCTGGCGGATTCCGTTTCGGTCTGCCTGTCGAAGGGACTGGGCTGCCCGGTGGGATCGCTGATCGCCGGTTCGCGGCAATTCATTGACCGGGCGCACCGCTTCCGCAAGGTCTTCGGCGGCGGCATGAGACAGGCGGGAATTCTGGCCGCGGCGGGGCTTTACGCCATCGAAATTCACCGTAAGCGGTTGGTCGAAGACCATGCCAACTGCCGCATTCTTGCGGATACGTTCGCCAAACTGCCCGGCGCCATCGTTGATCTGGAGGCGGTGCAGACGAACATCCTGATCGTCGAGCTTGGCAAAGACGCCCCCTTTGACGGCCCCGGATTTTCGGCGGCCTTAAAAGAGCAGGGCGTCTGGTTCCTGCCCACCGCCCCGCGAAAAGTGCGCCTGGTGACGCATCTTGACGTCTCCCGCGCCGATGTCGAAGAGGCTGGCAAATTGATCCGCAGGGCGTGGAGTGTATAATATCATCGCGTAGGTCCGAGGGACTCATTCGGAGGGTCGGTCCGCCGCGGCGGATTCAAACCCGTTCAGAGTGTCATTCCCGCGTAAGCGGGAATCCAGATTTCATAGTCGGGGTCGTCTCGACCCCGACAGGGGAAATCGTCTGAATCGCGGATTAAACAGATGAAACGGATGAAACGGACGAAGCGGAACTGCCCATTCTAATCTGCGAAATCTGCGTCATCTGCGTAATCTGCGGTTCAGAGAAAATGGTAGAGCGGTAACTTGCTGCCGCCATGATTCCTTGTGTTTGAGGTAAATCATGTCAAATGATCAGGTTGCGGCCATTAATTTTAACAAGCCAGGGGCCTACAGAGGAGACATAGTTGAGGAGACCTTTAAGGGGTTCACTGTGGCTCACATGCCGTTCTGGTGGCATTTCCGAGAGGTACTTCGTGCATCGCAACGGGAGGCCTTATATTGGATAGATTCTAAGGGTCTAAAATTGCCGGAACGCGATCAGAAGGAATTGGTTGCATTGAGCTTGATTCATTATCATGTCTATCTTGGACTCGCCGAAGCCATATCTTTTTTTGAGCTAATGGGATACGAGGTACATCGAACAAGTCCGCATGGCTGGAGGGCATTTGAAACAAAGAAATTTTGGAAAGCGGGATATTCAAGCCTTTACTCAAGCTTTAATGCAATATGCAATATCGTTTGCGTAGTCATCGGTGGTATGCCGGTATTCCGACAAAAAGGTTCTAGAGCATGGAGCTACAGCCCTGCGGATGCTCGCAAGGCGGCGGCAATGTTAAAGAATGCCGATGTGTTAGAAATATTGAAAAACTGCGATAAACAGCTTGAAATTCGTAATCATCTTGATCATTTTTGGTTAATGTGGAGCGTGATTAATAAAGGGATATTTCTTATTGACGGCAATATGAAAAAGGGACATATCGCTATACACCCTCGTCAAGAAATTAACTACAATACAGATGCAGTGGTGCATGCCCTTAATCAGTTGCAGCAGTTGGCAGAGAATTACGATAAGTTATATAGAATGCTATCTGTTACTGACGGTCATCTGGATCAATATCTACTGAAAAAGGGCTGGATGGTAGATTACAGCGACTATGCGGCTCATGATGGCAAGAGACCATTGCCATAGGTAGTAGGGATAAGCAAGCGCAGCTTTGTAGGATTCACCAACCTAATCCATTTTATTCATAATTCATCCTTCATCCTTTGCCCAATCATGTCTGAGAAGTTACTTCGCGAGCTCGCCGAAGGCGAGAAATTCACCGGCCACGCCATCCTGCGGCGCCTGGACGTGCGCCAGAAAAAGGACGGCTCGCCCTATCTGTCGCTCGAATTCACCGATGCCTCGGGCCGCATTGGCGGCAAGCTCTGGGATCACGTGGAGGATTTCCGCAAGGCGCTGGAGGTCGGCAAGGTCGTCAAGCTGCAAGGCGCCATTGCGACCTACCAGGAGCAGAAGGAGATCCACATCGAACGGCTGCGGCCGGTCCGGCCGGACGAAACGGTGGATCGCACCCGGCTGATCCCCACCAGCGAGCGGCCCGTCGAAGAGATGCAGCGGCACTTGAAGCGTTTGATCGAGGCGATTAATAATGACTCGCTGCGCAATTTCCTGAGACGCTTTTTTGAAGATTCATATATTAATACGCGCTATTTCGAAGCTCCGGCCGGCAAACAGTGGCATCACGCCTATCTGGGCGGTCTGGCCGAGCATTCGCTGAACATGGCCGAGGTTCTGCTAAAGATTGCCGAATCTTATCCATCTGCCAATCGCGATCTGCTGGTGGCCGGGGCTCTGCTGCATGACATCGGCAAGATTGAAGAGCTCTCCTGGGAGATGGGAATTGACTATTCGGATCGCGGGCGCTTGATCGGGCATATCGTCATCGGGCAGGAAATCCTCACGGCGCATCGCAAGATGGACATGGAGGTGCCGGAGGATTTGTGGCAACATCTGCTGCATCTGGTCTTGTCGCACCAAGGGACGAAGGAGATGGGCTCTCCTGTCGAGCCGATGACGCTGGAGGCCATTCTGCTCTACTGCGCAGATGAGATGGACTCAAAGGCCAACGCCTTTAATCGCATCATCTCCCGCAGCCGCAAGGAGGGCCAGACCTGGACGGAGTGGGTGAATCTCATGGGGAGATATTTGTATGCGGGCGCCAAAGAAAGTATGAAGGATGAAGGATAAAGCCCAAAACAAATTATGAGTTATGAATTATGAATTATGAAACAAAAACAATCCGATAATGAAAGATCTTGAGGGATTAAAAGTTAGAACGAGAAGCTTTGCACTGCGGATTATTCGGCTGTACAGCTCATTACCCAAGAGAACGGATGCGCAGGTCTTGGGCAAGCAGGTGTTGCGATCCGGCACTTCCGTGGGCGCTCATTTTCGAGAAGGCATGAGAGCCAAATCGAAGGCTGATCTAATAAGCAAGCTGGAGGGCTGTCTTCAGGAATTGGAAGAGACGCAATATTGGCTCGAATTGATTATCGAATCAGGTTTGGTTAGCTCCCCAAAACTTGGACCATTGCTGAAGGAGTCTGATGAGCTCATTGCCATATTTGTATCAATAACAAAAGGCATCAAGAGGAGATAGGTTCATAATTCATCATTCATAATTCATAATTTCCTCAGAGAAAATGGATCTAAATCACTTACTACAGACGCTATCCGACTCCTTCGGTCCGCCCGGCTTTGAAGATGATGTTCGCTCGATCATCCGCGAAAAGCTCTCGGGATTGGCGGATCGCATCGAAGAGGATGCGCTGGGCAACCTGACCGCCTGGCGCGACGGCAAGGGCGACCGCGTGGTGATGCTGGACGCTCACACGGATGAGGTGGGCATTCTAATATCGCACGTGGATGAGCGCGGATTCGTTCGCTTTGTGCCGCTGGGCGGCTGGGATGCGAGACTGTTCCCCGGAGCGCGGGTGACCCTGCGCGGCAAAGGCGGCTTTGTATCCGCGGCGGTGGGATTTCCGGCTCCCCACATCACTAAACCCGAGGAGAGATCCAAAGCCATTCCGGTGGAAGAGCTGTTCTTGGATCTGGGCTGCCGCTCGAAGGCCGAGGCGGCCGATCTGGGAATTGGTCCGGGCACCCCGGGGGTTCTCGATGGGCCCTTCAAAGCATTGAATGAAAATCTGGTGTTAGGCAAGGCGTTCGATGACCGGGCGGGCTGTACTGCTGCGATTGTAATTCTCGAAGCGCTGAAGGGAAAGCCCCTGCCCTTCCAACTGGCGGTCAATTTCGCCACCAGCGAGGAGCTGGGGCTGCGAGGCGCCAAAGTGGCCTCCTATCGCATTCAGCCGGACGTGGCGCTGGTTCTGGAAACGACGACTGGGGCGGATTTTCCCGGCATTCCCGAGCATCACTGCCCGACGAAATTGGGGGCAGGCGTGGCCATCACGGTGGCAGACCGAACCATGCTGACATCGCCCAAGATGCTGCGATTCTTATTGGAGACGGCAGAGGAGAAAGGGGTTGCTCACCAGCTCAAACAGCCAATGACCGGCGGGACCGACGGAGGAGAAATCCATCTGTCACGGTCGGGGGTGTTGACCGGCGTGCTGGCCACGCCCTGCCGCTATCTGCACGGGCCGTCATCGGTGTTGGATCTGCGGGATTTGAAAGCATTGGTGGAGTTGACTCTGGCGGCGATGGATAGGATGCCGGGGGAATTACTCAAATAATAAAAACCAAATCCCCAATCCAAAATCGCTTCATCCCACAATCGAATACCCCCCATCCACCACGAGCGTTTGGCCCATGATCATTCGCGAGAGATCCGAGCAAAGATAGAGCACCACGTGCGCCACATCGTCCGGTTCGGTCAGTCGGCCGGCGGGCGTGCGCCGGTGAGTCTCCGCGATCATCTCTTTGGCTTTGGGGAAGTGCTTGATGGCGTCCGTTTCGACCAAACCCGCGCTGACGGCGTTGACTCGGATGTTTCGCGGCGCCAATTCGACGGCCAGGTGGCGGATCAACGATTCAAGAGCGGCCTTGGAGGCTCCCACAGCGGCGTAGTTGGGAATGGCGCGCACAGCACCCAGCGAGGATACGGCGATGATGCTGCCGCCGCGGTCTTCCATGAGTTGGCTGGCGCCTTTGGCCAGAGGCAGCAGGCAGCCGGCGTTGATGTCCATGGTCCAGCGCCAATAGCGCATATTTAGCTCGAGGGCGGATTTCAGGATGCCGGAGGCGGCGTTGGAGACCAGAATGTCCAGCCTGCCGAAACGTTCGCGGATGGCGGCGAACATCTCGTCCACTTCTTTCTCATCGGCCACATTGGCGCGCACGATCAGCGACTGCGCGCCTTCGGCTTCGATCGCGGCGGCCGTGTCTTCGGCTTTGGCCTTGTTGCGCAGGTAGTTGATGGTGACGTCGGCTCCGGCCTGAGCTAGTTTTATGGCGATGGCTCGCCCAATGCCGCGCGAACTTCCGGTCACCAGCGCGACTTTGCCGGTCAGATCCATGCAGCCAGGATTGCGGTCGCAGAAGCGGGATGGGGACATGAGATGCCTTCCTAAGGGACGAAGGGAATACGAGCAGGGCTGGGGGGCGTTTGTGAAGAAATATACGGGGGTGGGGTGGAGCAGGTTCCTCAAACGGATTCGGAATTCACGATTCCGTAGGGGCGCAGCACGCTGCGCCCCGGCAGGTTTCATATAATTGCCGAAAAGGGCTTGACTTGTTTGCTTGGATGAGCTATATTTAAAATCTGTATTTTGCCGGAGTGGTGAAATTGGCAGACGCACCGGTTTCAGGGACCGGCGAGCATTGCGCTCGTGTGGGTTCGAGTCCCACCTCCGGCACCACAGGGGCGCGGAAAACCGCGCCCTTTTTATTATGGAAATAAATCTCAACAAAAGACGGCTGATCCTTTCGGTGGGAGAATTGGCGCGGATGGTGTCCGAGTCTTCGGAGACGGCCAGCGGCGTGTCGCTTTCGCTGCGCGGGAAATTGGGAGCGCGGGCGCACCGGGCTTATCAGGAAGAGCGGCGCAGATCGGCGGGATTTCGTCAAGAAGTGCATCTGGACGTGCCCATTCTGACCGATGGGGCGGGCGCGCAGGGGTGGGAAATTCGCGTGCGCGGGCGGCTGGACGGGCTGATCGAAGAACTGGATCGTCTTGTGGTCGAGGAGTTGAAAACTGTGGCGCTGCCCGCGGCAAAATTTCAGGCGATTACCATTGATGATTTCTCACGGCACCGGCGGCAATTGGAGATCTATCTGCATCTGCTTGCCATCGCTCGACCCCAGAAGCCGGTGGCGGGAAAGCTGATCTATTACAATTTGGTGAGTGCCAAGAGACGGTCGCTTGAAGTTCCATACAATCGGGAAGCCATCGAGCCGCTGATATGGGATGTCATCGCTTCGTTTATCATCCGGGAAGAGCGCCGCGAACAGGAGCGGGCCCTAAAACGAGCGGCCGCCGCGGCGATGCAGTTCCCGTTCGCGGCGATGCGGTCCGGCCAGCCGGAAATCATCGAGGCGGCGCGGCGGGCGCTCGAGCAGCGAACGCCGCTGCTGCTGGAAGCGCCGACAGGACTGGGAAAAACGGCAGCGGTTCTTTACGGGATCATGCCCTATGCTCTTCAGAACGATAAGCAGGCGATGTTCCTGACGTCGAAGACGACTCAGCAGGATTTGGTCTTTGAAACTGCAAGACTACTCAGGGCAGAAAGCCTATTCCCGAGGACGATTTTGCTGCGCGCCAAGGAGAAGCTCTGTTTTTTGGAAGACGGCGTTTGCTCTTCCGAAGAGTGCGAATATCTGGAGGATTTTGAGCTGCGGGTCCGGCGAAGCCATGCCGAGCCCGAGCTACTTTCCCGGGGGGATATTCACCCCGATCGACTGCGTGAAATCGCCCAGCGTGAGCGGCTCTGCCCGCATGCGCTGCAGGCTCGCTTGGCCCAAGAGATGGATCTGATCATCGGCGATTATAATTACGCCTTCGATCCCGTCTGCCGGCTGGCGAGGCTGTTTTCCGAAGGCGATCCGTCGCAGTTGATTCTCATTGTGGATGAGGCTCACAATCTGCCCGATCGCGCCCGATCGTATTATTCGATGCGCCTGTCCTGGGGAGAAGTATCAGCGGCGTTAAAGCACTTGGAGCTGCAGGACAATTCTCGCTTTGCAGAACCGCTAACAGAAATTCAGCGGCAGTTTGAATATTATCTTTCCCATACGCCCAAGGAATCAGGTGCAGGCCATATCCAGCTATCCGCGCCGGCCTGGCAGAAGATCTCTGAAATCTTTGAAGAGGCCGTGATCCCCTACTGGTTTGGTTTGCATAGCCGGGAGGGCGAGATTGCGGACGATCCCGTTATCACTTTGCATTGGCGCCTGACGGATTTCGTGAGGATCCTCGAGCTCGAGGGCGAAAACTTCGCTCATCTGGCGCGGCGCGATCCGGAAGAGGCTCTGGAGATTCTCTGTCTGGACGCGGCGCCGTTTCTGTCTCAGACCTTTTCGGAGGTTCACGAAGTCATGGGTATATCCGCAACATTGCAGCCGTTTCCGGCGTTGCAGAGATTGTTGGGATTGCCGGGGGAAACCGCGTCAGTCGAAATTGCGAGCCCCTTTTCAGCGGAAAATTGCCGGATCATGATTGATCCCGCGGTCACGACGGTTTACCGAGAACGGCAGGCTCACCTGGAGGCCATAACGCGGAGAATCCAGGAATTTCACCATCAGGTGAAACGGAATATGCTGGTCTTCTTCCCCAGTTTCGATTATATGGGGAGCATTTTGCAAAAGCTGAAAATTCGGAAGATCTTCGTGCAGAGGCAGGATTGGAACGATGCCCAACGGGCTGAGGCACTACGGGCGTTTAAAAAAAGCCGGGGGGCTGTGTTCTGCGCGGTCATGGGGGGCGTGTTTGCAGAGGGGATTGACTTGCCCGGGCGATGGGCGGAAGCGGCCATCATCGTCGGGGTGCCGCTGCCGCTGGTCTGCCTCGAAAACGAGCTGATGCGAGCCTATTTTGAAGCTGCCGACCATGGCGGCTTTGAGTACGCCTATCTCTATCCGGGCATGCGCCGGGTTGTCCAGGCGGCCGGGCGGGTCATTCGCAGCGAAACGGATCGGGGCGTCATCTTGCTGCTGGATCGGCGGTTCGCTGAGCGTGGATATCGCGATTTGCTGCCAGCGCATTGGTATCGAAAAAGTCCGGCGGAGCTGGTCTGCAAGGATTGGGAGACGATAATGCGGGAAACGGCGCTCTTTTTTGGTAGGGGAGAACCATGAACTTCGATGTAGTGGGGATCGGACTATGCGCCTGGGATAGGGTGCTGCTTCTGGAGCGCTATCCAAGATTGAATGAGAAGACGACCGCCATCTCGAGCATTACTTCAGGCGGAGGGCCGGTTCCAACGGCTCTGGCGGCCTTCGCGAGGCTGGGCGGAAGGGCGTGCTTTGTCGGCGTCGTGGGGGATGACGCCGAAGGCAAATCCGTTCGGGATGATCTGTCAGCTCATGGGGTGGATGTTTCCCGCATGATTATTCGAAAAGGCAGACGCACGGCTTGCGCTCATATCTGGGTGGATGAAGCCAGCGCCAAACGTACGGTTGTGCTGGATGCGGGAAACGCTCCGGCCATTCGTAGGGGCGAGCTTCCCCGGGCGCTTCTGCGCGACTGTCAGATTCTGTTGACAGATGGCCGCCATCCCGGAATCGCCATCGTCGCGGCTAAGCTCTGTCATCAGGGAGGCGGGCAGGTGGTGCTGGATGCCGGCAGCCCGCGGGCGGACTTCGAGAAGCTCTTAGCCGTGACGGATCATGCGGTGGTTTCGGAGGATTTTGCGGTCGGCACATTTCCCAAGATAGGCCGGCAGCAGATTCTGTCCAAAATCGTCGGCCATGGATCGAAGGCGGCGGTCATCACCCGCGGAGCGAAAGGGGGATTCTGGCGGGACGCGAATCGCGGCGGCAAATACCGAGCCTTTTCCGTGCAGGCGCTGGATACGACGGGCGCCGGGGACGTCTTTCACGGAGCCTATATTTATGGTTTGATGATGGGCTGGGATATGGCGCAGAGATGCCGATTTGCTTCGGCGGCGGCGGCTCTGGCCTGCCGGGGATTAGGGGGGCGGGCCTCGCTGCCCGGCTTGGCGGAAGCGTCGCAATTGGCTGGATATTCCCCTGATAAGGCTAAAGCAAAACTATAAATTATTTTCAATTCAGCTCAAAAAAAGCTTGACAAAGGGGTTTGGGGTTGCTATATTGAAAGGGGGAAGGCTGTGCTCATGGGAGATCAAGGCTCCATACATTTTTGCGGCATCTGCGGCGTGGCCATGTCGCAGGTGGCCGCCTGGCTGAAATCTGAAGGCGAACAGGTCAGCGGATCCGACGAAGGCGCCTACCCGCCGATCAGCGATTTTCTGAAGGCTCAGGGAATCGAAATTCGCGCGCCCTACCGCGCCGACAACTTGGACGGCGCGGGGCTGGCGGTCATCGGCAATGCGCTGTCGCGCGGCAATCCCGAGGTTGAGGCGATCCTGGAGCGGCGATTGCCTTTTGTCTCTTTGCCGCAGCTCTTACATCAGCGGATTCTGGCCTGGAAGAATCCTATCGTCGTGGCCGGAACTCACGGCAAGACGACGACTACGGCGGCGCTGGCTCAGATCCTACAGACCGCCGGACTTTCTCCCGGCTATATGATTGGAGGTCTTCCTGTCGGGTGGAAGAGCGGATTTGCCGCCGGCGAAGGACGTTGGTTTGCCATCGAAGGGGATGAGTACGATACCGCCTTTTTTGACAAGCGCCCGAAGTTTCTGCATTATCAGCCGCGCGTCGTGCTGCTGAATAACATTGAATTCGATCATGCGGATATTTATTCCGGTCTCGAGGAGATTTACACGCAGTTCGCGCGGCTGATTCAGTTGCTGCCGCGCCATGGCTGCCTGATGGTCAACGGCGATGAATCGAATCTGGATTTCCTGATCCAGAAGGCTCCTTGCCGGGTGGTGAGATTTGGACTCCAACCGACGGCCGATGTGCGGGCGGAAAATGTCGAGCTGACGCCTGAGGGGATCCGATTTAAGCTTCATCTGTCGAGCGGCCAGGAGATTCAGTGCGCCACGGCGCTCTGGGGGGATCATCAACTGCGTAACTTGGTCGGCGCGGCGGCGGCGTCGGAATTTGCGGGCGTTTCGGCGGATCAGATCGTGAAAGGAATCGCCGCCTTTCGCGGCGTGCAGAGGCGGCTGGAGTTGAAATATCACCGGCGCGGGCTCTGGGTTTACGACGACTTCGCTCACCATCCGACGGCGGTCAAGGCAACCTTGGCAAGCCTGCGGGCGCGGCACCCGCAGGCTTATCTGGCGGCGGCTTTTGAACCGCGATCCAACACCATGGTGCGACACTATTTTCAGGGAGAAATCGGCGAGGCCTTGAGTCTGGCGGATCGAATTGTGATCGGCGGGGTGCACCGAGCGGATAAGATTGCGCCGGAGCAGAGGCTGGACGTGGAGCAGATTGTACAGGAGCTGCGCGGGCGGGGCCGGGAAGCGGATTCCAACACGGATGCGGATCATTTGGCCGAGGTTTTGACGAAGGACTTGCCGGAAGAGGCGGTCATCGTGCTGATGAGCAATGGGGCGTTTTCCGGTTTATGCGGCAAGCTATTGGAGCGGCTTAAGGAATAAGACCTGGAATAAAAACGCTTCGGGATCAATTGCGGGGTGAATCATGGAAGCCCAAGACCGAACTATTAAATGCGCCACCTGCGGGCGGGAATTCATTTTCACGATGAAGGAACAGGCCTTCTTCGCATCGAAGGGATTTAAGGAGCCGCGCCACTGCCGCGAATGCCGTCAGCAGCGCAAACAGACGCAGGTGCAGGCGTTGGATCAAGCCGTGAGCAGTCAGCCGGCGCCGCGCGTCAAGGAGATGTTCAAAGTCGTCTGCGGCAATTGCCAGCGGGATACCCTGGTTCCGTTCAAGCCGATTACGGGCAAACCGGTTTTATGCAAGGATTGTTTTATCGCCCAGCGCTACGGAGTGACCCCGGGCGCGGCGGGCCAAGCGCAGCCCCAGAAAACTGCGCCCGAAGCCGAAGAAATGCCCGCTCCGGCGCAAGAGGCGCCACCGGCGCCGCCGCCCAGCGGCGGGCCCCAGAAGACCGAGATTCCGGAACCGCCGGGAGATGATCAGCAGAAAACCGCTCTAACAGACGCGCCGGAAGCCGCACCGAAGCCGCCCATCACCGAGCAGGACTCCATGCCACCGCCGCAGGCGCTGGCGGCCCAGGAGCCGGGCGTCGAGCCATAAATAATTTGGGAGTGGACGCGACCCTGGTGGGCGCCGCGGCCTTCAAAGCCGCCTGTTGAGCGGCAACGCTCAGGCTGGGTTCGATTCCCAGACGCTCCCGCAAGAAAGACCGTCAAACGTGCTTTGTCTGCCGGTCCAGCCACTAAGTCTGATCCTAAGAAATCTCTTGATTTTCGAACTCGAAGGCAGTATATTTGGATTGGCTCAATGCACTGTAAATTAAATAACCAAAATAATCGGCCCAAAAGCGGCCTAGCAATCCTAAAATATGAGCGCCCTAGACAAAATCGATTTCGGACTTGGTGCTGCCCAACTGGAACGGCAACTCAAGCAATATTTTTACCGGTCTGGGTCATTCGAGTTCGCCTGCTCCGATAAAACCTATTTGATTCTCGGCGCCAAGGGAGCAGGAAAGAGTGCGATTTTTCGGATGTTTAAGGAATTGGAGTCCGAAATCTCCATTTTTGAGCGACCGAATCTCTGGATCGGCGATGAGCCTCAACTTCGCGACCATTGGGCTACACTACAGAATCTGAGCGCAACTCCGCAGGTCACTCTCTGGCGATTCTATGTCGCGAGTCTTATTGCGAATAACTGCTTAGCGCAAATTAATCTGCCAGATCAATTGCAGAAAGATTATAACCGATTTCTGGTTCGATGGGGACTCGTACGAGAGGTGCCGACTGCATGGCAGGCTAGGCGCCACCTGAAGGCGACGATAGGTTTTGGAGAATTTTTTAAGGCTGAATTTCCACCCCGAACGCCTTTGGCAGTAACTGAGATTGACTATGTGATCTATTCCGCTGACCAATATCTGGATAGTATCGGTGCGGATCTCTGGGTTTGCTTGGATAGTCTGGACGAGGTTTCGATTAACGGACGCAACCACGACAATGTTGAAGACCTGCTAAGCAATTTGATGAGGGCCGTTGATGAGTTGGTACGATTGAAACGCGTACGATTTAAACTCTTTTTCCGGAGTGATATCTACAATTCACTAACCTATGTCAACAAAGACCACTTTAGCGCCTTAAAACTGGATTTGCAGTGGTCACGCGAAGATCTGGCAATTTTATTGGCCCACAGACTTCATCCTATTCATCCACAGCATCCCGATTCGCTTATATATTCAATTAGCATTGAATGGATTAATGAAGTTTTCGACTGGACAGAAGGTACTAAGCCTCAGAGTTTTGACCAGCTCTATGAATTGCTCAAAGATGGCAATGGTGATGCTTTGCCCCGTGATCTGATCAACTTCTGCATCGAAGCACAAAAGGCTCAGCAAAACTTCAATACTCAGGGTATCCATTCACCTTCAAATGGCAAGCTGATCTCGAGCGCGGCAATTCAGGAGGCACTACAACACACTGCCGCGTCCAAGCTCGATGATTTTCTCCATGTATTCCAGAATTTCAAGGATACTTACGATCAACTCCATGGAAGCGCCTCGCGTTGTTTCAACCGCGCGGAGTTGAGCAAGGCATTGGGTAAAGATGATCCACTTAACGCAAGGTTAGCTATTGCAGACCTTGTACGAGTTGGAGCATTAGCAATCAAGGATAAAAAGGCTGTAAATCAATCCGATAGCTTTGAAATCCCATTCCTGTACAGTTTGGCCTTGGAAATAGGAGAATGCAATGAGTGAGCCAGAAATTACTAAAGATGTTGAAGCAAAAGCTCGTCCATCCAAGTTAGCTGCCGAAAAGGCACTACCGCGGTCCGGTGCCGAAACGCTCATCAAGATTATTAAAGGCTACGCTGTCGCTTCGAATGGGGGCGAGGTCGAGGTCAAGTTTAAGGATGTCGCAAGCGCGGCTGGAATCAACCCGACGACAGTTTCCGGCAATAATCGCTTTTTGGAAGAATCGGAAATACTATCGTCACCAAAGTATGGCTTCTATGTCCCCAGTGAGGGTGCGATCCGATTCGCACGTGAATCTGCATGGGATGAGAATGGTGCTAAATCCCATCTTCGAAAAATTATTGTAAACTGCTGGTACGGGCAGGTGGTCATTCAGAATTTCACACTGCGCTCTAGTCTTAGTAAGAGCGACCTGAAAAGATCGCTTGCGATTAAATGTGGGGCGAGCGAGGGCGATTCGAGTGCGTTGGATTCACTAATAGATTTCATAATCTATACTGGTCTTATAGAGGAAACGGAAGATGGTACATTGATACGGGGAAATCTCGATGAGGTCGAGAGAAGATTGGAACTACCGAATCTGGCGTTTGACTCACAGAAGCCTCCCATCGCGGCTGCCAGGGAGGCGCAGGTGATTCCTGAGTATCCTAAGTCTGATGATGTCTCTATAGTGGTTCATCTCCACATCAGCAATTTCGATGATTTGACGGAAGATCATGCCGCTCGTCTGAAGCAATGGGTCGAATCTCTTAAGGGTATTCCGAAAGTCCAGATTCAGGTCACTACAGACGGATGATAGGCAATGAGTTATGGATGGTGTGGATAGCCGGGGCATCCCAATGACTCAGCCCTCCATTAATTCAATTAAAGAGGCGCAACGCGCCTTTTTTCTTCTGCATTTTGCCCAATAATCTTCTTGATCAGGGGCCTGCGATTTCGTATAATGTGAGTCTCGGGGCCTATAGCTCAGCTGGTTAGAGCAGCGGACTCATAATCCGTAGGTCCCAGGTTCGAATCCTGGTGGGCCCACGGAAGCGCGGCCGGTGGGGACTCGCCGGGTGCAAGAGTTGATGAAACCAATAGGCCCAGGGGGAAGATTTAAGGTGAGAAAGGCAACGAAAGGGATTCTTGATATTCCGGGTTTGGCGGGAGGGGGCTGCAAACGCCCTACTCAGCCGCAGCCACGCGGCGAGAAGTGGAGTTTCGGCGGTTCTGGGAAGAGGATTTAGAGTGCGCGAAGTTTGATCGGCGCACTTTTTCTTTGTCTAAGAGTGTGGTGCAGAGCGGGTTATTCGATTGAAAATTGCCGAGCTGATTGGGATTATCGAGGACTGGACGCCGCCCGGCAGCGCCCTGGAGAAGGACAATCCGGGCCTGCAAGTTGGGGATGCGAACACTCCGTTGAAGAATGTACTGCTATCGCTGGACGTCACCGAAGCAGTCCTGGATGAGGCGATCCAGAAAGAGGCGAATTTCATCCTATCGCATCATCCTCTAATCTTCGAGCCGCTGCGCCGCGTGGATGAGGCGACGTCTACCGGAAAGCTCATCGCGAAAGCGCTGCGGCACGGTTTATCCATTTATAGCGCCCATACGAATTTGGACGCCTCGCGCGAGGGCGTATCCATGGAACTGGCGCGCCTTCTGGGCATTCAGCAGCCGCGATTTTTGATCGAGCCGTACGGCCGCTGGCTGAAAAAGCTAACGGTGTTCGTGCCGCCGGAGCATGTAGATGCGGTGCGCGGCGCCATGGCCGAGGCAGGCGCGGGGAGGATCGGCGAATACAGCCACTGTTCTTTTAATATCCCCGGCAGCGGGACCTTCTTGGGAAGCGACGCCGCGGCTCCGACAGTAGGCCAAAAGGGGAGGCTGGAGAGCGTTTCCGAGATTCGGTTGGAGATGATTGTGCCGCAGTGGCGGCTGAACGAGGTCATCCGTGCCATGACGGCGGCGCACCCCTATGAAGAGGTCGCCTACGACGTATATCCTTTGGATAACAAGGATATGAACTACGGCTTCGGGGCGGTGGGCGAGCTGGATGAGCCGCTAATCTTGAAAGCTCTGGCTCGGCGGGTTTGCGAGAGGCTGGGAGTTGATGCAGTCGGCGTGGCTGAAGGGCCTGAACAACCGATCCGGCGGCTGGCGGTGTGCGGAGGTTCGGGCGGAGAATTGGCGGAGGCCGCTTGGAAAAGCGGCGCGCAGGCGTATATCACAGGCGAGTTGAAATATCATGCGCTGCTGGAATATAGGGATCGGGTGAGTTTAATCGTGGCGGGGCATTATGCCACCGAACAGGTCATGCTGCCTCGCTGGGCCCAGCGGCTGCGCGAGCGGCTGCGGGGTGAACCGATCCAGGTGATGGAAACCGAGAGACATACCAATCCGTTGAAATACATCAGCTAAGGGGAGGCGCTTTTGAAGGACCAGCTAGAGTATCTGGTACATTTGCAGGAAATTGACAATCAGATCATGGAGCTGCGCCTGGAGCGGGGGAATCTGCCTGAGACGGTGGAACGGCTGCGGGCGGAGATCGAAGAGGCCACCAGGCAGCTCGAGCAGAAACGGGAAGAGCTATTGAATTCGGGCCAGGAACGGCGCCGCATCGAAAACGAGGTGGAACTGGCCAAGGTGAGCCTGAAGAAATATCAAGAGCAGCTTTTCAAGGTGACGACCAACCGCGAATACGATGCCATCAGCATGGAGATTGAAGCCGCCAAGTCGGTCATCAACAGCGGCGAGACGCGGATGATCGAGCTGATGGAGCGCGAAGATGAGCTGGGCGGAGAGATCACCGCCCTGGAAGGGCATCTGGAACAGATCAAAGTGGAATTCGACGCGCGCGACGAGGAATTGCAAGAGAAAATCGCCGAAACAAGCGACTTGGAAGCAGGCCTGCTGAAGCGCCGCAGCAAGACTGTTAATCAACTGGCGAAACCGATCTACGCTCACTACGAGCGCATTCACATCGCCAAAGAGGACGGCCTGGGGGTGGCTCGCATCTATCTGGGGGCCTGCGGAGGCTGCTTTGCGGCGATTCCGCCGCAGAAGCTCATGGAGCTTGCTGCCATGCAGGATTTTATTCTCTGTGAAACGTGTGGACGCATCCTGGTGGATGCGGAGAGTTTGGGTGTTAAATAAAACAGCGGAGGCGGTCAGGCGATCGCTCCCCGGCCTGCAATCATAAATCAGCCAACCGAATTGTACCCACCTCAGGAGCCTTCCTGAAGACCATTGCGGGCTGGGGGGAGGAAAGTCCGAACACCACAGGGCAGGACGCCCGAAAGGGGCGCCGCGAGGCGACGGAAAGCGCCACAGAAAACATACCGCCCGTCATCCGGCGGGTAAGGGTGAAAAGGCGAGGTAAGAGCTCACCGCGCCGGTGGTAACATCGGCGGCAGGGCAAGCCCCGTCCGGTGCAAGGCCAAATAGGCGAGGAGTCCCGCAAGGGCGTGAAGCGGCCCGCTTCATCTGACTCGCGGGTAGGCCGCTCAGATCAATGATCGTCCTCGACAGAATTCGGCTTATCGGCCGCCTCCGCTTAATTCTAACGCTATCGAGTGCCAAGCCATGTCGATCCCCTATTGGCGGCAAGGAAAAATCTGGAAAAGAAGATCCGGGGAATGACAGATATGATTCAGAAACAGGTCAAAAAGGGTACTGCCAAAACCGGCGAAGATAAAGAGAATGTCCGCCACAGCCTGGACGCCATTTTCAGGCCCAAGTCTATCGCCATCGTGGGGGCGTCGCGGCGGCGGGGATCCATCGGGCGGGAGATTCTCCACAACCTGATCGAGTACGAATTCAATGGGCCGGTGTTTCCCATCAACCCGCAGGCGGAGTTCATCCATTCGATCAAATGTTATCCGAGCGTGCTGGACGTGCCGCACGAGGTGGATCTGGCCGTCATCGTGGTGCCCAAGGAGCAGGCGGTGGAGGCGGTTGAAGAGTGCGGCAAGAAGGGCGTGAAAGGCATCGTGATGATCACCGCCGGCTTCCGCGAGATCGGCGGAAAGGGCATTGACCGCGAGGAGAAACTGGCGGAGGTCATCAAGAAGTATAACATACGCCTGGTGGGGCCCAACTGTATGGGCGTCATCAACACCGACCCGCAGTACAAGATGGACGCGACCTTTGCCCCCTCGCATCCGCTGGTGGGCAACATCGGCTTCCTGTCGCAGTCCGGCGCGCTGGGGGCGGCCATTCTGGATCATGCGCTGGATCTGAATCTCGGCTTCTCTATGTTCGTGTCGGTGGGCAACAAGGTGGACGTTTCCGGCAACGATCTGATCGAGTACTGGGCCGACGACGAGCTGACGCAGGTCATCCTGCTCTATCTGGAGAGTTTCGGCGATCCCCGCAAGTTCACTCACATGGTGCGGGAAATCGTCAAGAGGAAGCCGATCATCGCCGTGAAGTCGGGCCGGACGCGGGCGGGGGCGAGAGCCGCGTCGTCGCATACCGGAGCTCTGGCCGGGCTGGACGTCGGGACGCAGGCGCTCTTCGAGCAGTGCGGCGTGCTGCGGGTCAACACGGTCGAGGAGCTTTTCGATCTGGCGCAGGCGTTTTCCAAGCAGCCCATTCCGGTCGGCAAGCGCGTCGCGGTGCTGACAAACGCCGGCGGCCCGGGCATCA
>Ga0315284_10002732_pt1 | contig 25181 bp, 19 predicted proteins | sample YL17G09_16_MG_FD_203696 | JGI IMG/M metagenome (GOLD analysis project Ga0315284, IMG submission 203696) | Sediment microbial communities from Yellowstone Lake, YNP, Wyoming, USA - YL17G09_16 | ecosystem: Environmental > Aquatic > Freshwater > Lake > Sediment | place: USA: Wyoming | collected...
CAATCCGCCACAGGGCCGTTATAATGAAATTATCAAAGTGAGTTATTATCTGAAGCGCAAAATTAGTTTACCCAGGAATGAAAATGTTAACGAGTGAAACTACCACTGGACCCACCCTTCTGCTTATATACTTCCTGTGACCAACAAATATGGTATATCATTAGGCCTGGGAAAACAGATGCATGATACTGTTCAGACAAAACCAAAACCATTAGAAAAAGGAGAACATCAAGCTCCTATCTCTAATTCGAGGCGTCAAAAACGCTCAAGGCGAGGAGCCGGCCTGAAACGCACGGTGATTTTACACAGTCTTGAATTGAATACGGGAAAGCTCAAGGATATATCGCAGCTGATTAGCGCTTATGCAAATCAAAAAGACGCGTTCCTAGTTACCTATGCTCATATCAAGTTCCTTGATGCGCTCTTGTCCAATAGGCTTCGGGATTCCTTGGTAGCTTCTGGCTTTAAATCGCCATTCGGCTTGAAAGCTCGCGCCTGGAAGCTTGCTCTGAACGATGCTCTCCAAGCAATCGACGTATATTGGCAAGCCATTATCTATGTCTGTAAAAAGTACATTTTTCGCAAGTTCTCGGATGAAGCTGAACGCCATTATGCGTTCTGGACTCTCAAAGACTACAAACGTATCCAATCTTTGATGTCGGGTCAGATTCCCGACGGCGAACCACTGAAATCCAAACTCGATCTATCAGCTAGGCAAAAGATTGCGAAATATTTACATCGAAGACTGCGCAAAGAAGTCGGTTCGCGGCCAAGGGTTTGTTTAAGGCGTTCGATATGTCTAGATGCCAGAATGTACCGTGTGTTCGATGAGAAGGGCACTCAATATATATCTATAACCAAACTTTTTGAACGAGGTCGTGTGGTAATCCCTCTAAAGGGCCGTCATACGATTTCCGGCAATATCCGGATTGTGCTCAATAGAATAACTCAAACAATCGAGGTCCATACGACTAGCGATGTACTCCGCAAAAGTCTGCGGACCAATAGCCCAGATATTGGCGTAGATCTTGGTGTCTCCGAGCTGTTCACGGACTCGGAGGGTATAAAGTGGTGCTCCGAGTATTGGGATGAGCTTAAATCCTATGCGGAAAAGGTCAATGCGACTGGTAAGCAACGAAACAAACTGCATGCGCTTGAGAAATCCCTACGCCGGAGAAATCCGAATAAGGCCCGTCGCATACGCAAGTTCAATCTGGGTAAGGACAAAATGATGGCCAAGAAGTCTCAGTTTCACAGCCGCATCAAGACCGATGTAAATACAGCCATCAATAGATTCCTCGATGTTCGAATGCCACACCGAATTGCTATCGAAGATTTGAGAGGATACAGTCCGGAACCGGGCAAAGGTTGGTTTTCTCGGCTGTTATCGTTCTGGACCCTGGGTATCATTAATCAGAGATTTACATTCAAGTCGCAAGCTGGAGGTTCCAGTTTGGAGAGCGTCAATGCCGCGTACAGCAGTCAAACTTGTCCAGCCTGTGGTTATCTGGACCCACTTAACCGCAAAAGAGACAGGTTTCAGTGCCTCAACTGTGGCACGGTGCTGGATGCCGATACTGCCGCCTCACGCAATTTGAAGGCAAGGCTCGATGACCCGGACATACAGTTATGGACTTCAACGAAACGGGTCCGCGAGATACTTGTCCAGAGGTTTGAGAAACGCCGTTTGGAAGGGCTGGTTGTTGAGACACAAGCCGATACCGCCGGTCTGACTGTTTCGGGCAAGACTCCAGGCACCATTATGACCGAGGTCCGACGCGAGTGGTCAACCGGAGAGCGAAACTTTGGAGTGTGGGTATAAATGCTCATATTTCTTGAAACAGACCGATCCTTTTTTATCAAGGTCGACTAAATATCAGAGGTTCATGGGGACGGGTTAATCATTTAAGCCGGAGGGGAGAATCGAACTCCCTATCCACTGAGGAGCACATTTCCTAGGCATGGACCCTTTAAGTTTGCCGCTTTCGCTTCGGCCCCAAAGGGATTAGCCCTTTGAGTGTGCCGCCTTACCGTTCGGCCACTCCGGCATTTTATCGTCGATATTTCAAAATAATACAGAGGAGGCCGTCCTCTTTTATTGAGGCGTATAGGTCCTCGGGGGCCCATGGGGACGGGTTGGCCGTCTACTCGCTGAACCTTCCATACCGGATCCTCCCGGATCCTTTGGCACGGCCCGGGACTTCAACCCGGGCTTGCGTGCATTGCGTACCTTTGTGTTGCCATTGATGCGGGCTCCCCCCGCGGCGCTGCGATCTTGTCCATCCCACCTTCCGATGTGTTCGTACATCCAGATGCGCCAGGCCGGGATCGAACCGGCATCGTCGGCTTGGAGGGCCGTGAGTCTCCCATTGACCTACTGACGCGCTTCGTGCCGCTTTCTCTAGTTGGAGGATGGAACGGCGGGAGTGAAAGCGGCAAAGGTCTCCCGTCCTTCCGTCATCTTCAGGCGCTGGCTGGTCCCTGGGTCCTCAGGGCGATGCTTGTCATCTCGTCGAGCCATCGGAAGAAGATGGCAAGGAGCTCGAGCACGAAGTTCAGGCAGACGGCCTGGCAGTCCCTGCACCGCTCGATGCGGGGCGTGCACTCGAACCGGACCTGGGCCCTGATGGCCTTGATCCTCGTCTTGCGGGCCTCTCGCTGGACCCTGGACACGGTCCTGGCCCTTGGCCTCATCCTGTGCAGCGCGTTGTGGCAAGACCTGCACACCAGCTCGATGTTCGCCTCCTCGTCGGGGCCTCCCTCGGACCTAGGCACGATGTGGTGCCTCGTCAGGGGCTGCACCTTCCTGCATCTGTTGCATCTGCCGACCAGCCTTGGTCTTCCTTCCCGTTCTCGCATCTCGTTGTCACCTCTGTTCCTCGCCGGGTTTGTTGGCGGGGGTCCTTATCCATTTCTCTTGGACAGTGCCGGGAAGATTCGAACTTCCGCGCCAGGCTTCAGGGGCCCGGATGCTACCGTTACATCACGGCACTAGTTGATCGGGCTCACCCGCATCGCAGGTGGGCCCCGTTCATCGGGATCATCGTATTGCGGTCCTTCCTCACCTCCGGGCCGGCTCTTAGGGTCCCCTCGTGGGAGTAGGCCCCGGCGCCGGCGTCCATGAAGGCCCTGTAGGCCATGATGGCGTTGGCTACCTCGATGGTCAGGTTGACCTTCCTTGCGTCCACGACGTTCATCATCTTTTTCTCCTCCGTTGATCCCTCGTGGGGATAGGCGCGGCAGGATTCGAACCTGCGATCTCGCGGATATCAGCCGCTATACCGGGTATAGGCCGGTTGCTCTTCCTGGCTGAGCTACGCGCCCATGCTGTGATGTCCAGAGCTCACGCTCGTTGCGGGGCGGATGGCCCTCGTGTCCCTCGATGCCCATGACGGGCTTGGCGATGTTCTCGTCTCGGGCACAGGGACCGGGCACGGCGAAACGCCAGCGCCATGGGCTTTATTTCAGGTCTTGGCCAGAAGCACTCGACCCTTCACCACACACCGGACCCTGAGCCTTACTGACGGAAACTACCTTCCGTCAACTGCTCGAGGGGTGCTACTGAGGAGCCCCGTATCGACGGGCTCGCTTGCAGGTATCTTACGGTGTTGGTCATTTTGGGTCACCTCGATCCTATTCCTGTATCTTCTTACGGAGGCCGGGGTATAAAAATTTTTTCAGACGGGTTTCGAATGTTCGTCGGTGGATGGCCCTAATCATCTTGGAGGATATTGGTATTGCCAATCGTTCCGGACCTCGGGAGATTGAACTTGTTGATATTGCGGGTAGGGATAACCGGGACCCTGGGGTCCTTGTGGATAGAATCCGGGTTGCATCGGGACCTGTGCCTGACCCGGGTTCCTGGAGGCATCCTTGTTCGCTTTATTCTTCTTCGAAATGAATAAAAAGAACACAATACCGCAGATGATGACTATCGCCACAAGGATCCCGATGGCCATTAGTGGCAGGGCCGCAGGTTCGTTCTTCTTCGGCGGAGGCTTTGGAACGACCTTCTTGGAGCATGAGATATTGTAGGTATAGGTGGCCTTATTCACCGGGGCCGCAGACCCTATGTAGGTATTATCGATGATTACCGTATAATATCCCGTTTCGGGCGCTGTGAACTGATAAGCGATATCGGCGGTGTTCTCCTTGCTGCTGTTCGATATGAAACCTAGATTGTCCAGGTTCTTATCATCAAGATAATTGAGCGTATCCGTCTCGTTCATCAGGAAAAAGTCCAGGTTGGGGACCGTTGAGATCGAAACCGCAAGCGTATCCCCTTGTTCCAGATAGAATATGAAGAAGTGTATCTCACCTTTGAAGCTCATGGTCCCAAGTCTAGTGGACCCGCAAGGGCACTGATTTATCATATTGCCATATCGGCCGGCCAGGGTCTTTGGAACATCGCTTGGAAGCACTTGCATGGTGACGTTCACATAACTGCTGGCCTCACGGTTCGATACCCTGATCCGAATGGTGTGATACCCGATCTCGCTCTCATCGGGGGTCCATCGGATATACCCTGTATATTGGTCGATGGTGACGCCTGTATCGTTCGAGTCATCCACGAAATACTGGACCAATCCATGGGCCGGGTCCCAGGCCGTCAGGCTGTAGAAGAAATCCTTCCCGACCCTTAGCTTGAGCAGAGTCCCGTTGTAATTGATGACCGGGTAGACCTTGGGTCTGAGGACGATGACCTTCATGAGGCCCTCGACCCAGTCGGTGCCGTCGTCGGCTCTGATGACGATGGTCTCGGTTCCATTCCAACCGGCATCTCCGGCCAGATCGACGGAATGGTTGGAATTGACATAGACCTTGACATGTACATTTCCCATTATCCTATAGATCAGGATCTGGCCAGCATCCGGGTCCTTGAAATAATCATCGAGGACCAGGACATTCTTCGCACTGAAATTCTGCTCATACCTTTTATCTGGAATCGGTTTTATCAATATTGGTGATTTGTCCGATACATTGTTGCGCACGGTGACATTGACCTCGACAACCTTCGATTCCAAGATGCTGTCGTTCGCCCGCACCTTGAGGTTCAATCGTTGGCTCTCGGCGAACGCCGTGGTATTGATATCATAGGTCCATGCGGCCCCTTGAAGGGTCGTCTTCTTCCAGGAGCCGTTGTTCAAACTCAGTTCCACCTTGGAGATATCCTCGGTCGGGCTGTAGTCCGTGGCATTTATCTTTGCCGTGAACAGGCCATGGACGAAATCGTTCTCGAGGGGCGAGATAATCTTGGCGGTCGGTGGTTTGCTAGGATGATAGTCGACAAAAACGGTACCCCAGGTGGAGGGGTCATCCGGTCTGGTGTCCGCGGTGGGCCATCCGCCGTTCTTCCCGAGCGCGAATCCGATGTCCTCGGGGCCGGTGACGTTTATGTCCTGGTTCTCGCCAGAGTGGAGGGGGATAGACCATTCGATGGTCTGATAGTCGTTATTGAATATTCTTCCGATCCTTCCGTCCTGCCGTTCCCCAGAGGTCCCCGAGGTCCATCCGTTCTTCCAGGTCGCATCGATCAAAGTGTCCTTAGATCCGTTCACCGATATGTATTTCAGGTCCTCGTTGACGTCGTCCAATGTTCGATCCGGGGCACTCCCATCATCTTCAAAATACATGTATAAGGGACAAACGCTTATCGATAACTTTACGCATTCCTCATAAAAATAAAGGTTCTGATTATCATGCGATGCCATTAATTTTATTCCCCCACCCTGGAAATTGACTTGGAGCTCGTTCGCCAAGTTCCAGCTGTCGCCACCGTACACTTTCCCATCGAGCAGCGGTGCCTTGGCATAGGACGCCACTATGCGGGGCGGGCTCCGTGATGAGCCCGATCCCTCCCCAAGTGTATCTCCGGCCACGATGGAGGACGGAAAGATGCTTGGAATGACCAGGATGGATAATATGATAAATACCATTAAGGAGACATATTTCATGAACGTCACACCACGGATATTGAATTGAAACGTATTACCCAGATATAAAATCTTGGTCATGCATCATGAGCGTTTAGATATTGTCGATACATCGCGTGAAATAATATATTTTCTGTTGTGCACAGCAGAATAATAGACACTTTGGACTTGACATATTTTTTTAATGTCCAATTCAATCCGTCAGAGAAGAGAAGATTTCTTATCATTAATCATCGATGGACAATGACGATGACCAACGAAGCATGGCTGAAGCTCCCGACGGTCAAAGAGGTCCCCCTCCAGGAGGCCGACGGCGATAAAGTCGTTTGCGGTGTGTGTGAGCATCGCTGCCGTGTGGCCGAGGGAAAGCGCGGCCTCTGCCAGTGCAGGGCCAACATTGGAGGCAAGCTCTACGCCCTGACATATGGCGATATCTCTACCATTGAAAGCAGGCCGATAGAGATCAAGCCGTTCTATCATTTCTGGCCTGGGTCGACGGCGCTGACCTTCTCGACCTGGGGCTGCAACCTGAGATGCCCCTGGTGCCAGAACCATCATCTGTCGAAGAACCCGCCGGAGCCCGGCGAGGGATATTTCATTCCTCCCGAGCGCATCGTCGAACGGGCTCTGCACGCCAAGGACCAGGGATTGTGCATTTCCTTTAATGAACCACTCATGCTGTTCGAGTATTCGCTGGACCTCTTCCCGATGGCGAGGAAGAAGGGCCTTTACAACACCTATGTCTCGAACGGCTATATGACGCTCGATGCCCGGGAGATGCTCGCCAAGGCCGGCCTCGAGGGGTTGAAGATCGACATAAAGGGTGGCCCGGAGACCTATAGAAAATATTGTAAGGCGAAGGAGGAGGTCGTCTGGAGGAACGCGAAAGCAGCCAAAAAGCTTGGAATTCATGTCGAGATGGTGAACCTCGTCATCCCGACCGTGAACGTCGACGATATCGATGAGGTCATCCGCAAGCATCTGGAGTTCGTTGGGAAGGACACACCATTGCATTTCACGAAGTACCATCCAGATTATGAGTTCTACGAGCCTGAGCCTGATATAAGTGTCCTTGAGAATTCGATCCAGACAGCAAGGGATGCTGGAATCAGGTTCGTGTATATTGGGAACATCAGCGGGCACCGGAACGAGAACACCATATGTCCGGAATGCGGAAAGGTCCTCATTGTCAGGGACGGGCCATCCGTGGTATCTTTTGATGTGAGGGATGGCAAATGTCCGAAATGCGGGATAGATATTCCTATAATCGGGGAATATATCTCGAAATAGGTGGTTTCTATGGATAAGGACCCTTTGAGAGAATTGAAAAAGATACTTTTCTTAATCTTTTTCTTCTGTCTATTTATGGTCTGGATGGCGCTTGTCCAGTCAGGGCGTATAAACCTACTTATCGCATTGGTATTGTTTTTCTCATTACTTGCCTTGTTATTATCGATTATCTTTTTCGATACTTCAATAAGGAAAATATTTTGATGGGAACGGGCGGACTCGAACCACCATCACGGGATCTTCGCTCCCGCGCTCTCCCAGTTAAGCTACGTCCCCATTGTGAGCGGGCCCGAGGGGATTCGAACCCCCGGCTAACAGATTAAGAGTCTGTCCCCTTGGCCTGGCTAGGGTACGGGCCCATTGTGTTATCGAGGGTGCAGGAATCGAACCTGCTTGGTGGTGGTCTACGGCCACCTGCCTATCCAACCGGCCCACCCTCGTTATCGTCTAGCCCCGTTCCTTCATCCCTTCTATGGACCTGGTGGGATTCGAACCCACGACAGGCGGCTTAAAAGGCCGCTGCCCTAGCCTGGCTGGGCGACAGGTCCTTTGAGCGCCGCGGACAGGACTCGAACCTGTTAATATCCCGGTTAACAGCCGGGTCCCTCGACCGCTTCAGGTTCCGCGGCACGATGTTGTGTGTCCTGACCTCCGGGGAACAGTGGGCGCGGCAGGATTCGAACCTACACAGTCTCAGTTCCAAACTGAGGGCCCGAGCCAAGTTGGGCGACGCACCCATTTGTCGTCGAGAAGTAGCGGTTAGGGGATTTGAACCCCAGACCTCCAGCTCATGAGGCTGGCATGCGATCCAATTACACTAAACCGCTTTGCAATGAGGCCAAGCGCACTCTGTCCCGGAGTGATCAGAACGGGGCGAATGGGGCGGGGTCTGGATACCCGCGTGGATTTTTCTTAAAGCGCTGCATTTGGCCATCACCACCCATTCGAGGTGCACTACCTATTGTGTTGGCGACGGTATTTGAGGATTTCCAGACGTCACTCGAATGCTTAAAAGGGACAGTATCTACAAACCGTCAATAATTGAAGCGCCGTTCATATTCCGTATGAGGGAGCCATTCTAGAATTATAGATATGACCAGGACCTCATCCCGGGCAACGGAATAAAGTAATCTCCATGCGTTTGGAAGATTGTATTTCCATAAGTTGTCGATTCCATATCTCTTGATGTACATCTTTGGGATCTGCCGTTTAGGAATCTGTGTGCCACAGAAGGCATTCTGTGCCAGGTCATCAAATGCGCGTTTGAGCCATTCGTGTAACTTTTTATCCTCGGTCTTTAAGTTCTGCAGGTTCTCGTAGACCGTTTTCAACTTGGCGTCTGCAAAGACAACCCTTGAATGCATATCGGCTCACCTCCGCACAGCATCATCGGATAAGAAGGTCCTCGTGCTCGAGGTATTTCCTAACGAGCTCCGGATTCCAGATCCAGCAGATCTGCCCTTCTCGATCTCGGGCAATCTTCCCAGATTCCTGCAGGTAATCGAATATGATATTGAAGGTCTGATACATCATCTTCCTCGGTAAATGTTCCCATAAGGCCCTCTTCTTGAACTCACCGCTATGGTTCTTTATGAACTTCTCCACCATCAGAACGGTGTCGAGTTGAGGATAATGGAGGATGTTCCTCTTCTTTCCCATCACCATCGAATTTCCCTCCGACATCTTGTTATATAATGTTATATAACAAGTAGTTAATAAATTTTTTGTTATCAAGGCCTCGAAGATATTAGTAACACGATACGAGTATCATGATACTATAACTATTCCATCGTCTATAAAAGGGGTATTACTCGAGGCGTAGAACTGACGGGCGCGGGAGGATTCGAACCCCCATGATCGACGGCTTCGAAGGCCGGTGCCTATCCAGTTAGACTACGCGCCCATGCTACGCCCGCACCAGGGTTCGAACCTGGATCCACGGCTCCGCAGGCCGTGAGTCTATCCTATTAGCCTATGCGGGCATTCTTTCATCGGGATGGGCACGGCAGGATTCGAACCTGCAATCCCCGACTTATCAGATCGGTGCGATGGCCATTACGCTACGCGCCCTTGTTTTCGACGCCCGCACCAGGATTCGAACCTGGATCGAACGGTCAGAGGCCGCTCATTTTGTCCGGTTAAACCATGCGGGCATGGACAGGCCCGAGGGGATTCGAACCCCTATTGCCACTTTAGGAGAGTGGCTGCTTGTCCGGTTAGCGACGGGCCTATGCTAGCGCTCTCGGCGGGATTCGAACCCGCGTCCCGGTCTCGACAGGGCCGGATGATGAGCCACTACACCACGAGAGCATTTCGTGATGGCCGCAGTAGGATTCGAACCCACACGCGCTGGCTTTGGAGGCCAGTTGCCTACCAGTTGGCGATGCGGCCTTGATGACGGAGACCGGACTTGCACCGGTCTGGGCTCCCTTTGCGGGGGAGCGCATATCTCCTCTGCCACTCCGTCGTTGAGTGGGGACGGGGGGGATCGAACCCCGCTCCTGCAGGTCCACGGCCTGCCATGCTTCCTTTTACACCACGTCTCCCATTTTGAAGGTGCCAGTGGGACTTGCACCCACCTGCTTCGCCTTACCAAGACGATGCCTCGCTGCCTAGGCCTTGGCACCATGAAGCCGGAGGGGAGATTCGAACTCCCATGGATCCGCTTACAGGGCGGGCGCTCAGCCTATTTGAGCCACACCGGCATGTCGATTGCCTATGTCGTCGGGTGTGCGTGCCAAAAGCCGAGCCTGCGGGGCAAGGCCCTCGTTGAAGACTGTTTCAGAAGGCCCATGATGGGGATGGCGTCGACCTTGGCACGGTTCAGCAGTGTGACTGCGTCCAGGTGCCTGTGATGGCGGCATCGATCCGCCACCTGCGTCGATCTCTCAGTCCCATCATCATGTCCATCACTTGTTGTTCCTATTACGAGGGCGGAGGTATAAAACGATTATCAGACGATGCTCGAATGCTCTGTGTCGAAGGATTCGTCCCACAATATATATTATAATCAATATCATGACTATTCCGTGGACATCTGGTGGGCGATACTGCTGGGCATCATACAGGGCCTTACCGAATGGCTGCCGATAAGCAGCTCGGGCCATTTGGCCCTGGCCCAGCACTTCATGGGCGGGAAGCCCCCGGTCCTCTTCGATATAACGGTCCACATGGGCTCGGTCATCGTCCTTATAATTTACTTCTGGAAGGACATCAAGCAGGTCCTGGGGTCCCTCGTCTCAAAGGACAAGAAATCGAAGGATGTCAAGGCAGGCCGCAGGATCGCCTGGTTCATAGTCCTGGCCCTGATACCGACGGGCATAATAGGCCTGATAATAGACAAGTTCGTCGAGGAGCTGGTCTTCACATCGCTGCCTATCCTCGGGACCTGCTTCATCATGACCGGTGTGATCCTGATAATGACCTTGTGGGCCAGGCCCAGAAAGGACATCTTCAAGATGAGCAACCAGGACGCGGCCCTCATAGGTGTGGCCCAGGGCCTGGCGGTCCTGCCAGCGCTGTCCCGCTCGGGGTCCACCATAGGAATAGGCCTGCTCCGAGGCCTGAAGACCGAGACCGCCGGGAAATTCAGCTTCCTTCTGGCCATACCGGCCGTCCTGGGGGCCATGCTGATCAGCGTCAAGGACTTCATGGATGCGGGCTCGGATATCAACGTGGCGGCCTTCGCCATCGGGACCCTAGTGTCCATGGTCGTGAGCTACGCCACGCTGGTCCTGCTTATGAGGATATTGAAGGGCAAGGGCTTCCACAACTTCGCCTATTATTGCTTCGCCATCGGGGCCATCGTCCTTGTGCTCTCGGCCCTGGGATATTGAATTCTAGATGTCGAGGTCCGAGATGAAATAGATTTAATATCGCGTTTTCCATTCATGTGACGAGGTTGTTCCTTGCCGGTCCAAAAGAAGGGCCACCTTCTACATCAGCCGAGGTGGACTAGCGGTAAACGGGACCCGTATGGCAAATCATTCGTGCTCTTTCTTTTCGGGCTTGTCCTACTGGCACTCGGGTTGTTCATCGCCTTCCCCTATGGGAATGTCACCGGAGCGGGCGACGTTGTCACGGTTCTAGTCGTGTTCAGTGGTGCCTGTCTCTTCTTTGGGGGTCTGGGCCTATGGCTCAACATTACCACGATGCCGTTCCGAATCTATGATAACGGGTTCACCCTTACCAAGGTGAGCTTCATCAAAGGGATCCGGGGTGAGGAGGAGCTCGTCACATGGGACCGCATTAAGAAGGTGTCGATAGAACGGGTCACCCAAGAGGATTGGGTCTCAAAGCATCTCAAGATCGTATATGATAACAGCAGCGTGCTACTTTTACAATCATATGAGCTGCCAGATCCGTTGACGGTGTTCCGGATCCTCAATGAGAAGGTGCCAAGGAAATTGGATAGTGAGATAGGTCAATTCATCGGGCCCGAGGAAATCCGGGACAAACTGCCGAAGTACAAGGCGAGCGTTTTAAATAACCCGATGGCCCCCATATTATTAATTTCCATGCTCATCCCGTTCAATTTAAGTATTATCGCCGGTATCCCGGTCCTTCGATCATATGGGATGTGGACCAGCCAAATATTTTTTGATGTCGCTGCGGCCATGTTCATGTTTATAAACACATTCATAGTCCTCACTGCATTTGCCACACATGCAGACCTCGAGAAAGGAGCGTTCCGGGCATTCATCGAAGTGACGCCGAAGGGCATCAGGATACCGAACAAGGGAATGGGCCCGCTGATAAGGTCCGTGAGAAAGGAGATACCGTTCAAGGAGATCGTGTCGTTCAATGAGAGATTGGAACCAAAGGAGTTCTTGCGGGAGGCCAGTGTGACCCTGGGCAATGGGCAGGTGTATAGGATAAGCTATGATTGCTACGAGGCGGCCATTAAGAACTCCGGTTTCGATAAAGAGGAATTCCAGGTTGTCAATCCTAAACCGGTCCTATTCAAAGATCCGATAGCGAGCTGGAACCTTGCGGGAGTTTTCATTTTGTACTTTTTGATATGCATCCTCCTGCCTTTGTCGGTCTACATATTTTATTAAAAAAACGACTGACCATGGACCGGTTCTTCGCGAAAATCCACGGCAGATGTCGAGATTGTGACCTATCGGACACTTTATGGACCACGGAGTTCTCACAACGCCGATTTCCGAGGTGGGCGATGGCTTTTAATACATGTTCCCAGATAGTCCGGATGCCATGATGCGCCTGATGCTCTGGGGGAAGATACACAGGGCGACCGTGACCTCGGTCGATGTGGACTACGAGGGCAGCATCACCATCGACCAGGACCTGATGGACGCCGCCGGTATGATCGCATACGAGCAGGTCCACGTATGGGATGTCACGAACGGCGCCAGGCTTATAACCTACGCGGTCCCGGCCGTGAGGGGCTCGGGCGAGATCGGGATAAACGGGGCCGCCGCGAAGATAACGAAGAAGGGCGATAAGGTCATCATCGTGACATTCAAGATGGTGGACGACGGCCAGGCGCGGGACTACAAGCCGCGCATTGTTTTCGTGGACAAGAAGAATGCGTTCAAGGAGATGTAGGGCGCCTAGTATTCACCTTTCAATATCTCTAAGTTCATCGGCAATTAATCGTTTCGTTATTGACCTTCGGCCTTTTGTTTTTTCAGGATATTTCCGTTTGAAATAGTCACTTATCAATTTTGCTGCAACAATCGCCTCGCACAGTATGAGGAGTAGAGAGATAAACCACCATAATATTGCATCTGCATTATAGGAAATCACACCATATTCATCAATCGAAATAATACTTTTACGAGGATAAATATAAGTGGGAAAAGTAACAGTAAGGGCAATAAGATAAATTGTAAGGGTGAGGGAAGTAAATGCTATAATGATGAGTTTTACTTTGGTGGAATCTCTTGTAAAATAATATATTAAAATCGAGGGGATAGCAAATAGGCAAATTATGACAGAAGTGACAACACCAAGTAAAATATAAAGCGGTGTTAAGGGATTTGAATAATCCATTTCTTGGAAAAAAAGAAAATCGATTATTTTATAGAGAATTCCAATACAAATGAGAATAAGTATGAAAGATAGAATTACTTTTTTCGATTTTTGTTTTGGTGATTTCTTTTTCCTTTTAATCATTGTACGATTATCATATCTAACCTATTAATAAACTTATCTTTAATACTTTGAACTGTTGGGGGATTGTTTAATTCTCAGAACATGAACTGCCCGCCGTTGGGGTTCATCGTCTGCCCTGTTATATAGGACGCGTCCTTTGACACGAGGAATGCCACGACCCCGGCTATGTCCTCGGGCTGTCCTACACGACCTAAAGGTATCTTTTTGATGCGGTCCCTTCGGATCTCGGGCGTGTCCCCGCCTATGATCGCGGTCTCGACGGAGCCCGAGGCAACGGCGTTGACCGTGATGCTGTATTGGGCCAGCTCCAGGGCCAGGGACCTCGTGAACCCTATGATCCCGGCCTTGGATGCCGCGTAGTCGGCCCCCTGGCCCGAGCCCGTGTGCGCCAGGATGGACGACAGGTTCACGATGCGGCCGAAGTTCTTCTCTTTCATGAACGGCAGGGCTGCCCGGCAGGTGAAGAACATGCTGTCCAGGTTCGTCGATATGGTCCTGTGCCAGGCCTGGGGCGAAAGCTGCTCGAACTTGGCCCTGACGTAGATGCCCGCGTTGTTGACGAGCGTGTCGAGGCCGCCCAGGAACCGGGCCGCCTTTTCGACCACGCCCTCGGCCGCCGCCCTCTTGCTCAGGTCCGCCTGGAATGCAATGCCCTTGACGCCCGTGGCCCTGATGAGCCGGGCCACTTCATCGGCCTCCTTCCGGCTGCTCACATAGCAGATGGCGACATCGAAGCCGTCCTCGGCGAGCCTCAGGGCCGTGGCCCGGCCTATACCGCGCGAGCCGCCCGTAACGAGGGCCTTGCGCCTTGGTTCTTCGTTCGGCATGTGATGGACCTCTGGATTCCCTGGGGCAGGGGATTTACGGAATCCATTTAATACTATAAATCATTGGTCTCCGTACGAGGTGTTTCTGATGGGGACAAAGGAAGATATCACGTCCAAGGCCGGCATCGCGATCGATGCCGGGAAGGGCAAGGCCGTTGACACCGAATGCTGCGCGCTCGTAATCGGGCTTACGAGGAAGTCCCTGCCCAAGGGCGCTGCCGCGGAGCTCGACAAGGCCATGGGCGGGGCGCTCACAAAGATAATATCCGGCGTGGATGCCGGGCCCGAGCTTTGTAAGACGCACATGATCTTCACGAAGCACTATCCAATCAAGCCCGAGAGGGTCATCCTCGTGGGCATCGGCGGTGATAAAATGGTCCCGGCCCTGGAGAAGGTCCGGCTTGGCTTCGCCGCCGCCGCCAACCTGTGCGAGAAGCTCGGCCTCAAGAAGATCGTCGGGCTCCTGCCCGCCGGGGCCTCGGCAGACTTTGCTCAGGCCATGGCCGAGGGCTTCGGCCTCGGGGCCTACCGCTGGGACCGATTCAAATCAGACAAGAGGAAGGGCGCCGAATCCTTTACCGTCCTCGCCGAGAACGCCAGGGATTTCAAGACCACCGCCAAGGCAGTCCATGTGGCCCGGGTCCTTTGCGAGACCGTCTGGCTAGCAAGGGACATATGCAACACGCCGGGAAACGAGCTCCATCCCAAGGCCATGGCCGAGCATGCCAGGGCGCTGGCCAGGGTCACAGGCCTCGATCTGCGCATCCTGGGCCCCAAGGAGATCACCGAAAAGGGCATGAGCGGCATCCTGGCGGTCAGCAAGGGCTCCGCCGAGGAGCCCAGGTTCATTGAGCTCGAGTACAACGGGGCGCGCTCGAAGAAGGCGCGGCCCATCGTCCTCGTAGGCAAGGCCATAACCTTCGACAGCGGGGGCATCAGCCTCAAGCCCGTGGAGAAGATGGACGAGATGAAGTTCGACATGACCGGGGGCGCCGTAGTCCTGGGCGTCGTGGCCGCGGCCAAGCGCCTCGGCCTCCCGCTGCACCTGGTGGCCCTGGTCCCGTGTTGTGAGAACATGCCGGGAGGCAAGGCCTACAGGCCCGGCGATGTCATCAAGTTCAAGAACGGCAAGACCGTGGAGGTCATATCCACCGACGCCGAGGGGAGGCTCATACTCGCCGACGCCCTATTGCGGGCCGCGGAGCTCGAGCCCCGCTATGTGGTGGATATCGCGACATTGACGCTGGGGATCAAGACCGTGCTGGCCGGCATGGCCGCCGGGATCTGGGGCAACGACGACAGGCTCGTGTCGTCCCTGGTCAAGGCCGGCGAGGCGACCTCGGAGCGCCTCTGGAAATTCCCCATGTGGCCCGTCTTCGACGACCTCATCGAAGGGGACACGGCCGACCTGAAGAACAGCGGCGGCCGGGATGGGAGCTCCATAACGGCCACGCGGTTCCTGTCCCACTTCACATCCTATCCTTGGGCCCACATAGACATCGCGGGCACAGCGTGGGTGGACAAGGACCAAGGATACCTGCAGAAGGGCGGCACGGCCTTCGGGGCCCGTCTGCTCATCCAGTGGCTCAGCGGTCTCAAGGCCTAGTTTAAAATATTGGACTGCGATTTCCATGCCCACCCCGGGCAGGAGGGCTCTGGCTTGACGTCGAAGAAGTTGATATTGGCCATGCAGGACCGCATCAATGAGCTCAAGACGTCCCAGGACGCCCTCGTGCTGGTCCACAACTACCAGAGGCCCGAGATCCAGGAGGTCGCCGGCGTAATAGGGGACTCCTTCGGACTGTCCCAGAAGGCCCAGGTGGCGACCCAGGCGAACATCGTGTTTTGCGGCGTGGACTTCATGGCCGAGTCGGCGCTTATCCTGAACCCGAGCAAGAACGTCATCCACCCGAACCCGGAGTCAAAGTGCCCCATGGCGGCCATGGTGGACCCCGAGGGGCTGACGGCCCTCATGGCCCAGTACCCGGGCGTGCCCGTCGTGGCCTACGTCAACACATCGGCGGCGGTCAAGGCCCTGGTGGACGTCTGCTGCACATCGTCCAACGCGGTCAAGGTCATAGGTTCCCTCCCGGACAAAAAGGTCATCTTCATCCCTGATTCCAACCTGGGTCTGTACGTACGAAGGACCATCAAGGACAAGGAGATCATCCTGTGGCCCGGCTACTGCCGGACCCACCAGAAGCTGACGGTAAAGCAGCTAAAGGACCTGAAGAAGGAACATCCCAAGGCCCTGGTCATCGTGCATCCGGAGTGCGTGCCCGAGGTCATAGACTTCGCGGACGCCGTGGCGAGCACCGAGGGAATGCTGGCCTTCGCCAGGAAGTCCGACCAGAAGGAGTTCATCGTCGGGACCGAGCGCGAGATGGTCTACCGGCTGAGAAAGGAGGTCCCTGGAAAGACCTTTTACCAGGTCGACACGGCCGTCTGCCCGGCCATGAAGAAGATAACCTTGAAGGATGTCCTGAAGGCCCTGGAAACCCTCGAGCCAAAAGTGAGGCTGCCGAAGGACGTCATGGACAAGGCCCGGGTTCCTCTCGAACGGATGATCAATATCGGTAGGGGCGAGGCAGCGTTCGTTAAGTAGTTCTTATCATAGATGACACAAAAATATTTATCATCTCGAACATCTAATTGTTCGAAGGTGTCGACCTTGGGGCGCGCCAGGTTCATCCCAGTATTGGTCATCCTCATGCTTCTGACAACGGTCATGCCGCATTCCATCACCAGTGCCGGCCCCGTTCTCGGACACGGGCCCGAAAGCGCCCCGCTCACAACGAAGCCCACGGGCCAGGGCCCCTACAAGGTCGGCTATACCTACGAGAACCTCACATTCACTACGAAGACCTACAAGACGCAGATCAAGGCCTACTATCCAGCCCTGACCGGGGGACAGAATACTACCGGCAACCTGTCAGGAGCCCCCTACCCGACCATCGTCTGGTTCCCGGGGACCTGTTGCACCACCGAGAATTACATTGACGTGCTGGTAGGCATGGCGTCCTGGGGCCTCGTGGTCGTCACGGTGGGCCTCGAATCGCTGGATTACCAGCACAGCGGGAACGTAAGCGACCTTCAGGAGCTCCTCGATCATCTCGAGGGTAACAACGTCACGCCGACGGCCATCTTGTACAAGATGGTCGATAAGGAGGCCTTCGGGCTCTCGTGGCACTCCTCCGGGGGCGCCCTCGCCCTGATCGATGCGCCGTTCGTGGACAGGATCAAGGCCGTTGAGCCGGTCGCTGCGGCCATCACCCAGTCCACTGTCAACTACCTGGCTGGCCTCTGGCACAAGCCCGTGCTATGCCAGGTCGGGGCCAAGGACTATGACTACGGGAACGGCTGCAATTACGTTTTCGACTTGTTCCCGACGCCAAAAAGCGAGGCCATAATCACAAGCGCGGACCATTTCGGGCCCTTCCAGGTGCATCTGTTCGTCACGTTCTACTATTACTATCTCAAGGGAAAGGCCGACTACTGGACCTATCTTTACGGCGAGGAGGCGATCAATGATGTGGCCGCCGGGACATACCTCCTGAAGTTCAAGACCTCGGCCACGAATTACTTCCCGCCCGTGGTCCAAGCATCCGTGGCCTGGGCGGAATCGCCGATGGACCACGCGGTCCCCTTTACTGGCGACATCCAGGGTTATTTCATCCCGAACCATCCGCGGTCCAGGTTCGCCTGGGACTTTGACAATGACGGCACGGACGATTACCAGGACCAGACGGATGCGAACCTGACGCACGCGTTCACCGAGCCCGGGATATTCGCGCCGGTCCTGAACTACAGGATCGGCCCGGCGACATACCGCTGCGTCGAGAACCTCACAATAGATGTTACGGACGTCCCGCCGGTGGCCCTGGCCGGGCCCGACATGCTGTTCACAGAGGACGCGGTGGTCATCTTCAACGCGTCCCGCTCCCATGACACGGTCTCTGACAACGCGACCCTGATGTTCAGATGGGACTTCGGCGACGGGAACGTGACCGATTTCGAGAGCAGCCCGTCGGTGACGCACGCCTATGTGAAGGCCGGCGTCTATCAGGCCGGGGTCGAGGTCATGGACCGACACGGGGTGGCCACCGATGACGGCGTCACGGTAATGGTGACCAATGTCGCGCCCACGGCCATCGCTGGCGACGATCTCACCTTCCCAGAGGACAAGGAGGTCACGCTGACCGGCGCGGGGAGCGATACCCCGTCCGATGTCCCGGGCCTCAAGTTCAGATGGGACCTCGGCGACGGGAACAAGACAGACTGGTCTGGGTCCCCTGTTGTGAAACACATATACACGAAGGAAGGGAACCACACCGCCACATTCTTCGTCAAGGACATAGATGGCCTCGAGGTCAACAGCAGCCTGGTCGTGAGGGTCTTCGACATCGCACCATTGGCCCAGATAAGCTCCCCCATGGACGGCGGCCAGTTCCAGATGGACCAGGTCATCCAGTTCAGGGGCTGGGGCTGCGACACGGCCAGCGATATGCCACACCTGAAGTTCCGCTGGGACTTCGGGGACGACAACGTGACCGCGTGGTCCGACAATGGCTGGGCGAACTATTCCTACATCGATGTCGGGATCTACGACATCATGCTCGAGATAATTGACGACGAAGGGTCCATTGCCAGGGCCTTCGCCGAGATCACCATAGTGGACGTCAGGCCCGGGGCAAGCATCGTGACCCCCGACGAGCCACCCTACATCTCGGAGGACGACACGGTGGAGTTCGTGGGTAAAGGGACGGACACGCCTTCGGACCTTCCGAGGCTGCACCTGCGATGGGATATCGAGGGGGCCGTGTACGATGGGGCCACGGTCCGCCACACCTTCGGGCAGGCCGGGACCTACACGGCGGTCCTGACGGTCACGGATCCGTCGGGAAGGAACGCCACGGCCAGCATCATGGTGCATGTCTACAACGTGGCCCCGACCCTGACAGCCAAGATCGAGCCCCTGGTCGTCATCATCGGCCAGAAGGTCAACTTCTCCGTCGTGGCCAACGACACGCCGAGCGACCTGGGGACCATAAAGACCACATGGGACTTCGGGGACATGGGGAGCTCCACCTCGGCCTCTGGGAGCCACACGTACTCCGCTGGCGGGACCTACACCATGACGGTCACGGTCATCGATGACGACGGCGAGAAGGCGACGGAGACATACACCGTCACCGTCCTGAAGCCGACCGTGACCAAGCCGCCGCCCAAGAAGGTCCTGGGCCGGGACCCGCTCGGGCTCGAGGTCGGGCTCGTGGCGCTCGTCGTGATCGGTGTGGTCCTGATGGCGCTGTCGAGCAAGGAGCGACCAGCGCCCGTCAAGGCTCCCCCCAAGGCGAGCAAGCCCGTCGGAAGGACCAAGAAGGGCCACAAGGCCAAGAAGAGGACCAAGTCCTCTTGAACATCGAAAGGATTATCTTGGTTGCCGTCGCTGGATGTCCCAGCATACGCTATCGGTTCCGTATCTGAGGTGATATCGATGAAGGCCATGACCATGATAAGCCTGTTCGTTGGACTGCTGTTCCTCTTCCCGCTGTTCCCGGTCCCGCATGTTAAGGGTGACGCGGGCGGAGGGGACGCCGGTGACGATTTCAACACCGCGACCCTTGTGAGCGCTGGCTCGTCGCTCTCCGGGAACCTTGACGCCACATCGGACATCGACTATTACAAGTTCCAGGTTGACGAGGGGCAGGGCATCAACGTCTCGCTCCAGTGGACATCGAGCAGCCAGTGGCATATCATGTACATGTATCTCTACGACCCGGACACATACTACGTCAATTTCGCCTTCGCGTATGGCGCGAACTCGCCTGTGTACATACCGGCCGCGGGCGAGAAGGCAGGCATGTGGAGGATCAAGATATACTACGGGACCGGGGACATCCCAGGCAACTACAACTTCAGAATTACTCTCTACGACCCGCCCTCGGCCCCGGCCCTCTACTCGCCGACGGGCATAACCGAGAGCGCCATGTCGGTCTCGTGGTCGCAGTACGGTGGTTCGGACTTCAAGTCCTACGGCGTGTACTCCGGCACCCAGCCCGATGTGAGGCAATTACAGGACGGAATAACATCCAAATCCACCACATCCTACCAGTTCACAGGCCTTTCCCCGTCGACCTCGTATTACATCCGCATCCGTGTCGACACCGACAGGCTCTCCTTCGGTTACTCGGCCCAGGTCAGCGCCACTACGCTGGCCAAGTACGACCCGTCGGGAACGAAGATCGAGGTCGTGCTCTACGCCCCGACGGAGATAACGGATTCGACCATGACGCTGACCTGGAACAGGTACAGCCAGACCGATTTCGGGACCTACGAGCTCCACCGGTCCACAACGACCGGGTTCACGCCATCGGCCGGCACCAAGGTCGCTGACGTGCCGTTCCAGGACCAGACATCCTACTCGGTGACCGGCCTGTCGGCCTCCACAGCATATTATTGGCTAGTACGGGTCAAGAATTCGGCCGGGGACTACTTCGTCTCACAACAGACGAGCGGGACGACGCTGTCGGCATCGGAGTCCCCGCCGCCGAAGGTCGGGCTGAACGCCCCGACATCCATAACGACGAGCTCCATGGACATTTCCTGGAGCCAGACCTCGGCGCCGGACTTCTTCAAGTATGAGCTCCACGCGTCCAAGGAATCCATGACGAAGCCGGACAGCTCGACGCTCAAGGCATCCTTCTACAAGGCCGACCTGACGAGCTTCACGGTCTCGGGGCTGACCGAGGACACCCTTTACTACTTCATGGTGTCGACCTACGACAAGTACATGTTGCACTCTGAATCCGACGTGGTCTCAGCGAGGACCGTCTACGTGAACCGACCGCCGGCCCCGGTCACGGTCAGCGATGTCGCGACAGTGACCAACGACTATGCCCTTGTCGAGTGGTCCCAGAACAGCGACAAGGACTTTGCCAAGTACGAGCTACACCTTGGGACCTCCGTCTCCTTTTCGCCTTCCTCGTCCACGCTTAAGGCCACCATCACCGAGAGGGCCACGATGTCCTATGCCCTGGCGGACCTTTCGCCGAGCACGGACTACTACGTGATCGTCCGGGTCATAGACAGCGGGTCCCTGTACACGGACTCGAACCCCGTTGTCCACTTCAAGACACTGGAGAGCAACCAGCCGCCCCAGACGCCGGTGCTGAACGCGGCGACCGCCATCACGGCCGTCGAGGCGTCGATATCGTGGCTCCAGAACACGGATACGGACTTCGCGAGGTACGAGCTCCATATGTCCACGGACGACGGGAGCTTCACGCCCTCGGCGTCCACCCTGATCGCCACCTACTCGATGCAGTCGCAGACTAGTCACCACTTCACGCTCCTGAAAGCTGGCACGACCTTCTACGTGAAGGTCAGGGCCTACGACGACCACGAGCTCTACACGGACAGCAGCTCGGTCAGCTTCATGACCCTGTCGCCGCCGTCCATCACGGTCACGCTCTACACGCCCGTGAACATCACGGGCTCCTCCATGACGGTCTTCTGGACCGTGGACAAGCCCGACGATGTTTCCCGGTACGAGGTCCACATGTCCGGGACGCCCGGGTTCACGCCGGGCCCGGCCACGCTCTACACGACCATCACGCAGAAGAAGACCCGGTCCATCGACATAGACGGTCTGGTGCCCGGCACCTCCTACTACTTCAGGGTCAAGGCCTACGACATCTCGGGCTCCTCGACGAGCTCCATGCAGGTCAGCGCCATGACATCGAGGACATCGTCGGGCGAGGGTGGCACGGCGGTCCTTTACTCGCCGACCCTGATGACCAGGGACTCGGCGACTTTGGAATGGGACGAGGCCATAAGCCTGGACTTCGTGTCCTACGAGGTCCACAGGTCCCAGAACGCGGCCTTCAAAGCGGACGCATCGACATTGGTGACCACCATCAAGGACAAGAGCGTGCCCAGCTACACGGTCGCGGGCCTGAAGGCATTGACGAACTACTACTTCCAGCTAAGGATTAACTCGGACAAGGGCGCCATAAACTCCCAGCAGGTCAGCGGCACGACACTGCCGTCGTCGGTCACCTTCCCGGACCCGGTCACCCTTGACAAGCCCACCGCGGACAAGGGCACTAGGACCCTGACATGGTCCAAGGCCGCCGCCAAGGACTTCCTGAAGTACGAGGTCCATGAAGCGGACTTTGGCAACTTCACGCCCTCGAGGGGGACGCTCGTCAAGACCATCTACAACATAGGCACCAACAGCGCCGATATTTCCTTCGACCGCGAGACGAGCCACTACAAGGTCCGCGTCTACAACACATATTGGCTTTACTCGGACTCAAGGGAGCTCACGGCGGACCCGACCAGGGTCGAGCTGCTCGACATCTTCGTGGCCGGCGAAAAGGACCTGCGGGTCCAGTGGACCGAGAACCCTGACATGGACTTCAAGGCCTACACGCTCTACATGTCCTTGACCCCGGCGTTCGTGCCGTCGGACGCGACCAAGGTCACAAGGATCGAGCGAAGGGACAACACTACATACACGGTCACGGGCCTGAAGCCCAACAAGCCCTACTATTTCGTTGTCAAGGTCCAAAACGAGGTCGGCCTGGAGGTCTTATCGAACGGCATAGAGGCTAAGACGCTCAAGCAAGACCGGAGCAAGGAGCTGTACAGCCTGGCCTGGACCGGCATCTACCTGGCCCTGGTGGCCATGGTCATCATCATCGTCTGCCTGATATTGATCCTTCTCCAGGCGTCCAGGATCAAGATGCTGAAAAAAGATGCCCTGGCAAGGGACCTTGGCAAGGACGAGGTCCGTGGAGGGGTCACACCGCCCCGGCCCGCGCCACCGCAGCCAACGGCTGGCCACATGGCCCAAGCGCCCCCTCCGCCACCACCACCCCCGCCGCCGGGCCCGCCCCGCAGCGAGATGCCCTACGTCGAGGCCTACATCCCCGAGGAAAAGAGAAGGTGAAAGGCCCTAGGCCCTGGCGGTCCCCAGCCGGCCCACGAGGTCGCCTACGATGCGCCTGGTGTCCTCGAGGCCGGTCAATTCCCCGTCCCAGCCGTCCTTTAATCGCTGGCCGAACCGGTCGGTCAGGTCGGCCAGCGTGTCCCTCATGGCCTGCCTGAGGTCGAGGTCGTCTGCCCCTTTGATGACCAATGCCAAAACCAGCGCGCCGTCCCTTTCGATGACGAGGTTGGAGTCGCCATAGCTGATGGCCCCCATGCTGCCTTTTTCGCCCTCGCCCCGCCTCATGGCCTCGCCCACGAACTCCGTGATGGCCGTGAGCATGCCGGCAACGATGTCCTTGTCGGCCCCTTTCGTGCCACCTTCGGCCACGGCCTTCTCGAGGGCCGGGCTCCGGTGGGCGACGAGCCGCCCGTCGCTCATGACCAGGAAGGCCTCCTCCACCTCGCGCGCAGGCGCGAGCCTGGCCTCGTGCAGCATGATGCTCTCCATCAGCAGCTCGTGCTCGCGCTCCGTAATATCGAGGGCCGTGCGCATCTGCTCCAGCGCGTCCCTGTCGTCTTGGTCCGCGATGACGCCGCGGACGACCCCGGTCTGGAGGCCCATGAGGTAGGTGTTCCGCCGCTCCCTCATGGACACGCCTTCAGCGCCGACGGACATGGGCAGCACCCTGGCGGCGAGGCCCTGGGTGGCCCTCCAGAACGGATAAAGCAGGAGGAAACCCAGGAGTATGGCGCCGCCTACGATGCCTACGTTCGAGTCGCCTTGTGCGATGCTGATGATGGCGAGTGTGACCAGTGTGCTAGCAAGCACGCTGCCCAGGAACGCCACCGCGTTCTCGGCCTTGACCTGGCTGCCCAGGAGACGGTACCTCAAAAGCCCGTAGGAGAACAGTATCGGCCGCACGATCATCCAGCCGAAGGTCAGGCTCGCAAAGGTGCTGAAGAGCACCTCGTCGGAGTACACGTTGGGCCCCCCGATGTTGCCATAGGTCCCCGTCGACCCTGCCATCAGTGCGATGGCGAAGGACAGGACCAGCATCAGGATATGCAGCCGTTCCGGCGTGGACCACCTCTTCCGGTGGCCCCAGACGGCGCCCGCGAGCCGGATGAGCGAGAGCGTGATGAGGACCATGTTGCATGCCAGCGTGACGCCCAGCGACATGTTGTGGACGAACTTGTAGACCATGCCCCCAAGCTGCCCCGATATTATGGCGAACAGGAACCCCCAGATGAGGATCGTGTACATCATCCGTCCTTCCTTGGACGGCTGGCGGGAATATTCGGATATCCAGATGAATACCGGGATGAAGACAGTGAGCATCACGGCGCCCAGGATGTCGAAGGACACGAACAGCCGCAAGAAGGCGTGGTCGTAGGAGATGTCGACCCCGATGCAGAACACGCCTAGGGCCATGAGGCCTATGAGGAGCACCCGGAGACGGGACCATGCGGTGTAGGGCCGTGGATAGACTAGGCCGAAGGCCAGCAGCAAAAAGCCCGTGAAGGCCGAGACATCGACCCACAACGATGTGACGACGATGTTCTCTTTGAACATTCCTGCATTGGCCTGGAGCTTGACGAGCACCTCCGTCATTGCGATGACGAAGTTCATCATGAACATCCAGGCCAGCAAGGTCAGGGCCCAAAGCTGGCTCTTGGTGTAGCTTTCGGTGCCGCCGCGGGACCGAAGGTAGAACATGACCAATGATATGGTCAGGTTGACGACGGCCCCGAAGATGAACAAGGACGTGAACCAGAACGGATAGTCGGTCATATTTGGACCTCCCGGACGGCCGTGGCCTTCAGGGCCCAGTTGTTGCCGTTATCGCGGTCGATGGGTGACGGCCCAACGAGGCCCGGGGCATTCACACAGGTTATAACGGCGGTGTAGTTCCCGCTGGCCGGTACTTCCAGGTTGAGGGTGACCTGGCCCGTGTTCCCGGACTTCTTATCAACGTCCTTTCCGTCCAGCTGCACCTTGAGTTCGAATTGGTCATTGTTGCCGATGTCGTCGGTCCAGGTCAGGGTCATGTTA
>Ga0315284_10002733_pt1 | contig 25178 bp, 18 predicted proteins | sample YL17G09_16_MG_FD_203696 | JGI IMG/M metagenome (GOLD analysis project Ga0315284, IMG submission 203696) | Sediment microbial communities from Yellowstone Lake, YNP, Wyoming, USA - YL17G09_16 | ecosystem: Environmental > Aquatic > Freshwater > Lake > Sediment | place: USA: Wyoming | collected...
TCTCCAAAGGCCTCGACCCCAGAACCGCCGGCTCCGGTAATATCGGCGCCACCAACGTCGGCCGACTCCTCGGCCCCAAATACTTCGCCATCGTCTTTATCCTTGATCTTGTGAAATCCTTGCTACCCGTGCTCGCCGCCACCCTCCTCCTCAAAAACCTCCCCCTCGTCTGGCCAAACTACCTCCTCTGCCTCCTCGTCGCCTTCGCCGCCATCCTCGGCCATATGTTCCCCCTCTTCCTCCACTTCCAAGGCGGCAAAGGCGTCGCTACCTCCGCCGGCGCCATCCTCGGCCTCTTCCCCTACTTCACCCTCCCCGCCCTCCTCACCCTCCTCATCTGGCTCACCGTCTTCCTCATCTGGCGCTACGTCTCCCTCGCTTCCATCCTCGCCGCCCTCGCCTTCCCCCTCTGCTACCTCGCCTTCGCCCTACCCCTCGGCTGGTCGCCCCTCGGCCAGCAACTCCCCCTCCTCGCCTTCTCCATTGTCGTCGCCGCCCTCGTCGTCCTCCGCCACCGCGGCAACATCGCCCGCCTCCGGGCCGGCACCGAGCACCGCATCGCCCGCGCACAACGCACCTGACCCGCCCGTCCTATAACCCGCCTCGCCTGCGACAGCCGGCGTAACCCTCTCATTCCGCACCTCCCCCCAGGCACTTCGCTCGCGCCCTACCCCCAAACCAGTTTGCCCCGATTCCCATTGTATCGTAAGTCAAACTGCGTCGTCTGGGCGAATTGGACAACCGCCCAAGGAGCAACATCGCGGCCTCATACGTTAACTCAGGCACACATATGCTCGCACTCCAGAAACTCCTCTCACCAAGGCCTCGTCACGCGGCTCAAGCACACCACTTGGCCAGCGCCGCCGTCCCCGTCTGCGAACAACTCGAACAGCGCCGCCTGTTGTACGCATATGTCGTCGAAGGTACCGACCTGGCCGACACCATCGACCTGAGAATTGAGTCGGGATACCTCAAAGTCTACGTCAACAGCCCCTTCCCAAGGCTCTATACGGATGCCACACAACTGATCATCAACGCCAAGGGAGGAAACGACCGCATACGCGTCGACAGCAGCGTAACCATGCCTGTTGTGGTCAACGGCGGCGAGGGCAACGACACCATCGTCCCCGGCGGAACCAACGAGACGCTCCGCGGCGGGAACGGCATCGACGCACTCGACTGCTCCACCTTCTCAAAAGCCCTGAGCATCACCCTCGATAACCTGCCCAACGATGACTTCGGCTTCGGCGAGTCCAACAGCGTCGCCGACGATATCTCCGTTGTTATCGGAGGCCGCGGCAGCGACTACATCGACGCCAGCGGGGTGCGCCGGCCGGTGACGCTCAGCGGCGGCCAGGGCAATGACATGCTCTTCGGCGGGGACGGCAACGACGTCCTGAACGGCAACGAGGGCGTCAACTCCCTCGATGGCGGCGGGGGCAAGAACCGCATCACGGGCTGGGGCCCAAGCCCGCGAGTCAGACGGACTAAGAGCGGCGCAGAGCGGATCGCCAAGGCGCCGCCGGCAACCGCCGCCGTCTATGTGGATCGCGGCGTGCTGAGCGTCGTTGGCGTGCCGCAGGACAACAAGCTCGCCGTCACCGCGCTGAGCAACCGCCGGCTTCTGGTCTATGCCAACGGCACAAAATGGCTGTTTTACAGCACCGGCATTGACACGATCCGGCTCATTGGCGGGCGGGGCAACGATCGGCTGGTCTTCGCTGAGAAGGGCGGGCTGTTCAGTGCCGAACTGGTGGCGCGCGGCGGCAAGGGACAGAACACCATCATCATGCCGGCCGTCAAAGACGACGCCGCCCCGCCTGACAAGCCTGATCCTGATCCCGACACCCCCATCGACAACCCTGATCCTGACCCGGACGCCCCCATCGACAACCCTGATCCTGACCCGGACACCCCGATCGACAGCCCTGATCCCGTGGTGGATCCCGAGCCGCCTGCACACACGCCCTTCCCCCTTTATGACGCTACGTCCTTCAAGGACGATCCGGATCTTGCCCCGCTGGGATTCCAGCCGATCCGCGTGACCGGCATCGACTTCCGGGTCAATCCGCGGGACGGGAGCAGCCCTCCGGACGAGACGGCGACGCGGGCGTTGGCGCGCGCGGTTGCGGCCAAGGGACAGATGCTGGTGCTCGACATCGAGGACATGCCGCTGGACATCCGCAAGTACTCGGACGCCCAGGTCCAGGCGAGCATCGACGAACTCGGCAAGATTGTCGGGTGGGTGCGCAGCGAGCGGCCTGAGGTGAAGGTGGGCTTTTACAGCCTGATGCCGATGTCGGACTATTACACGGTCTACCTGTACCGCTGGTCGTTGGCCAATGCTTCGACCAAGCCCTGGTGCGCCGGCAATCTGCCTCGGCTGACGAAGAACTACGAGAATTGGCAGGCGGCTAACCAGCGGCTGCAGCCGCTGGCGGACAAGGTCGATTTCGTGGCCCCCTGTGTTTACGCCAATGAGTCTGACCAGGAGGGCTGGAGGCTGGTGGTCGAGGCGAAGCTCCAGGAAGCCCGCAAGTACGGCAAGCCGGTGCTGCCGTTCATGTGGATGGACTACTTCGGCAGCGCCGTGGAGTTGGCCGGCAAGTTGATCCCCAAGGACTTCTGGCAACTGCAGCTCAAGACGGTTCACGACTTCAGCGACGGCGCCATCATCTGGGGCGGGTGGAGGGTGAACCCCATCAATCAGGAGTGGTACCGGGTGCAATGGGACGAGCAGGCGGACTGGTGGCAGGTGACGAAGGGGTTTCTGGCGGAGCATTGAAGGCAGACTTGCGGCGAACGCGGAGAGAAGTAGACTGGAACTGCGGCGTTTCTGATCGCCCCTAAGGCTGGACGGTGCCTCCGGGGTCGCTGAAGCGCGTCACGAACAAGCATGCGCAACGACGAACGGGAAAGCCTGTGAGGAGATCACCTGATGAACCGGAGAGGCGATGTGCGATCTGCGGAAGGGGAGGGTGTACGGACCTGGGGCCGATTCTGCACCCGCTGCCGACGCAGGTGGGCGGGGTTCTGATCGATCTGCCGGGAGACTACCGGCTGAAGCGTTGTGGGCGTTGCGGATTTCAGTTCAAGGACCCGCCGATCGCGGCGGATAGACTGCTGGCGTGTTACGCCGAAGCGGAGTCATCACATTGGGGTGAAACGGTCGATCCGCGGGAACGGCGTTTTGATGTGATTGCGGAACTGCTGGGTCGCCACGCGCCGGGGCGGAGGGTGCTGGATATTGGCTGCTTCAACGGCGCGCTTCTGGAGCACCTCGGGTCGGCGTGGGAGAGGTATGGTGTGGAGCCGAGCCGCAAAGCTGTTGCAACGGCTAAGCAGCGCGGGGTAAGGATAGTGGGGCGGACGCTCGATGACGTCCCGGGGGAAGTGGGGGCATTCGACGCCATTCTGGCGATCGATGTCGTTGAGCACATCGCGGAACCGGTTGGGTTTTTCCGGGGCGTGTGGGAGAGGTTGGGTCCCAACGGCATCTTTCTGGCAGTCACCGGGGATACGGGCGCTCTGACATGGCGGATGCAGGGGAGCCGATACTGGTATTGCAGCATTCCGGAACATGTGAGCTTCTACTGCCAGAGCACGATGGCCTATCTCGAGCGGGAGATGGGGATGGAGCGTGTGGAGTATGAGAGGCACAGCCACATTCGAAGCCGCATTGGGCCCAAGAGCGTGGAGCTGGCGAAGAACCTGATCTACACGGTTGGGAACCGGCTGAAGGGGCTGGGGGTGAGGCGCTTTCAGCGGACGTTTGTGGAGCGGCGGGCACCGGGGTGGATGACGGCGAGGGATCACATGTTCTACGTCATGAAGCGCCGGTGAGGGTTTCTGAGGTGCGGCGAGAGGGCAGTATAGCGAGCATTTCGCGCAGCAGACCGCGCAGGACAAGGCAGAGTAAGGGAACGTAGACGAGCGCGAAGACGGCGCTGCGGACGAGGACATCCAGGGCGGGGTGAAGGGGGGGGAGAATGTAGCGGGCGAAGGCGAAGGCGGCGAGGGCAGCGGCCAAGGCGAGCATCCAGGGAATAGCGTGGCCTTTGAGCAGCGTAGTAAAGGAGAAGCCCAGGCGCCGGGCTGCGAAGCAGCCTTGGCCCAAGCTGCTGACGGCGGAGTAGATGGCGATGGCGATCGCAATCGCCTGGAGATCGCCAGCGAGGGAGCCGAGGAGGCCGGCCAGGACGTTGGCCAGCCCGTCCAGCATTCCGATGTAGAAGTAGGTCCTGTAGGCGCCCTGAGACTCCAGGAGGCTTTTGACGGCGGCGGTGATGGAGCGATACGAGAGGGCGATGCAGAGGATCTGCACGACGGGAACAGCGGCTGCCCATCGTCCGTGCCAGATGAGGCGTTCGATCGGCTGGGCGCAGAGGGCCAGCCACATGGTGACGGGGAAGGTGAAGATGGCGATGGCATCGAGGGACTTGAGCATCGCCGCTCCTTGCCTGGCGGGCTGGCCTTGGAAACGGGCCAGGGCCGGCAACAGGACGCTCTGCAGATTACCTGCCAGCAAAATATGTATTTGCACGGCCAGGTGATAGGCGAAGAAGTAGACGCCGACGATCTCCCCGGTTTTGACCCAGCCGATGGCCAGGCAATCGCCGGAGACGATCAGGAGCGAAGCAAGGCCGCCGGCGATGATCCATTTGGCGCTGGCGAAGAGAGGGGCCCACATGGCGAACTGAGGGCTTGCCTGCCAGGGCTTGTCGCGTGTGGCCGCGAACCCCGCGAGACCTTCGTAAAGGGCAACGAGAGGCAGGGGCAGGACAAAGCTAAGAGGGCCCAGTCCGCATGCGGCGAACAAGATGGTGGTCGCATGACGGAGCAAGGTACTGATTACTGATATCTGCGTCGCCTTGCGGAATCGCAGGTCGGCGCTGAGCTTGGCCAGATAGAGGGTAGAGGGGGGTGAGACAACGACAGCGGCTGCGATGACCGACAGGAGGGTGTAGAGCGCTTTCTGGCCATAGATGCGTACGGCGATGGGGGTGGCAGCAAGGAGCGCGAGGGCGGTGGCCGCATTGAAGGCCACGCACATCCAGAAGACAGGTCCGCGAATGGCCGGGTAGTCGGCGTGACGTTGGGCGAGAATCTGACGCGCACCGCCGTCGCGGAAGACCATCAGGAGCCCAGAGAAGGAGATGGCAATGGCATAGAGGCCGAAGTCTCCCTTGGAGAGCATCCAGCCCAGAGCAATCTGGGCGGCGAAGCTAGCGCCTTTGCCGAGGATGACATTGAGGATCATCCAGAACATCCCTGCGGCGACGACATGGCGCATGGGAGGCCTCACCGCTTGAGGGGGCAGCGGCTGGTTTGGGCTGTTGCCTGGGCTGTCCGTCTGTGTCACAGTCGCTCCTGATACGAACAAAGGGCCCGTCGGCGGCGTGCGGTCATGAGTTTCGATCTCCGGCGCAAGCGTGCCAGGCCGCGGAAACGTCCCGAGCTATCCCAGTGCAGGATGGGTCCGCGCGTACCCGGCACTGTCGAGCCCCGCGGTGCAACGCCCTGATGGGCGAGCTGAACGTCGGGAAGCGGACGACGGAATGCTCGGCGCGGGCGCAGCGGGACACGGCTAGAGGCCTGGAACCAACGGCGGTTGCAGTTCGTCCAATGCGGCTGCGGGGAACTGCGGCTCCTCCTGCCAGACGGCCGCCGAAGTCAACTGCATGGCCCGGCAGCGCAGAAGCACGCCAAAGGTGATGCCGAGGCAGATGCCGCCTCTGAGGGAATTGAAGGACCAGGTGGCCATGCCGAGGGTGAGGTAATAGAAGCCTGTGATGACGCCGAGGGCGCCGAGGAGGATGGAGCCGCGATCGACCTGTTCGTGGACCATGCGTCGGCCGATAACGATGGATCCGACGACGACGAGGAGGGCGGGCATCAAGCCGAGGAGTCCGGTCTTGGCCATGATGTCGGTCCAGGCGTTGTGGTGAGCGCCGGGCGAGGTGGAAGTTCCGGCGACGTATTCCTGGATGCCGAAGCCGCGTCCGAAGACGGGGCTGGTGGCGAAGAGGCTGAGGTCCTGGAGGGCGCCGCCGATGCGTGTATCCCAGGCTTTCTGTTCGCCCATGTGGCGTTCACCGGGGAGGAGCGAGACGACACGTTCCTGCATTTTGGCGTAGAAGTTCCAGCCGGTGAACTGTGAGGCGAGGTACATGCCGACCCAGAGGCTGCAGGCGAGGACGAGGAGAGCGGAGACGCCGACGAGGGCGCTGCGGAGGCGGCGTTGGCGTGGGAGGATGGTGAGGATGCTGACGAGGCCGACGGCACAGGCGAGCCAGCTGCTGCGATGAAGGGGGGAGACCTGGCCGATGAGGCAGACGCTGGCGATGAGCGCGGCGAGCCAGGGGCGGTAGAGGCGCGTGCCGGAGGCCATGGAGAAGAGGACGAGTGCGCAGGCGAGTCCGGCGAAGTCGGCGAGCATTCGGGTGGTTCGGACCTCGTTGATGCTGGAGAAGGCGCCGATGGTTTGAGCTTTTGCGCCGAAGGAGAGGATCAGGGCGATGGAGCCGACGACGCCGCCGACGACCATGACATGTGCGAAGCGTTCAGCGGAGCGAGGGGTAGCCAGGAGGCGATAGCCGATGAAGATGCTGATGGGGAGGGCCATGAAATCGCGGACGCCGAAGCCGACTTCTTTGATTTCGACGAGGGTGGGGTCGGTGAGCATGAGGCCGATGGAGCCTGAGGCGAAGGCGGCGGCAAAAAGGAGCAACACGGTGGCTAAGAGGGGGTGCTTGCGGTCGGTGGGGTAGGAGGCCATGTAGGCGCCGCCGCGGAAGACTGCGACGAGGAAAGCGACTGTAAGGGTGATGAGGAAGAAATTGAAGGAGACGGGTCCGATGTTGAAGCGCAGGGCATAGGCCCAACCTCCCTCATCGGCGGCCGACGTGATGACCACGAGGAGAAGAAGCATCCACATATTCAGGATTATCGACCGCTGGCCGCGGGGTGTCCAGCAGAAGATGAACAAGGGGAGGGGAAACGGAAGCGAGGGGGCGAGCGCTAGGAGGAAAGCGACTGATCAGTTCCGATAACCCATTGCCAGGTCCGGCAGGTTTGGGAGGGCGGGAGGGCGAGGCGTTGGCGGAGGCGGGCGGTCCAGGCGGCCTGGAAGTTGTCCATGGCATGGAACTGGACGAACCGCTGGCCGGCGGGTGAAAGGCGGAAATCCGCGGATTCATCGAGGGCTTTGACGAGGGAGGAAGCGAGTTGGCCGGGCGAGGTGACGGGACAGGTGCGTCCGAGGGAGAAGTGGGACACGACGAAGCCCATCCAGCCGAAGTCGGAGGCGAGGACGGGGCGTTGGGAGGCGGCGGCGCGGATGACGATGCTGGCTGAGCCGATGTGTTCGGGATAGGGGGTGCAGACGAGGTCCATGGCGGAGACGCCGGCGCGCAGCTCCTCTTCGGTGACATAGCGGTCGAGGATGATGATCCTACCGCTGCGGACGAGGTGTGCGAATTCGTTGTCGATCATGGGGCGGAGATCGCGGTCGATTCTGCCGACGAGGAGGAGGCGATCATTCTCGCGGAGGGGCGCTTCGGCGAAGGCGCGGATGAGGCGGTCGGAGCCTTTGCGGCGTTCGGAGACGCCGGCCGATCCGACGTAGCGGCCGTCTTGGGGTATTCCGAGGAAGCGTCTGGCGGCGAAGCGGTCGGTGATGAGAGGCGGCTCGACGGGATCGGGCATGAGGCGTACGCGTTGTGCGAAGCTGCCGCCGCGTTGCTGGATGCTGGCATAGGGGATAGGGTCGAGATAGTGGAGGAGCGACCAGGGCCCGAGGGCGGCTGCTTTGAGTGCGGCGACGGCTGCCCAGCGGCGTTTGAGGCCTGGTCGCTTGTAGGCGAAGGACCCGCGGAGGAGGAGTCCTTCGAGTTCGACGCGCGGGGGGACACGAGCGATGTGAAGTCTGTGCATGAGGCCGAGCGCCTGGGCCAGGCCGTCGGCCGAGGGGACGAACACGTAGTCGGCGTTGCAGCGGCGGATGCTTTCCAGGAGCATTCTTGCGGTCTGGAGGGCGTTGGCCAGGAGGGTGGGTGCGACCGGGGGCATCCACGCATCGAGATGGAACTGTCCTTCAAGGGAGGCGAGCTGGGTGCGGTACTGGAGAGTTTGGGGCGCATCGAGCGGAAGGGCGACCGTGACATCGTCCGCCAGCCTGCAAATGGCGGAGAGCATGAGGCGCAGATAGGTCAGCCTGTGCCCCAGGTATCCTGCCTCGAAGACGAGCACGCGCATGGTTCTGCTCCGGGACTGGGAGTTTGAGGGCTCCTAGCGCCGCACAAACCGGCGTAGAAGGGAAGACGTGAATGGGGGCAGCCCGTTGGGCCGCTGCGTCAGGGTGCGGAAGTCTCTCGCGGTTGTGCGCATCGTTGCAGCTTAGCCGAAAGCCACTATCGTTTCATGGTGTTCCGATGGAAGATGCCGAAGGTGACCAGGACATCGAGAGTGGAACCCAGAGAGCGCTGGCCGCTGCGGTGCATTTCCCAGACCTGTCGGATGGCGTCTCGATCGAAGAAGGCATCGGGGAAAGCGGATTCATCCGCAACTAATTTGTCCATCGTGTTGCGCATCGTTTCACTGGCAAACCACAGGAGCCCGAAGTGTGGCCAGGAGCAGCGGGAGATGTAGTTGCGACTTTTGCTGCGGTTCAGGATGAAGTGCCTGACTTGGGCGATCCTGCGCCGAGCGTGGCGTGAGAACGCATGCATCCAGAGGGGCAGGCCTGCGGGCAGCCAGGTGTTGGCATCGGGGATCATGGTCAACCCTTTGCCGACGTGCCGGAGGGCCTTGCGGATGATCGCTCCCTGGGCTCGTTGTTGCGGCGGGACGCTCAGATAGAGTTTCTGGATTCGGCGTCCGCCGAACGCACTGCGATCGGAGCTGAACTCCCTCAGGGATGCGAGGTTCAGCGCCTGCACGACGCGCGTCAGGCTGTGCGACCAGAAGAGCTCCCACATGTCCGGAACGGAGTCGGCCCAAGAGCTTACCCGAGCGATCACCTCGCGGGCGACTTGGCGATAGGCTTGTTCGCACTCCTGTCGGGCGCCGGCTTTGAGTAGGCTGACGGCGTCCGCGCTGGGTTCGGGAGTCTCCATGACCAGTTGGAGGAAGTAGTCGTCGAAGCTGTTGACCGGGGGCGGGTCCCATACTCGAGGCCAGGTCAGATGGTTGCCCTTGAAGTAGGTATTGGAGCCGAAGCCGAGGAGGGTTACGTCGTGGTGGTAGTCCCACTGCGGGCGTGCCAGAGGGAGGTAATGCGCTTCGTTCCAAGCCCATATGCCGTTGCCGGTGAGGCTCCCCGCTTCGAGAATGCTCGGGTACCAGTCCTTGTCGCGGATGATGATGCGGTGAGCGAGAGCACAGGCGCAGGCGGTTCGCGAGGCGAAGGCAGTCTCATGGTTCAGACTGTCGGACAGAGTCAGGGATGCGACGTCTGGTGGGCAGGTCCCCGCGACAAGCCGCGAGTCCAGCCCGCCGCTCAGGAGAAGACAGGGGGATCGGCTTGAGCGGCACGCCTCCGCAACCGTGCTCTGCAGCGCATCAGCCAGTTCGGCGGCGGTGTCATTCACTGGTCGTTGCTGAGGGTGGAAAACCGGGTCCGTATATCGACCGTGCCAGCGGAGCTCGGCTGATTGGAACTCTATCGCCTCTCCCGCATCCAAGGCGCGGATCTGCTCGAAGGGTGATCGATTGTCCACGGTGCACCGATGCACGAGGAACGACCAGAGATAGGCCTTGTCCAGGGTGGGCCGCTCCGACAGCATCTCGCAGACAGCCTGGACGTTGGTTCCGATGGCGAGCCCATCTGCGGTCTTGGCATACCAGATTGAGCGAGAACTCAGGCAGTCGACAGCGACGAGCAGCCGGGACTGAGCGGCGTCGTAGAGGATCAGGGCGAATGACCCCTCCAAGTCGCTGAGGAAGGCGACCCCCTTCTCACGCCAACTCGAGAGCAGCACTTGGGCCAGTTCGTCATCCACCTTGGTGGACCCGGGACAGCCGACATAGCCGAGGACGACGACGGCGTCCCCGTTGGGCGCATCGTGGAGCAGCGACAGGTCATGGCGTTCCTGAAGCGCGAATGCGGCGGTGGAGCGTTTCAGGTGGCGAACGGGAGCATCACTCGGCAGGCCGAGCCGCAGGATGCTCTCGAGTTCGTTGGGCGACATCGCAGCAACCGACGGGCAGACATGGCCAAGAAGCGTCACTGGGTTGATCTCCTGATGCTGCCGACTCTATGCACTGTCTGCACTACAGATGCACACATGTATGATCTGCAGTATACAGCGTGGGAGTGGCCTACGCGATCCAGCACTACGCGATCCAGCCTTCTGCGGGCAAGCCGGCAACCGTCACAGGGCCTGTTGTACAGCGGGAGACGGAGTTCTGGCTTCTTCTCCGGCTGAGGACACAGCTCCTGAGCTTGGCAATCTTGCTCCTTGTGCGTGCGGGTGCTTCATGCATCCAGAGTGGCAGGCCGGCGGGCAGCCAGGTGTTGGCGTCGCGGATCAGCCGGGCGCAGGGCCGGCAGGAGCTTCCTGCCGGAATTTGCCTGTGGTGATCTGCCGGTGGAAGATCCCGAAGCTGGCCAGCAGGTACAGTTGGGTCGAGAAGTCGGCGGTGCCGTCAAGCTGGGCATTCCAGAGTTTCCGGATGGCCGGCCGGTCGAACATGTCGTCTGGGAAAGCCGACTCGTCTTCCACGAGGCGGGCCATGGTTGATCGGATGGTGTCATCGATGGTCATGAGGCGATCGAATCGCGACCATGCGCTTTGTCCGCTGATGCTCTTGCTTTGGCGGCGTGAGAGGAACAGGCCGCGGATGCGGCTGACGACCTTGACACGGAGCATGACCATGGCTTCGTGGGCCCAGCGGGGCGAGCAGACGGGCAGCCAGGTGTTGGAATCGGGGAGCCAGGAAAGCCCCTTTCCGGCGAGTTGGATCGCCTTGGGGACGATGTGGTGAGTGGCGGGCGTCCGTTGATAACAGGGGATGGTGAGGTAGAGGCGGTAGATTCTTGGGGAGGAGAAGAGGTTTCGCTCGGAAGCTCCTCTCCTGAGACCGGTGAGATTGGCGAAGCAGTTGTTGCGGTACATGCTATCGAAGGAATAGAGCTCCCAGAGGTCGGGTGCGAAGGAGGCCCATTGCCGGAGCTGGCGGTACCGCTCCGCGATGACGGCGCGGACGGCGTCTTCGCACTCGCGGAGGAACTTTGGCTGCAGTATGGGGCGCAGATAGGGGGTGAAGTTTCTGGGTGCGTCGAGGACTAGGTCGACGAACTGCGATTCGGTGGGTTCGGGCCCGTGCTGTCCCTGCCAGCCTTCCCACAGTCTCGGAAAGGCGAGGTAGGTGCCCTTGAGGAGGGTGTCGGAGGCAAACCCCAGCATGGCCACGTCGTGGTTGAAGTCATAATCGGGCCAGATGAGGGGCAGGAAGTGGGCCTCGCTCCAGACCCACATGGCAGCGGATTCCCAGCTCGACTCTTCCATCATGCTTCCGTAGAAGTCGGGACGTCGGAAGACGACGTCGTGTTTGAGGCCGCAGCGGCGCGCGATTCTGGCGGCGATGTGGACCTCGCGGTTGAGGCGGTCGCAGACGGTGACGCCGGTGACGTTCTGCGGGCAGAGTCCGGCAATGAGGCGTGAATCCAGGCCGCCGCTGAGCAACAGCGCCGGCGACCGGCTGCCATGGCATGCTTCGTAGGCGGTCTGTCTCATGGCATCGTTGAGCTGTGCCGCGGTGTCGCGGATGAGCCGATTGTGGTCGGGCCTGACGAAGGGCTCCATATACCGAGTTTTGCTGACCAAACGCCCGCGATGGAACTCGGCGAGCTGGCCGGCCTCGATGCTGCGGATACCCTCAAAGAAGGATCGGTCGGCGACGCTGCACCGCCGATGGAGGAAAGACCAGGCATGGGCCTTGTCCAGGAGGGGCAGGCGAGGCAGGAGCCGGGCGGCATTGCGAACATCGGAGCCGGCGATGATGTCACCGGCATTCTGGGCAAGCCACAGGGGGCGTGAGTTCATCGGATCGGCGGCGAGCAGATAGCGTTCTTCGGCGGCGTCGTAGAGGAAGAGAGAGAAGGAGCCTTCGAGGCTGTTGACGAAACTGGGGCCGTGTTGTTTCCAGGCGGCCAGCAGCGCCTGGGCGAGTTCATCCTTGGGGCGTCCGGGGCGTTCGAGCACGACGTACCCGAGGACGGCCGCCGCGCCGGCGAGGCCGCGGTTCGGATCGGTGTTGCGGCATGCCAGGAACAGTTCGGCACTTTGCCGGAGCGCAACGGCGGCATGGGGAAGCTGCCAGAAGGTCCAGGGGTAGGTTCGGAACGGATCTGCCTGGAGGCGCTGCATGTTGCCGGCGAGCTGTTCGACCGCCTGGCTGGTCTGGGTGAAATGGATGGTCAGGCCCATAATGAAGCCCTTTCCGGTCGAAGCCGATGTTCGCCTATCGTATGCCGCGCCGGCATGGTCGGTCACCGTTTCTGGAAGCGGGTGATCCTGTCGTCAAAGATGCAGCCATCGCGGATGATGGTCGCCTGGGTCAGGACGTCGTCGGGGCGTTGTTCGAGAAGAGCGGGCAGGAACCGGGCAACGACCTTGCTGATGGATTCTGTTGCGGACTTGTACATGAGGGAGGGGACGTGGTCGACGACATAATGAAGGATGCCGTTGTGGCGGTAGACGGGGTCTTCGATGGTCGTTGGGCGGCTGGTTTGGATGCCCATGGCTTCATCGCAACTGATATCGATGATGATGCTGTCGGGCTTCATCCTGGCGAGGTCTTCCTCGTAGACGAGATGATCGGTGCGGAAGACGTCCCAGAGGACGGCGTTGACGATGATGTCGAACTGCCCGATCTCCTTGCGGATGAGCGGAGCGGTCTTGCGGTCGTAGACGGTGAGAAGGCAGCCGAGGCGTTCGAGGGTGCGGATGGAGCCGCGTGCGACGTTTCCGCGGCCGATGACCGCGACCCGGGTCTGGTAGGGAGTGCGTCCCCAGAGGAGGAGGGCATGGAGGACGGCGGCTTCGCCGGAGATTTCGTTGTTCTGCCAGAAGCTATGCCGCCCGCCCTCGTGCATATCCTCCCAGGCGACGGCAGTCATCTTGTGCTGGAGCAGCATGTCCGTGATGCCGCGTCCCTGAACGGCATGGACCCATCCGAAGAGGGTTTTGCCGGGGCGGAAGTAGGGGTCGCCGAGGGCGGGCTTGGGATTGCAGATGATATCGCAGTCGCAGACGCGCTGCAGGTCCGCCACGGTGGCGCCGGTGGCGCGGTAGTCGGCATCGCTGATGCCGAGCACCTCACCGTATCCGGCCTGAAAGACCAGGTGCCGGGCGTGGGGCACGCCGGCGAGGTCGGCGGGGAGCAATGCTCGTCGCCGCTCGTTTTCCTTGGTCGGTGTCGGGAGGCCAACTGTCAGCATAGAACTCCTCTGAAGTACCCGGTATTACCGGACCATACTGCAGGTTGCAGCTTCATAAAAAACAGAAATCCCGTCGGCGTTAAGCCCAGTCTGCACCGTCTATAATGTTTCATCGGACAGATGACAATAGGGCTTTGTGCGAAAGGAGCATAAGGGAAGGGGGCGTCGGATGGACGACCGAACGCACGGGCGTCGGAACGGAGGGGCGTACGGTGTTCCTTCCGGCCGATACCCGCGGGAAGGGCGGAGGCTGTCATCGGTGCCGCCGCGGTTGGCAGGCAGACGAGGGGCGGACGGGATGTGCGGGGTTGGATTTGGCGAAGGGGGGAAGGTATCGTAGCCTGGGGTGTTATGAGGGTACTTCACGTCACGACAACAATGGACCCTGCCGCGGGCGGTCCGCCGAGCGTGGTCAGCCGGCTGGCAGCGGCGGAGGCGGCGCTGGGCCATGAGGTGTGTATCACGGCCCCCGAGTCGCCGGGACGAGAGGGGCAGATCGATCTTTCGCTGAGGAGCGTGCCGGGCATTGAGCGGGTGAAGATCCGCTATCTGGCGCGGTCGAGCGCGCTGTTCCAGTCGCGCGCGGCCAGGGAGTACCTGGACGGGCTGATTGCGGGGGTCGACGTGGTGCATATGCACGGTGTATGGGGGGCGGTGTTGAAGACTGCCGGGGCGTTGGCGCATGGCCGCGGGATACCATATGTGGTGGCGCCGCACGGGACGTTGTATCCGTGGAGCCTGAAGCGAAAGCGTTTGAAGAAGCAGTTGGGTCTGTTGCTGGGATACAGGCGGATGCTGAACGAGGCCGCCGCGTTGCACGCGTTGAACGTTGACGAGGAGGGGGCGATGCGCGGGCTGGGCCTGCGGCCGGAGGTGGTCATCCTGCCGAACGGGGTGTTTCCTGCGGAGATCGATCCGCTGCCTGAGCGCGGCGTGTTCAGGGCGGCGCATCCGGTTCTGAACAACAAGCCTTTCATCCTGTTTCTGAGCCGGCTGCATCCGGGGAAGGGGCTGATTCACCTGGCGGACGCGTTTGAGATCGTGGCGAGGGAGAATGCCCAAGTGCAGTTGGTGGTAGCGGGCCCGGATTCCGGGGCGAAGGGGGCGTTAGAGGATCGGCTCAGGCAGGCGGGTCTTGAGGGGCGGGCGCATCTGACGGGGCCGATCTACGGGTCGATGAAGATGGCCGCGTTGGTGGACGCGACGTGTTTCTGCCTTCCGAGCGAGCACGAGACGTTCAGCATGGCGATCACGGAGGCGTTAGCGTGCGGGCTGCCGGTGGTGATATCGGAGAACTGTCACTATCCGGAGGTGACGGAGGTTGGGGCGGGGGAGGTTGTCCGGTTGGACGCGAAGGCGTTGGCGGGAGCGCTGGGGCGGATCATCGGGGATGCCGGGATTCGCCAGCGGATGGGCCAGGCGGGGCGGGCGTTGGTGACGGAGCGTTTCACCTGGCCGCGGGTGGCCGAACGTGCGGTCGGGGTCTACGAGAGGATCCGTGCATCGGGGGGATGCCGTCCGGCGTGCGGCTGAGCGTATCGGCGATCTGCACGCGGGTAGCCCGCCGGGGGGTGGACGGGTTTTCGGTCGGCTTAACGTGGTGGAGCAAGTTTCAGATTATTGTTTGTCGCGGGGGCATCCTGTCTTGCGGAGTCGGGGTGCTCTTGCTGGCCGCGTTCGGCGCAGTAGCGAGCCGCCGCTTCGAAGCCATCGACCATATTCCGGAGGGTGAATCGCTGGGTGGCGGTCTTGAAAGCTTCGTCGGACATCTGGTGTGCGAGGTCGCGGTCGCGGAGGGTGCGGGCCAGGGCGTTGACGAGGGCCGAGACGTCGCCATGGGCGTAGAGCAGGCCGTTGCGGCCGTTCTGGAGCGCCTCGATCTCGGGGTTCTGGGATTCCAGGCGGTCGCTGGTGACGACGGGCAGGCCGTAGCCGAAGGCGTGCAGGATGCTCAGTCCGATGTTGGCGGGGTAGCAGAAGAGGTTGGAGCTGAGGAACCAAGGGGCAAGGTTCTGCTCATCGTAGATAGCGCCGAGGAAGCGGACGTGTCGTTCGATGCCGATGAAGGCGGCGAGTTGCCGCAGGCGGTGTTCGTCGGCGCCTTTGCCGATGATGACGATTCGGAGATGGGGGTAGGTGTTGGTGAGATGGGAGGCGGCCTCGAGGAGGAGGTCCACCTGGTTGTCGGCATCGAGCCTGGAGACGAAGAGGATGACGGGGCCGGGCGTGAGGCTTTCCTTCTGCTGGAAGTCGTGGAGATCCTGCGGGCGTGCGAGCCAATGCTGGCGGGCCTGTTGGATGGGAGTCTGGTCGAGGCTGTTGAGGGCGACGTAGATACGATCGGGGTTCCAGCCGGCCTCGATGTATGCGCGGGCGGTGGTGTGGTTGTAGAAGAGGAGGGCGGTGGCGAGCTGAGCGACTTTGCGGCGAGGGAAGCTGCGCCAGGCGGCTTCGCGTTTGGAGTAACCATGTCCCCAGAGGATGGTCGGCAGGCCATTGGCTTTGGCGCGGAGAAGGGATGGAACGAGGCTGAGGTAGTGCAGGTCCCAGGAGAGGATCAATACGTCGGCGTGCTTGGGAGTGGCGCAGGTCCATTGCGGGCGGTGCCAATAAAAGGGATGTCCGAGCAGATTCCACCGGCGCATGGGGACGTGGGCCGCGTCAAACCCTGAGGGTTCGATGTTGCTGAGGCCGGGGACATCGCTGTAGAAGACTTTGAGCTGGATGCCCGGCCTGTTGGCGAGTTCGCGGAATACCGGCACACGGTACTTGGGCAAGGCCGCCTGCTGCACGATCAGACGGAGAGGGCGGTCTTTCGGGACGGGAGCGGTCATGCTATATGTGATATCGGGCACTGGCGGTGCCAGCAATAGTGGCTTTGCGTCAGGCGCGGCATGAGAATTGTGCATGTGATCAGCTCGCTCGATCCGGTGCTGGGGGGGCCGCCGGTGGTGGCAGCGCATCTGGCGGCGGCGCAGGCGGCGCTGGGCCACGAGGTGCACGTGCTGAGCTATCCGTCGGCCAGCGGCGCGGAGCGGCTGCGGGAAGCGCTCGCGGGGATACGGCAATTCCGCCTTGTGCAACATGACCTTCTGCCGATGCCTGGGCGGGTGGAGCTGCTGCTGGCTGGGGCGGCGAGGCGGGAGATGCGGCGGTACCTGCCAGGCTTTGACGTCGTTCACATTCATGCGGTCTGGGATGGTCTGGCGAAGGGGGCGGCGGACGTGGCCCGGCGGCATCGCGTGCGTTATGTGGTGGCGCCGCACGGGATGCTCGATCCTTGGAGCATGAGCCAGGGGCATTGGAAGAAGCGGATTGCACTGGCGCTGGGTTATCGGCGGATGCTGGAAGAGGCGGCGTTTCTGCACGTGCTGAACGCGGATGAGAGGGATCTGCTGCGGCCGCTGGGGCTGCGGTGCCCGCTGGAGGTGATTCCGAACGGGGTGGCGATGGAGGATTTCCAGACGCTTCCCGCGAAGGACGAGTTTCATCGCAGTCATCCGGAGCTGCGGGGGCAGCCGTACATTCTGTTTCTGTCGCGGCTGCATCATAAGAAGGGGCTGGATTACCTGGCGTCGGTGTTCGCGGTGTGCGCCAAGAGGAACGAGGAGGTGCATCTGGTGGTGGCTGGGCCCGATCACGGCGCGCGGGGAGCGTTGGAATCGCAGGTCGAGGGGGCAGGTTTGCGCCAGCGCGTGCACATCGTGGGCCCGCTGTACGGGAAAGAGAAGCTTGCGGCGCTGGCGGGGGCAAGCTGTTTCTGCCTGCCGAGCCGGCAGGAGGGTTTCAGCATGGCGATCGCGGAGGCGATGGCGTGCGGGGTTCCGGTGGTGGCGTCGGAAGGGTGTCACTTCCCGGAGTTGGCGGAATTCGGGGCGGGCAGCGTGGTGAAGCTCGACGAGGGGCAGATCGCCGAGGCGCTGGTGCGGATCGTGGGGGACGGGGCGATGCAGAAGCGGATGGGAGAGGCCGGCAGGCAGCTGATCGAGTCGCGATACACGTGGCCGGTGATTGGCAAGCGCTCGATCGGAGCTTATCGGTCGTGGATCGGTGCGGCCGGCAGAAGGTAAGGGGGCCATCGCAGCGCGGGCCGGCCGGCATCGGGTCACCGGGTGTTCGACCCCATCGGCACGACGGGGCGCGGCTGCGCTGCACCGACGGTCAACGGCACAACGGGCTCTTCCGGGCAAAGGGCGGCGAATTCATCGTAGAACTTGTTGATGATGGTTCGTGTGGCCCAGGCGGTGCCGTCGGCCAGGCCGCAGATCGTCATACCGGGGAGGATCCCTTGGGTCTTTTCCAGTTCCAGCAGCATTTCGAGATCCTTGGCGTGGCCGCGGCCATCGAGGAGGCGATCGAGGATCTTGCACATCCAGGCGGAGCCTTCGCGGCAGGGGGTGCACTGGCCGCAGGACTCGTGGGCAAAAAAGCGAACGCCGTTGCGGAGGACTTCGACCATGTTGGCGTGCTCGTTGAGCACGATCATGCCGGCGGTGCCGAGGCCGAGGCATTGGCCTCGGAAGCGGACGTCGTCGAAATCGAGGCGGACGTCGAGCTGGTTTCTGCCAAGGACGCCCATGGAGATGCCGCCGCAGATGCAGGCTTTGTACTGGCCGCCTTTCATTCCGCCGGCGAGGTGGTTGATGGCATGGTCGAGGGTGATGCCCAGCTCGTCTTCGTAGACACCGGGCCTGTTGACGTGGCCGCTCATGCCGAAGAGCTTTGGGCCAGGGCTGAGGGGCGTGCCCATGGTTTTGAACCAGGCGGGGCCGCGTTCGATGATGTGCGGGACGCAGCAGAGGGTTTCGACGTTGTTGATGACGGTGGGCCTTTGGAAGGCGCCGGCGATGGCGGGGAAGGGGGGCTTATTGCGCGGCCAGCCGCGTTTGCCCTCGATGGCTTCGAGGAGGCCGGTTTCCTCGCCGCAGATGTACGCGCCGGCCCCGCGGTGGACATAGCAGTCGAGCTTGCGCGATGAGCCGAGAATCCCCTGCGGGCCGAAGATGCGGTGCTCGTAAGCTTCGTGGATGGCGCGATGGAGGACTTTGGCCTGGCGGTGGTATTCGCCACGGACGAAGATGTAGGCGATGTCGCACTGGGCGGCGATGGACGCGATGGCGAGGCCTTCAAGGAGCTGATGAGGATCGTGGTCGATGAGATAGCGGTCCTTGAAGGTTCCGGGCTCGGCCTCGTCGGCATTGACGACCAGGTAATGGGGACATTGTTTCTGTTTGGGGATGAAGGACCATTTCTGCCCGGCGCTGAAGCCCGCGCCGCCGCGTCCGCGCAGGCCGGACTCTGTGACGGTCCTGATGATATCTTCGCTGGTCATCCCCAGCGACTTTTTCAGGGCGGCGTATCCGCCTGTCGCCACGTAATCGTCATACCAGATGACCTTCCGCCGCGCAGGATCGAGCGGGATGCGCCTGGTCAGTATCGGTTCGACAAATGCCATGAGTCGGCCTCATCAGGGGAACGGGGGAGTCAGGGGCGAGGCGGCTGGCCGCGTGGCGGCTCCTGACTTGGGGCTTTTGACTTCTTATCCACAATCACTTCATCAATCACGGTGCGGCGGAGGATCACGTCGGGGCGGTCGGGCAGCTCTGCTTCCTCCACGCGCTCTTCGCGGTGCACGACCGTCTTGGCGACATCCTTCTTCACGGCCTTGGTCATGTAGCCCAATTGCCGGCCCAGCCAGCCCCACAAGCCTTTGCCAGGCAATTGTTCGGCCATCGTCATCACCTCACGTGTCCGATCTCAGCCTCGATTCCAAACTCCTTCTTGACCTGCCAGATGGCATCCTCTTTCGTGCCGTGCCAGGTATCTCCAACAAAGCCGCCGCGATCGTCCAGACGATACAACACCCAGTTGCCGAGCTGTTCCTCCAGGACAAGCGACGACACCAGCCTGGCGAGGGGTCGAGTTCCTGATCCGCAGGCTGCGCCGAGGCTCATGGCTGCGTGCGGCAGACAATCATCGCTGGCGGGCATGGGCTTGGGAAGCTGGATCACGATCTTGGCCATCTGGGTGTCAAGCTGGGGCCGGGGCAGATGACTACCACGTCACACTCGGGTCCTTGAATTGCTTTGGATCGTCCGGAAGCGCATCGAGCACGCGGTCGATGCTGTCCATCGTAAGATTCTCAAAGAGCACCTCGTTGATCAGAGCTGCCGGCGCTCCGGCGCAGGCGCCGAGACATTCCAGCTCCATGAGCGTGAACTTCCCATCGGCGGTCGTCTGGCCGGGCGCGATCCTCAGTTTCCGCTTGATGTGATCCGTGATCCGGCGCGAGCCGCAGACCTCGCAGACCAGCGAGCGGCAGACCTGGAGGAGGTACTTGCCCTTGGGCTTGAGCCAGTACTCCTCGTAGAAGCTGGCGGCATCGAGGGCTTCGGCGGGGGAGATGCCGAGGAATTCGGCCAGTTCCTGCATGGCCCGCATGGGAATCCAGCCGTGCTCGTGCTGGACCATGTGCAGAGCCGGGAGGAGGACCGCGCGCCGCGTCGGGTAGCGCGGGAAGTACTTCTCGGTCAACTCCTGTTTCATCGCGTCGGTCAACAGGGGCGCCCCGCTTGCCTCGACAGCGGCGACGCGACGGTTTTGGGCGGTCCAGGACATATGTCTCCATGATACGGCAGCCGCCGCAGCATGTGAACGGGCCGCGTCGCGGGCCGCCATCTGATCCAGGGCAATCGCATGTAGGCTTCCCCGTCGCTGCCGTATCAGTATCTTGCGCCTTGCGCCCGGGCCGACGCGCAGGAATAGTTCACCCCATCGGTTGCGAAGCTTCGCGTTGGACACGCTCAAAGCCTGACTTTGGAAAGGAGCTTTGGCATGGACGCCCAAGCGACCGCGGAGATACGGCGCCGCATGTGTGAAATCCCCGACTTCCGCCGCCCTAACCGCATCCACCTCCTGGCCGACGTGATGACCCTCGCGATCTTCGCGGTGATCTGCGGGGGCGACGGCTGGGCCGAGGTGGCCGAATATGGCCGGCGGAAGTTCGACTGGCTCAAGACCTTCCTGTCTCTGCCCAACGGCATTCCCTCTCACGACACCTTCGGTCGGGTCTTCGCCAAGCTCGATCCGGCCGAGTTCGAACGCTGCTTTATGGCCTGGATGTCTTCGCTGGTGGAGTTGAGCGGCGGCAAACGGGTGGCCATCGACGGCAAGAGCCTGCGCCAGAGCTTTGAGCACGCCTGGGACAAGAGCGGCATGGCCCACAGGGTCAGCGCGTTCGTGGCGGCCAACCGGATGGTGTTCGCGCAGGTGAAGACCGCGCGCAAGGGGCGGGAACTGGATGCGATCGAGAAGCTGCTGAAGCTGTTGGATATCCAGGGGGCGGTGGTGAGGATCGACGCCCTGGGCTGCAACAAGACGGTTGTGGAGTTGATCCTGGAGGGCAAGGCGAACGATGTGCTGCAGGTGAAGGAAAACCAGCCGACGCTGCACGGCAAGCTCCGGTGCCTCATGGACGAACGGATTCTGGAGAACGTCCAGGGAGTCGAGCACGACGATCCCGTGGACGTCAACGGCGATCATGGGCGGATCGAGACCCGGCGGGTGTGGGTCTGCTGGAACGTGCAGGACCTGGGGCCGATCGCCAAGGACTGGCCGGGGCTTAAGAGTCTGGTGGTGGTCGAGAGCATCCGCGAGGTGGACGGGAAGACGAGCATGGAGCGGCACTCTTACATCAGTTCGCTGTCCCGGCGGGTGCGGGCCAAGCGGATGGCCGGGTATGTTCGCGGGCACGGGTCGGTGGAGAACAACCTGCACTGGCAGTGGGACATCAGCTTCAGCGAGGACCGGCGGCGCATCCGCAAGGGGCACGGAGCGGAGAACTTCTCGCGTCTGTGCCGGATCGCGTTGAACCTGTTGAAGAACGAGGACTCGTTAAAGATCGGCATCGCCGGCAAGCGAAAAACCTGCGGATGGGACAACGAGTATCTGCTAAAGGTGACCACTCAATGAGTTACAGCTACATGCGATTGCCCTGCCATCTGATCCCCGTGGCGGCTCGGCGCACTGTTTTCGCATCGGCCCGCACCACGGGGCGCGACGATCCGGTCGGGGCGCGTACTGGCCTGACGGCATGGGCGCGGCTATCGATCCAGCTCCGCCGCGATGATGTTGAGGCTTCCGAGGACGGGGGGAATGTCGGAGATCATGTGGCCTTCGACCAGCTTGGGGAAGACCTGGTAGTTGATGAAGCACGGCGGACGGGTACGGGCACGCCACGGCACGTCTTCGCCGGCGCTGACGATGTAATACCCGAGTTCGCCGTTGGCGCTTTCGATGCACGAGTACACTTCGCCGCGGGGAGCCCCAAAGCCGCGGTTGGTCATGATCAGCTCGAACTGCTGGATGAGGCCCTCGATGCTGCCGTAGACCTGTCTCTTTGGCGGTAGCACATTTTTGCCTTCGGGGCTGACGTTGACGGGACCGGGCGGCAGGTTGTCGACGAGCTGGCGGATGATGTACGCCGATTGTCGCATTTCCTCCAATCGCAATAGATATCGCGCGTACACGTCGCCGCCGGTCATGATCGGGACCTTGAAATCGGCGGCTGGTGCGCCTTGGCCGTCCCAGTTGTCCTGGAAGCAGAGGTACGGCTCGTCCTTGCGGATGTCGCGGGCGAGGCCGGCTGCTCGTGCGAGGGGGCCGGTGAGGCCCCAGGCGAGGGCGTCGTCGCGGCTGATGGCGCTGACGCCTTTGGTGCGCTCGACGAAGATGCGGTTCTTGTTGAACAGAGTGGCGATGTCGTCGATCGCTCGCGGCAGGGCGTCGTCGATGAGGCGGTGGACCATTTTGCGGAAGACCTGTTCGTCGGGCAAGTCCATATTGAGCCCCCCCACCCGCGTCCAGGAGTTGTGATATCGCTGGCCGCTCATGAACTCGACGATGTCGTTGGCGAGTTCGCGTTCGTTGAAGCCGTAGAGGAACGCGGTGAGCGCGCCGATGTCCAGGCCGGATGCGCCGACGCAGAGGAGGTGGGACTGGATTCGGCCAAGCTCGCCGGCGATGGTGCGGAGGGCCTTGCAGCGGGGAGTGAGGTCAATGCCGATGAGCTTCTCGACCGCGCCGTGCCAGGCCAGTTCGTTGTAGATCGGGCCGGAGTAGTCCATGCGGTCGACGATGGTGACGTACTGGTTGTAGTTGAGGTGCTCGCCGAGTTTCTCAAAACCGCTGTGCAGATATCCGATGTGCGGCGTGCAGCGGACAATGCGTTCGCCGTCGAGATTGAGGACGAGGCGGAGGGTGGTGTGTGTGGCGGGATGCTGCGGGCCGAAGTTAAGTATCCAGGAGTCCTCGCCCGCTCCCAGCTCCGGCGGGGACAACTCGGCCGATGCCGGGTTCAGCGTATACGGCATATGAGCACACCTCGTTGGCGGCAGTCGATGCTCCGGGGCCCATGTGCGACGGCACGCTCGGCGGTCGCGCCAGGGGCGGACAGAAGAGTCGATTATAGCCGCAGGCGCGGCGCGTGCCATCCCTGGCGGTTTCCGAGGAAGACGTTGTCGCCGACGCGGGCGCGGAGGCGGGTGCCGTCGCGTGGGAGGCCGAGGCAAGCGGCTTGGCGTATTGATTCTGTATGTTTGGCGAAAAACAGGCTTGGTTTCAGGTCAGTTGGCGGCGGATCAGGCGTTCCGACCATGCTCTGTGTGGTTAAGAGGAGGCTGGTGGCGGGTGCTGGCAGTGCGGTTTCCGATACGCTGTGACCGCTTCTGGAATGGCGACGACAAAGTGGGTTTTACGGAGATCGCGGTCAGGTTTACGATGTCAGGAGATTGACGAACGGCGGCGACATGCGGCCGCTACACCTGTGACGGCTATTGATTCCGGTTGGTTGCTTGGTATGCTTGCGGGTCAGGTCCTGTTCCACGTGGAACACGCGGAGAATTCACGCTTCTTGCGGGAAAGGAGTCCCATGGTCACCAAAGCACAACCCAAGGGCAAGCCACGTCTCGGCCGCGGATTGAGCAGTCTTATCTCAATCTCCGACCTGCCGGTAACGGCGGAGGTGCCACAAGCGCAGCCCCAGAACACGTCCGATACGCGTCAGCAAAGCATGGCGGCGGAAGTACCTGCCGCTATCCCCCCTATCGCAGGGACCCCTGTCGAGGTTCCGATTGCCGGTGTCATGCCCAATCCGCACCAGCCTCGCCATTCGTTCGATGGCGCGGCTCTGGCGGAATTGGCCGCCTCAATCAAGTCGACGGGCCTGATTCAGCCGATTGTCGTTCGGCAGGTGGGGGACCAGTATCAGTTGATCACCGGCGAGCGCCGCCTGCGAGCGGCTAAGCTAGCGGGCCTTGCCGCCATACCGGCGCTTGTCCGAGAGGTGGATTCCGTTACGCAGGCGCAGATGGCCCTCATCGAGAACATCCAGCGAGAGGACCTCAACCCCCTGGATCGCGCGCAGGGCTACCGGGCTCTTATCGACCAGCTTGGTCTGACGCAGGCGGAGTTGGCTGGGCGGCTCGGTGAGGACCGCTCGTCGATCGCGAACTTCCTCAGACTGCTGGATCTGGCCGAACCGGCCCAGGCGATGGTTCGAGACGGCCGCCTCTCCGTTGGTCACGCGAAGCTGATCGCCGGTGTTGCGGACATACTCGAACAGGAGCGGTTAGCAAACCTTGTTGTGCTTCAAGGCCTGTCGGTGCGGAACCTCGAGCGGGTCATGAAGGAGGGGCCCAAGAGCCAAGCTCCCAGGGCTGCGACGCCCGTATCGGCACACATCGTGGACTTGGAGAAGTCGCTATCGCGCCAGTTGGGCCTGCGTGTGCAGGTGCGTCCGTCCGCCAGGAAAGGCAGAGGGCGTCTGATCGTGCACTACGGGTCGCTGGAGCAGTTCGATGAGCTGCTGAGCCGTCTTGGAGTGCGGACTGAATAGCCGGCCGATCCACAGTGTATCGGGGACCATCGGCAGGGGGGTCGTGTTCCACGTGGAACAGGCCTCCTCTCGCCGATCTGTGCGAGTGCGTTGCCCGCATGTGTGGGCTCCAGGTTGACGGCATCTCCTTGCGAGTCTCGCAGTGGTCACATCATCTGTGAAGCTCGCTGGAAATCGGTGCACCTGACCAGACATGGGCGGCCACAGGCCGCGTGCAACACCCATCAGGGCCCTACCCGTTGCGGAGACCACGGTAGGAAGGCTGCCGGGTGCCGCAGGTTCTGGCACGCTGCCGCGAGGCGCGAGCGGCGGTTGCGGTGAGGGTCAGCCGAAAACCTCACCGCTGGGCGCAAAGTGCGGACTCGCCCAGCGCTGCCGCCAATCCTTAGTGCCAGAGACCGGCGAGCTTGCCTCCGAATCGCGTCCGCAGAAGGCCGCAACCGGCAGCATCTGTATGTTCCCATGCCTATCCGGTTGACGCACCTGAGCACAACTGATAGTGTATGTTTGTGGCTGACCTTCCCTTTCCCACCGGTTTGCCTGAGTTCCAGCGGCTTTTCCCTGACGACGCGGCCTGCGCTGCCGACTTGGAGAAGATCCGATGGCGCGACGGATTCGTGTGCCCCTCTTGTGGGACGGCCGCTGACCCCGCGCGCATCTCGACCCGCCCACACGTTCTCCGGTGTCGCAAGTGCCGTAAGGAAACGCGACTTACGGCTGGAACGGTCATGCAGGACAGCCATTCCGCGCTGCTGACGTGGTTCTGGGGCGCCTATCTTGTGGCCAGCATGACGCCGGGCATGTCGGCCACGCAGTTCCAGCGCCAGCTTGGACTCGGTC
>Ga0315284_10002734_pt1 | contig 25178 bp, 20 predicted proteins | sample YL17G09_16_MG_FD_203696 | JGI IMG/M metagenome (GOLD analysis project Ga0315284, IMG submission 203696) | Sediment microbial communities from Yellowstone Lake, YNP, Wyoming, USA - YL17G09_16 | ecosystem: Environmental > Aquatic > Freshwater > Lake > Sediment | place: USA: Wyoming | collected...
CGGGGATAAGATGAAATATTCTATTGTTATTCCAGCGTATAATGAGTCGAAACGCATAAGAGAGACTATACTGAGACTTCGGGTCTTTTTCGATGATTGTGAGATTATTGTCGTGGATGACGGTTCGGTTGATGGTACTGACATGGTGGCAAAGGATGCGGGTGCGATAGTAATCAGGCATAGCATGAATTGTGGCAAGGGATCTGCAATAAAGACTGGCCTCTCGCATGCAAGTGGAGACATTGTGGGGTTCATAGATGCGGATGGATCCACTGACCCACAGGATGTGAAGAAGGTTTTTGAATATGCTAACCAATGTGATATTGCAATAGGCTCCAGGAGGGTAGATGGCGCAGTTATCCCCATCGAACAACCTAGGTACAGGGTGGTTTCTGGTATTCTCTTGCGCACTATTACGACACATTTTCTTGGTTTGAGTATTAAAGATACTCAATGCGGTTGCAAGGGGATGAAACGGAATATAGTCAAGCATCTGATTCCACATTTGAGGTCGAATGGTTTTAGCATTGACATAGAACTGTTGTATTTAGCAAAAAAGAGAGGGCTGAGCATTATAGAAATACCGGTTACATGGGTTGATAGCGGGGATTCAAGGGTGAATACATTATTTGATGGGGCTAAAATATTCTTGGACATTATTTCAATACGGCTGAGAGATATTAGTGGGGATTTCCAGTAGGGGGAGATCTTGGGGTTATATGTGATTTTCATTTGAGGGTATATCCATAAATGGGTTGAGTTTACGTCTGATACACTGTAGACAATCTATAATCGTGTTAGATTCGCTATGGATCCACTACGGCTAATACTATTTAGCCTATTCGTCGAGGGGGATAATCTCGAGAAACGTGTGTTTTACATACCGACGATGGTTTAAAATGGAGCATGTAGTATAAGTTAAAGCTTATTTTTAAATTTAGGTCTAGGTAGGCGATGAAGAAAGCGTCATACGGAGAGTCTGTTTTGTGATGAAAGGGGAACGTTTGTTTGATGTTAAAAGGGGTGAAGTTGAGCGGCATTTCGATTCGTTGGCTGAGGAGTATGATAATTGGAAGGGGAAGAATTGGTATTATTATGCTCTCCTGAAGGGTTTGTTCAAGGAGTTTGTGCCCTCAAAGAAGTCGGTTTTGGAGTTGGGGTGTGGGACTGGTGAAATATTAAGTCACTTAGAGCCAGGATATGGAGTCGGTGTAGACATTAGCGACCGTATGATCAAAGCTGCAAAAAACAAATATAGTAAATTGGAGTTTGTCACTGGCGGGGCGGAATCGGTTAAACTGAAGGAAAAGTTCGACTATATTGTGATGGCTGATTTGATTGACCACCTTGTTGACGTGCAGGATGCCCTGAGTAATGTCAGGCCTATGCTCAAGGGCGATGGTAGGCTTATTATCTCAACGATTAATCCTCTTTGGTCCCCGGTTCTGCTCATCGCCGAGAATCTCGGACTGAAGATGCCGGAGGGGTACCATAATTTCGTCTTGAAGGATGACATCTGTAATATCCTTGAGCTTGAGGGTTATGAGGTCATAGAAACTGGGTATAGGATACTAATCCCCAAATATCTTCCGTTTGTATCGAATCTCGTCAACAATCTTGCCCCGCGGATAAGATTAGTCAAGGAATTGTGCTTAATCCAGTACATCGTAGCCAGCACCAAACCAGCGACTGAAGGCGAACGCCGGGACATGTCTCTTTCGATAGTCATCCCATGCCATAATGAGGCTGAGAACATAGCGGAGTGCGTAAGTAGGATTCCGCAGATAACATCAAGGCAAGAAGTGGTTATTGTCAATGACGGCTCGACTGACGAAACAGAGATGGTGATTTTACGTTTACAGGAGAAGAACCCTAAAGGGATTAAAGTGATATCTTACCAAAAGAATCAGGGTAAGGGTCATGCAGTTAAAAAAGGGTTCGAGGCGGCAAGTGGGGATGTTCTGATGATTCTGGATGCGGATATGGCGATTATACCTGAGGATCTGCCAAGGTTTTATCAGGCGATAAGAAACAATAAGGGGGATTTTATTAACGGCACGAGGATGATGTATCCGATGGAGGATGAGTCCATGAGGCTTCTGAACATAGTCGGGAACAATATCTTCAGCAGGACATTATCCCTGATAGTGGGCCAGCGGCTTACGGACACCCTATGCGGCACGAAAGGCCTTCTGAAGAAGGATTTTAGTAGGATGAGGATGGGTAGGGACAGGTGGGGGGATTTTGATTTGCTCTTCGGGGCCGCAAAGTTAAAACTCAAGATAGTTGAGATACCAGTACACTACCAGAGGAGGAACAAGGGAGAGACCAAGATGCGGCCAATCAAGCATGGTCTCCTCTTGTTCATGATGTGCGTCGTGGGTTTCTTTGAACTTAGGGTGAGTCCGTTTGTCGATAAGATCCTCGGGCGCGGGGCGGGGTAGGGGATGACAGCCCGCAGAATCCGTGGCAGGAGTGGTTTAGGCGCGACCAAGAGCTTTGATGACATCCAGGATTATATTGGCTTAACATTGCTTTTTACGGCAGTATTTTTCCTGTTCTATACTATCTCTCCCATCGTAGTTAATTCCGGCTACATTAATGGGGGGGATAATTTCGTCCATACTGCGGAGATTTACTATATGAACCGCCTTTTTACCGAGGATGGTTCTTTATTCGGGTGGTATCATATTTTCAACACCGGCCATCCGCTGTTTTATTTCTATCAGTCTCTTTTTCACATAATCGTGGTTGTCATCCATAATGTCACGACCCTGGAACTTTTGGTTGCCGAGAAGGTCGTGCTAACCGCGGTCATAACGCTTTATCCGGTGAGCCTCTTCTATTTCCTCAACCGCGTCGGATATTCGAAACTGATATCCGGTCTTGCTGCCCTGTTTGCGATAACCTCAAACGCCGCCTGGGGGAACAACATCACGACTTATTTCTATTCTGGTGCGATAACGGGGGCTATGGGAATGCTACTTTTTCCATTGGTGCTTGCGCTGGCCTATGATTCCTTCATGAAAAACCGCGGAATCGTGGCCCTTCTTGCGGCTCTCGTGCTGTCGATGCTCGCGCATTACCTTGTCAACTATATGGTGTGGATAGTCCTTAACGTGTTTCTTTTTTTGATGCTCATCAGGTGCGATTTCAGGCTTTGTGCGTCTTTTCTGAGGAAGTATGCGATCATAGTGCTGGCTTTCGCCCTGCTGGCTTCATTCCATATAATCCCCATGTTAAAGGCTGTTGCCGAGCAGAGTGCTCTTGAGGTTTTGGTTAGGGAGGGGTGGTATGAGGGGTGGTATCAGAACTCCTTCACGCTTCCTGAGACCGTGGATTATTATTTGAGGGGGTGGGTATTCGATGGTGCCAATCCGGAATTTAAAAGATACAATTGGTATGATAATTCAAAGAATGGCAGGTTGCCATTGCTGACGTTCTTTTCGCTGGTGGGATTCGCGTATTGCATCCTTAAGCCCGGAGAGAAGCAGAATAGTTTCTTTTCCATTGGTGTGTTGTTGTCCATTACGTTAGTCGCTGGGGAGGATGATTTTGTTTTCTTGAAGATTATGCCTTTCCACAACCAGCTCTGGTATATCCGTACCATCATGGTCTTTGAGTTTTTTGTGGTAATCTTGGCAGCCATCGGGATGTATCAGTTAAGCAGAGTCTTAGTTTCCTTGCTTACATACGGGGGCAAAAAACGGGGCGCGGATACCAGGCGAGCAATCCTCTTGACTATCGTTGTTTTCATCTTGTCCATCGCCGTTTTCGGGCATCTATTGACTGAGAGATACAAGGTAGCGCAGGATTTGATTAAGGTTGTCTATTATGATGAGTTCGATAGTATGAAAGATATATTTTCAAACAGCGTTTATGACAATGGGGGGAGGATGTTCGTGGGGCACGAGTTGGGCATCAAGACATCTCATGAGAAGTATCCTGTCTTCGCAATGGAGTCGAAGTTGACTACTGTCATGCCCCCTGATTGGGAGCAGAATTATTATACACAACAGCTGCTGACTAGGTTGATACCGCAGGGATGGGACGAGAAGTCGCTCGCTATCGGCATCCCCAACAGGCCGCAGTTGATGGACTTGTATAACATCAAGTACCTGCTTGCCGCAAGAAACTGGGGGGATTCGACTGATGGTTCCAGGATATCGGATAAGCGGCTGTTGGCTAATGATTCGCGTTTCGAGTTCTATGAGGTGATGGAGAACCATACATATTTCAAGTTCACTGCCCAGAGACCGGTGTTGGCTCTCGCAAGCGACGATAGTTGGTTCGACCTTGGTCTGCAGTGGCTGTATGCGTATCAGAGGAACGAGAGCTATTCGATTATGCCATTTATCGTCAGGTCCAAGACCAGGGTCCTCGATGATGTGGACTTTGACGCCGGCAGGTATCCTGCGGTCATACTGCTTGATTATGACGTTAGGGACAGGAATGTAGCTGACGCCAGGGTTAGGGACTACGTAAATTCTGGCGGGCAGGTGATTTCATGGGAGAACGTCGGCGGTTCTAACGGGAGCCTTCTGAGGAATTATGGCGCGTGGATGGACATTCTACTGCCGAAGACCCCTGAGTTCGGCGGTGTGCAGAGCATTAATAATCCGGTGTCTGGGTTGCAGAGGTTCAGGGTCGACTATCACGCTGATGTGACACGCTTTATCGTGTTTAAGATGAGCTATTTCTCAGGTTGGAAGGCGATGGTCGACGGGAACGATGTGCAGACGGTTGATGTCACGCCTGGTTTCGTCGGCTTGTGGGTGCCGCCTGGAGACCATAGGCTGGAGTTAGATTATCGGGAAGACAGTGGATATGCCCCATATATTCTGGTTTTAGTGGGGATTCTACTGGTCTATTACGTTACGAAGAAAAGGCTCATTTTCTATGACAGGGAGATGAGCAGCGTTTTTGTTGAGAGGCCGTGGGTCTATACTCTGATTGTGTGCGCTTTAATGCTTTACATCGGAGTGGAGTATGTCCTACAGGAGATTTATTACATGCCTGTCCTTGAGTTGCCTGCCACCGGAGGTTCATATAGCACCTACCGGACGCCGCTAATCTGGGATATGATGCCAGTAAACGGGGTTGTTAAGTATGAGGTTCAGGTCAGTGGGTGCCCCTTAGATTTTGAGGGATGCTTGCTTTTCAATGACACTGTCACGACAAAATATTATTATCTTGATTCAGACAAGTTCAAGCCGGGGGGGGTTTACGCGTGGCGTGTGAGGGCGCTGGTGGGCGATAGAGTAGGGGTTTGGAGTATTCCAGATGTTTTCACGACGCACAAGAATGCCCCGAACATAGGCAATGTCTTCCCTACGATTTAGGAATGGTCTATCTCCGTCTTTTTGTTTTTCTTGCTACCCGCCGGTATATGAGGAAACCGATTATGACAGCTAATATTGCCGGCGGCACCCATATTGGGATAGGCATCGGATTTTTTGTTGTTTGTTTTATCGTGATTACCCCCCGTATTATGGTCGAGTATTGTTGGCCGTTTTCGTTGTAGCTTGTGGTTGCTATTATTGGGTAGGTGCTGCCGGGGAGCGCTCCTGAGGGGGTTATCTTCGTTTGTATTTGTTTTTCTTGGCCTGGTTCTATTGTGGCTTCGGCGGTTTGTTGGTCGATTTGTAGTTCGTCTGGTAGTAGGAGCTTGAGTTTTATGTTATGGGGTTTCTCGTCCCTGTTGCGGAGGGTTATCTCGAGTGTGGATGCGACTTTGTCGAGTTCTATGTTGTTCATGATGCCGGATACGGCTGATGATGTGGGGTTTTTGTAGTTTAGTAGTCTGGCGTTGATGGATGAGAATGGGTATTCGTTGGCGTCTGCGTAGTGGGTGAGCAGTCCTAGGACATATGTTCCCGGGAGTGCATCGTCTGGTATCTGGAGGGTGAATGTTTTTTCGTTGTTTTCCTTTGATTGTAGCTCTCGTATGTATATGCTCTGGCTTGTGAACCCTTCCGGCAGCAGTAGTGTCATTTGGACGTTGATTGCTGATTCGTCGCCGTTGTTGACTATGGATGCTGGGATTTCGATGCTGTTGTTTGTGACCGTATCTTCTAGGATGAGGTTTGGCACTAGTTGTAGGTAGGATGCGGAGGCTAGTGTCGGAGCTAACGCGCATATAATAAGTAGGGCAAGTATGTTTTTCATGTTGAGTATATATTCGTTGGTGGATAAAAAGGTTTTATCGTGGTTGGTTGCGGTTTTTAGGATTTTTCTTGGGGTTTGTGAGTATGAGCGCTATTGCCGTCGCTACGAGTGTTGCTGCTGATATCAGTAGTGAGTTTGTGGTTGTGTAGTGTTCTTTGAGTAGGTAGTATGCGAGTAGGGCTGAGGTTATTGGTATGGTCTTTGCTATGCCTTCTATCTCCGTTATTCTGCTGCCCGTGTAGGCTATTGCTATCAGGGGTATCATCAGTAGTATGGTGAGGAGGGTTATGGTCGCTGTGAAGTTGAGGATGAGGCCGGCTGCGGACGCTATTTGACCCTCGTATCCTGCGATGTGGAAGTAGCTTTGTGAGAGGAGGACCGCGAGCGCGGCTAGGCCGATGAAGATTATTGCGCTTATTATGTGCTTGTAGAGTGATGTGAATGCGCCCCTGAAGTCTGTTCCGCTTGGCGCTGCCCCGGCTGTGAAGCACAGTTGGAGGTAGATGAGTATGAGTGTGGCTGGTTTGGAGTAGTCTAGTGTTGATGTGGCGCTTGCTAGCGATTGCAGTAGGCTCTGTGCGTAGGTGATTATCTGGTCTGTGTTTGTTATTGGTTGGGAGTTTATGGCTGAGAGGAGGCCGCCGCCCGTTATCGTGTTTAATGCGAGTAGTGTGAGGCCGCAGCCGAAGAACGGCGCGAAGCTGACTGCGAATTCCCGCAGGACGACCCATTTGTCTGTGGGTTGGGTGTATGCTACGTAGCCGAGGACTCCTGTTTTGGGGTTTGGGCGGAATAGTGCGGCTTTGGTGACTGTGCAGCCGGTGGCGAGTGCGGTTAGGAGGTGGCAGATTTCGTGGAGTATGGTGCCGGGCGCGATGAGGAGCGTGAACCACCTGGTCTTGTAGCCTATGCGGCGGGTGAGGGTGCTCTCAAGCAGGTCGCTGAGGGTCATCTGGACAGCAAGGAGGATTGGTATGGCAGCGATTATGAGCCGGTATGTGAATCCGTCTAGGAGATGCCAGAGGCCCCATGATACGGTGAAGAATACGAGGAAGGTGATGAGTCTGGAAGCTAATGTCATATACCACAATTAGAATGTGGGTTTAAGTCTGGGGTGTTGCGCACATGCAGTAGGAGGGTACGGGAGCTACTGACGAATTACAGCAGTCTCTTTCAGTGATAGTATTATACGCACTCATGCAGAGGCTGTCACAAGCGATAAAATAGGCATCACAGGGGTCCGTGGGGGGTGGTATGTCTTCCTCATCGTCTCTATCATCGTCCCTGTCCGCATCATCGTCCACATCATCGTCAGCGTCCACATCTTCCTCTACGTCCCCGTCCTCATCTACATCATCCTCAGGTATAGTGGTGGTCGTGCAGAATATTAACGTGCCCTCTGCAGCATCGCTCGGATTCTGCGAGACTTTAGTGCCCACCCCAGGCTCTCCAGCCCACAGACTACCATAGACTCCATAACTGGTTCTCGACCGACACTCCCCTGGGGGACTCAACGGTACACCCCACCTACCACTGACGGTTGTATCAGTAGGGGCAATATTCACACTAGAGTTCAAACCCCACATATCATATTCAATACCATACTGGATGACACACATCTCATCTTCTGAGGCAGCATCAATCTGGAACAGGTTAGCCTCAGTGCATTTTTCTGGGTTCTCCAGGGTGCCGTACATGGTAATCACATCCCCCGGATTACAGCAGTCGCCCGGACACGTGAAATTCGCATTCAAAAGCTGACACGGGAGAGTCGTGGTGGTAGTGGTCGTGGTAGTAGTTGTGGTAGTGGTTGTAGTCGTAGTGGTCGTCGTAGTTGTTGTAGTGGTGGTAGTAGTAGTCGTCTTAGTTGTTGTAGTAGTCGTTGTAGTGGTAGTAGTCGTAGTGGTCGTAGTAGTAGTCGTGGTTGTAGTCGTAGTAGTAGTCGTGGTCGTAGTAGTAGTCGTAGTTGTTGTGGTCGTAGTAGTAGTCGTAGTTGTTGTGGTCGTAGTAGTAGTCGTAGTGGTAGTAGTATCACTATCCCCATCGACGCCACCATCCCCATCGACGCTACCGTCTCCGTCCCCACCATCATCTCCCTCGTCTTTGCTATCACCATCTTCCTCATCTGTGCTGTCCCCAAATCCATCCTCGTAGTCAATCACGGGGGGGATACCGCTACAAAACGGGAGGTATCCCTTCAGAGAACCCTGACAGCTTAAGGTTGTGTCGCATGCGTCTCCAATTTGGTTGTTGTTAATATCGATGAATTCGTTTGGCACACTGGGACAGCTATCGCTCCATGGAGGATCTTCATTCATGTGGTAGGGCGCATCGCAGTCCGGGTCGCCGATTGTGTCCCATATCTCGTGTGGGAAACACCCTTTTCCGCATGTGACGCCGAGATATTCGCAGCACTTTACTTGTGTGTATTCACCAGTTCCGCTGCAGATTTTCGCGGACTGTGACGGGTCATCAGTAGCGCAGCAGAGCGGCTCATTAGTGGAGTCTACCATATTGGGCTGCTCAAGGTAACCGGTGCCGACACATCCAGGGGGATTATCATATTGATAGGGCTCACTTGGACTGTCACGACGGTCTGTGGCTGTGGCGATATCCAGCCCAGCACAGCAGATTTGGAGGCCGCCTGACGCGGGGATGTCTAGCACCTTCTCCTCCCCGTTTGGGACAGGCGGGTAACAGCATCCAATCGACGATGCAGTTTCTTGGAACGTCTCGACTTTTTCTGGAGGCACGCCTTTTGCTGCAGCCTCACATACGCACTGGGCCTTTTTTGCTGTGGCACTGACACATAAATGGTTATTGCAGTATCCTAAGCCGTTTGCACTCCACTTATTCACGTAGTTGCCGCTAGGTATGTTTTGCGGCATGCACCCGACGCATTTGTCCGAACACTCCGTCTTTCCGCCGCCGATATTCCACTTGTCTGTCTTGCACGCGCATCCTCCGCAGTGGACCCCGTCTGGCTGGCATTTGCTTGCTTCATCTGAGCCTCCCGCGCAGCATCCCCAACTCCTGCAAGCGCCCTGGCAGCATTTTTGTCCCAGACAGTTGACGCTAGATCCGCCGCAGTATGTGTCGTAGTCAGAACGATAGAACGTATTGCCTGCCGAGTCTTTGTAGGTGTAGGATATAAGCGAACCAGATACTGGCTCTGATTTGTACAGCGTCTGGCCACTACAGGAGGGTGAACTTCCAGTAGTGCAGCTGTTCTTGTCATGGCATTTCGGCGGGCTGCAACCGGGGTTATCATCTGTAGTATATGCAGTCCCTATGCCGGTATCCACCCAACTGCCGCACTGGCTGCCCGCGCCTTCCGTGTTGCTGCACACCCACCGCTTACAATCATCGGCTGTGATTTCCGCGCCAAAACCTGCTGGGGTGACGCCTTCCGCGCACATGCTACCGCAGCAGTATCTGGCCCCGCCATATAGACTCGTTTTGACGTTGCCGCATACGCATTTAGCTGAGCCGTCTGGATTGTAGTTGCACCCAGTAAATCCGATGCAGCATAGGCCCACGCCGTCGAAGCTGCCTCTGCCGTAGCACGTCGCCACCTTGCCTACAGGCCCAGTGCAGCATTTTGGGTCGCCGTTTACATATCCTCCGTAGACGGATGAATAACCGGTGGTTGTGTAGCACTTCACCTCCTGGCCAGTCGGGAATTGGCAACATGCGCCCTTGTTAGCGAAGGCGTCAGTGCCCTGACATACTCTCCTGTCACCCGTGACTGTGCCTGAAGCGTCACGGAGCTTGTCACAGCATCGGGTGACCGAACCCCAGTGGATATATGTGGGAATTCCCTCGGGGTCTGCATTCGGCAGCGCAGTCACAGGACAGCATTCTCCGTAAGGTGCATAGCTGCCCGACCCAGGCGCATACATTGGTGTGTGAGCAACCCATGTTAATCCAATCAGCCTTTGATTGTCACAGCAGTCCACGTCCACATAATATTGGTCCTGGCCCTCGTTGTTCACGTTCGGCCCGGCTCTTCTTGACATACATACTTGTCCGTTTTTATTACAGCATCGGCCGAATGTATATGGTGGGGCTTCTGGGTCTACGGTTACGCAGTATTTGTTGTATGGTGGATTGCAGCACATCGGCGCGTGCCATGTAGACGCTCCTGAGGGGAGACCATTATCCCCAAGGATGGGCGTCAGTGGAATCCAATAAAACCCGCACACTGAATCTGAGCTCGAGCACTCTTCACTATGCTTGTACGGGCATCCGCTGCTGCATGAATATCCTGAATCTATATAATCATTGCATTCCCAATTATCAGTGTTGGTGTCGTCTGAGCAGTATTTCGGCACGGAAGTGTCCACGCATTCGTGAGCGGCATTGCAGACGTGTGTCTCATCATGTAAGCACCACCAGAAATCGGAGTTGGGACGATAGGACGTATACGTTGAGGTACTGCCGCCCACCGTCACAGTATTCATGCATGAACAAGCTGAGTTGCATGTGATTTGATGGTAATCGCTGCCGCTATACTTCGTGCAGGTCCATGCCACTGCGAAGGTGGCTGAGAATAATGTTATTATCAGCAGTAGTAGGGCCTTGCGCGTCCTTGCCCGCGGGTGGGCTTTCGCCACAAGCCGCTTTAGGTTCTGGCCTGCAGTATCGGTGGGTGCATGTTCTTCCCATGTGTTGTTCACCGGCTCCGTCATCATTTTAAGGTGGGCGTTTCCTGCTATTCCAATAATCAATATTTCCGATTTATGGATATAAGAGGCGGTTTCCCGTGTAGGCTGCGCTAATATCTGGTTTCACAGTGCGGTTGATGGCGTGCGCGTAATCCTTACTCTTCGTGAATTTTATGGGGATTAGGAGGCTGATATTCAGCTGGCTGACGCCGACTAAAGGCGTGATTCCATGTAATCTGTGGATATTAACTGAGTGTATTTCATATTATCCTAGGGTATGGTCAACGAGGAGAAGATTAAGGAATTAGAGGAGGAAATCAGTAGGACGAAGAAGAACAAGGCTACTGAGATGCATATCGGCATTTTGAAGGCTAAGATTGCGGATTTGAAGGAGCGTGAGGTGACGCTCAAGCGGGGTAAGGCGAAGGGTTTGGGTTTTGGTGTGAAGAAGACGGGGCATGCCACGGTCGTCTTGATTGGCCTGCCTTCGGTGGGTAAGTCGACGCTCATAAACCAGTTGACGAACGCTGACAGTAAGGTCGCCTCCTACGAGTTCACGACATTGAATGTCATTCCAGGTATGATGTCTTATGGGGGAGTTAACATCCAGCTTCTGGATTTGCCTGGGCTCATCACAGGCGCCGCTGGCGGTAAGGGCAGGGGCCGGGAGGTTCTCTCTATGGTCCGTAACGCTGACTTGTGCCTGATTGTCTTGGATATCACGAGGCTCAAGTCTGGTGTGGACATTAAGGAGGAGCTTGAGGGTGTTGGCGTCCGCCTTGACAAGAAGAGGCCGGATGTGATTATCAGGAGGAGGGATAGGGGCGGCTTGAAGGTGACCAAGACCGTGAAGCTCACGAGGATTGATGATGAGATGGTTAAGAGGACTTTGGTTAGCAATGGGGTCCTCAGCGCTGATGTGATGATTAGGGGGGATGTGTCTGCCGCGCAACTGCAGGATGCTATCTTGGGTAATAGGGTGTATATTCCGTCGGTGGTGGTCGTTAACAAGACCGACCTGACGGAGGAGACCAAATGGCCGAGGGGTTACATCCCCATTTCGGCTGCGAACAACATCAACCTTGATGTCGTTCGGGAGGAGATGTTCCAGAAGCTTAATTTTATTCGTGTGTACTTGAAGCCGCAGGGCGGTAAGGCGGACTTGAACGATGCGATGGTGTTGCACAGGGATGCGACGATAAGGGACATGTGCATGCGCCTGCATAAGGACTTCCTGGGGAAGTTCCGCTACGCTATAGTGTGGGGGCAGAGCGTGAAACATGAGGGCCAGAGGTGCGGGCTCACGCATGTACTTAAAGATAAAGATGTAGTAACTATCGTGAAGGAACTATGAAAGGGGCGGTTATACTTCTTGGTGTTGTGTTGTTGGTGAGCGGCTGCCTATGCTGCGGCGGAACGGATTTCGGGGGTTTAACGTCTAATGGTAGCCAAACCTGTGAGGCGCCTTACATCCAGGTAGGTGACTCCTGCTGCCTTGACAATGACGGCAACGGCATTTGCGATGATGAGGAGACGACAGACACTACTTTATCTGCAGACGATACGCTGGTGACCGAGACGACAGAGACTACGGAGACGACCCTGCCGGATGAGGTTGACACTGACACGACCGAATCTCCCACGACGACCGTACAATCAACATCATACGCGTCCACTTACGAGTGCGTGAGGGCCGCGGGCTACGACCCGAATAAGGTCATATTCGGCTACAGCCAGCGCTGCGGCAGCAACTTCGTGAGCACCGCTTCGACTGTCTCTGGGCGAGGCAATGTGGACATACTGCCTGTGAACATCGGTGGGATGCTCGAGGACAAGAAGGTCAAGATGCTCGAATGCTTCTACGGGAAGAATAGCGCCGAGATGGGGGCGTGCCCGAGGCTCCTGTGCCCGAAGAGCGGCAGGTACCAGACGCTCACTGGGACGGCAGCTTCCTCAGTCTCATCGCAGATGAGCGGCTTCGCGAAGGCCTGCAAGTAGAATGCCCACTGAGGAATTGACCTTCGGTTCGCGAAAGATTATTCTCGTAGGTACCGCCCATGTGAGCCTCGAGAGCGTGAAGGCGGTCGAGGATGCGATTGAGAGGTACAAGCCCGATACCGTCGCGGTCGAATTGTGCGCTCAGAGGTATCAGGCGCTCAAGGATGAGAAGCGCTGGGATGAGATGCATATGGAGGAGGTCATAGCCTCCGACCGCATGCACCTGTTCCTCCTGCAGATTCTCCTTGCGAACTTCCAGAGGAAAATCGGCGACGACGTCGGCGTGAAACCCGGGGCTGAGATGTTCAAGGCCATCGAGTTGGCTGAGGCGAGGGGGATAGACATAGTGCTCGCGGACCGTGACATCAAAGTGACGCTGAAGCGGGCGATGGACCAGATGACCTTCATGGAGAAGGCCAAGTTGCTCTACGGTTTCATCGGCGGGATAATCGAAGGGCAGGAGATAGACAAGGAACTCATCGAGAAGCTGAAGGAGAAGGACGTTCTCACCGAGCTCATGGAGGAGCTCGCAGTCGAGACCCCGTCCATCAAGAAGGTCCTCGTTGACGAGCGGGACCGTTACATCGCAGAGAGGATACACGCAAGCGAGGGCAAGACCATAGTCGCAGTAGTCGGAGCGGGACACATGCAGGGGATAATAGAGAACCTCAACCAGCTTGCCAACAAGATACTAGTTTCGTATAATAGCCAGATGGAAGGTGTAAGGATTCAGAGAGAACCGAAGAAGGGCACAATCAAACCCACATCCCTCATATTCCCGCTCCTCTTGGTCGCATTGTTCGGCTGGGTTCTAATGAGATTCGGCGCAGCAGGCTGGGGGATGATAATGCGCCTCTTCCTCCTGCAGGGAATAGGCGCCGCAGTGGGGACTGCGATAGCATTCGGCCACCCCCTCTCCATAATAGCGGCTTTCCTCAGCGCCCCCTTCGCAGCCTTGCACCCCCTAATCGCAGTCGGCTGGATAGCAGCCTACGTGGAACTTAAGGTACGTAAACCGCGTGTCATGGACTTCAAGAACCTCACGAGACTCAAGTCCATGCGGGACTACTGGAACAACAGGGTCGTGAGGCTCATACTCATCGCAGCGCTCGCGAACCTCGGCAGCACCCTCGGGTCAATAGTGGGGATAGGGTTCCTCGGGTTCTCAGCAGCGTCTTAATATCAGCCGCCTATTATTCTACGATGACCGACTTCGGTTTGATTGGCCACCCTGTGGCCCATAGCATGAGTAAGGTTATGCATGAGGCTGCTTTCCGTGAGCTTGGGCTTGAGCACACCTACGGCCTCTTTGACGTCACCTCTGAGGAGTTGAGGCTGTTCATGGAGAACTCGAAGTTCAGGGGCTTGAATGTGACGGTTCCGCTGAAGATGGAGGTCGTGAAGTACATGGACGAGCTCAGCGAGGACGCGGCTATAATAGGTTCGGTGAACACCATCGAATTCGGCAATATTAGGATTGGCCATAACACCGACGCTGCTGGGTTCATGAGGTCGCTTGAGGAGGCTTCCGTGGATTTGGATGCTGCTACCGCGGTGGTTTTGGGTGCGGGGGGTGCTGGCCGCAGCATCGTGTTCAAGCTCGCAAGGTGCGGGGTTCACGTGTATGTGTGGAACCGTGACCAGAAGAAGGCGCAGGCGCTCGCTGATGACGTCCTGAGGAAGACTGACATCAGAGTGGAGCCTGTGAGCCAGGTTTCTGAGGTGATACGCAAATCCGACATTCTCGTGAACGCGACTTGTGTGGGGATGGTGCCTGATGTGAATCAGACGCCTGTGCTCTCCAAGTACCTGCACCCTGCGTTGACGGTGGTGGACATAGTATACAATCCTGCGGAGACGAGGCTCCTGAGGCAGGCTAGGGATATGGGCTGCAGGACAGTGAGCGGAGTCGGCATGCTCGTGCACCAGGGTGCTGAGGCACTTAGGATTTGGCTCGACGTTGAGCCGCCTATCGACGCCATGAGAGAAGCTGTGCTAAGTAATCTAGGGGCCCGGGGTCTATGACCCGCCTGAAGAGCCTCCGTCGACGGAGGATGTATTTTTCCTCCTGAGCCTTGAAGTCTCGCAGGGTGGAGTCCATGTTCTCATCCAGGAGGTATGCGTCTGTGAGCCTGACAATGGAGTCGTGGTATTCCGTCTCCAATCGCATGAGCTCGTCGCTTACAAAGGCGTCCATCAGGTTTGAGGCGAGCCTGTTTCGCTCAGCAAACCCGAGGCCCTTGAGGTCGTCTTCACTCAGGTACCCCAGTTGTTTGGTCACCGAATGGACTGCGTAGGCGACGCATACGAAGTCTCTGCAGGCCGCGGGTTTAAGGTTTGCCTCCTGTAGCATGCACAGACTGCGTGAGTCGAGGAATGCGCAGGCGCGGGATTTGGAGTCGACCCAGAGTTCGTGTCCGTCGCATGTGCGCGGGATACTGTCTCCTGATTTGTGGGGCATCTTCGCGCCTGTCGCCTTCACCTGCCAGACCATCTCATCTGCGTTTTCCCTAAAGACGAACAGTTCCTTCGGCAGGGCCGACACTACATTGACGGGCATCAAAGACCACAGGACCTTTTGGATGTAATCTTCAGGTTTGAGGTTGCATCTTATGAGGTGCTCCCTTATGGGCGCAGCGAGTGCGGCTTCGATTTGCACCGAGATTTCCCCCGGAGGGAAGTGACAGCAGACTCCGCTACAGTCCACGGGGCAGGCAAGCGTGTGGAAGGCTTCAATCGTCCTTGTTATCTTGATATGGTGGTTCCGGAGTATCTCATAGGCTTCAGCGCTTCCGCCCCCCATCCTGCGGGAGTCTATGCGGCTGCCGTTGAAGCTGAGCCAGTTGAGCCTTGAGGTGAGAATGCTGTACCATCCGCTTATGCCATTTTTCTCTTTAGGGCGCATTCAGTCAACCGCCTGACCTGCCGGTAGGTCATTCCGTGTTTAATCGATGCTGAGGAGACATCGTCGAATTCCGGCTTACATCCTCTGGGGCCGCGCTTGAAACGGATGAGATGTTGTTGGCCGGCGATGTTGACGTTGACTTTCCCCACCTGTCGTTGAGCCTCGATACGGTCCGCAAGTTGTGTCACTCTCACGCCGAGTGTACCGGTCTCATCCATCATAAGTCTCGCATGCTCCTTGGGTTTCTCTGTCAGGACACGCACGAGGAAGCCGAATCTGCCTTTTTTCATCATGCAAGGCAGGACGTGGACGTCGAGTGCGCCCGCGCCCATGAGGGAGTACATCATGTGGGATATGTGCTCTGGCGTGCAGTCGTCGATGTTGGATTCGATTACATATTTCTCGCTAACGAGGCAGACGCCGAGGACATTGGGCCACGGTAGTTCCATGCTGCCTGCACCCATTGCGTACTTGCCGCAGTCCATCTGCCTGTACTCTGTGACTAATGCTGCGAGTATGGCAGCGCCGGTGGGTGTGACGAGTTCCTTGTCTGATATGAACTTCACAGGTATCCCGTACCTCCTGAGTATGTGCATCGTGGCTGGGGCGATGTACCCGCAGGATACCGCGGAGGAGACGAACGCCACATCCCAAAGGCCGAGGTCCTCGATTGCAAGCGCTGCTGCCGCTGCGTCTACGACGCAGTCTGCAGCCTCATGCAAGCGGACTTTACGCAATGGCACCTTGTGGGCTTCGGACTCAGCCTCGGCGAGTATGCGCAGTATCTTGAGTGCCGTTTTCTCTGTTTGGGGTTTGAGTCGCATGCCTTGTATCGTCTTGACCAGGTCGACGTACTCCCGTGACGCAGGGTCGAATACACTTTGGAAATTTACCGCTTCAACGCCCCCACGGACTGTCTTTGCGACCTGGAGTTTCGCCACACCCCTCAGCGCCTTAGTTATTTTGCCTGCATCAGCGCCTAATGCGATGAGCGCTCCCGCGAACATGTCTCCGCTTATTCCCGAGGAACAGTTGAGGTATATCATCTTCCAGTCTTCTGCGCCTGCATGAGTAGGATGCCAAGCCCCCTGAATGCCTCCTCATCGCCCAAGGTTGAGGTTATCTTCCCGTATTCGCTCCTTGCCTCCTGCGTCCTGCCCTGGAAGTACAGAAGGAGCGCGAGGTTGTATCTGCTCTCATGGAAGTCGGGCTCAATCTCCAGTGCGGCCTTGAACTCGGCCTCTGCGAGCCTCATGTACCCCGCCTCGTCCTGCTTGAGCATCTCCTCGCTTGAGTAGAGGACTCCGAGGTTGTAGTGTGTCGGGGCGTATTTGCCCCAGAGGCTGAGGGACTTGTTGAGTAGGACTTCAGTCAGGGTGGATTTGCCGATTAGGTAGTTCATCGTTCCCGCGAACTCGGTGAGCTTCCGTGCCATGTCCTGCCTGTCTTCCACTTTGTCCACTTGAGTCATGGCCTCATCCACCTCCCCATCCTTGAGTAACTGTATCACGTCTTCTGATTTCATTTTACTATTTGGTATGCTATCACTGCGGCGCCGTAGCCGTTGTCGATGTTCACGACCGCGACCGGCGTGCAGGATGTTAGCATGCTGTTGAGTGCGACCTGCCCGCCTCGGCCGACACCATATCCGACTGAAATTGGGACTCCGATTACTGGGACGTCTACGAGGCCGCTGACTACGGAGGGTAGTGCGCCTTCCATCCCGGCGACTACGATTAATGCCTTTACCGCGCTCATCTTCTTGAGTGCTGGGAATATCCTGTGGACTCCTGCGACGCCCACGTCGTATGATGTGATGGTGTCGCAGCCGAGTTCGTTGAGTATGATGCGCGCCTCCTCAGCGACTCCCACGTCAGACGTGCCTGCAGTTATCACACCGACTGTGCTGCCCGTCTTTTCCACAATGTAGCCTTTCTTTTTTATGATGAGGACGCCCGCATCCTTGTTATACTCGCAGCGGAGGCCTCGAAATTTAGACATCACTTTCTTCGCCTTCTCTGCACTCACTTTGGTGGCTATCATCCGGCCTGAGTGGGCGAGGAATTTCCGCGCTACCTTGATGAGGTGCTCTGCGCTCTTGCTCTCCCCGTATACGACCTCGGGTATGCCGCAGCGACTTTGGCGTTCGAAGTCCGGCTCGACGATTTTCATCCTCCGAGAAGCCTCCGAAACGCCTTCATCTGATTTAGGGTATACTGGCCTTTGGCTGTCCCCTCCCCAACACCTCTCGAGGCGAACGTGAGGTAGCCTCCGAGCATCGGGGAGAGTATGCGACTTGCGCGGCCGAGTTCCCCCATACTCAACGCGATGACCGGTATCCGCAGTTTGGCTTCGACTTGGGCTGACATGACATTGAGGACGTCTGCGTATTTCTTCGGCATGAATGCGACCTTCGCGATGCCCGCGCCCATCCCCTGCTGAGCCCTTAGGATTCCCATTATCTTCGCCTTCGTCGGCGTCGACTTGAAGTCGTGGTATGTGAGTATGACATTCGCCCCCTCTTTGTGCGCCGTTTTCATGAGTTGGTCGCGGAGGCTTCTCCTCATCCTCATCTCGAGGCTCACATAATCGGCGTACTTGATGGCTGCCGCAAGCAACTTCGCCCGTGCCTCCTCTGAGCCCCTGAAGTATCCGCCCTCCCACTTTGGCATGCAGGTGGCTATGACCGGTTTGCGTATTTTCGCAAGCAAATGCAGGTCAGACGCATCCTCGACCTTGTCGAGCCTGAGTTCCACGATGTCGCAGTCGAGTCTCCCTGCCGCCTTGACCGCGGCCTTAACGGTATCCTCCATCACTGCCACGCACAAAAAAGGCATAAAAATAGAACGGAGTCTATAGATAAAACGTGGAAATAGTCAACGTAACACGCGCTTTCACGATAAGCCCTAATGCACAATACAGGGACACGTTCCTCGGCCGCTTCAGGGGTCTCATGCTATCGCCGAGGAGGGATATCATACTGGCTGGTAAGAGAGAGAGCATAATGGACTCTACCATCCACATGATGTGGATGCTCTACCCGATAGACGTTATCTGGGTGAGCGCTGGCATGAAGGTCGTGGACGTGAAACGTGGGGTGCCGCCGTTCAACCCGCTGAAACCCAAGACATGGGAATTGCATGAGCCGAAAGCGGCCGCGAAGTACGTGGTGGAAGTGTCTGTCGGGGACTTGAAGGACACGCAAACAGGGGATGATGTAGCGTTCAGATGACGCGGTTGCGCCTGATTATCATGAGATAAACGATGCACATTATGGCTACCACAAGCGATGCCACCGCCAATACCGCCTCAGGCCAGGGGAACTGAAGGGGGGATGCGACCTGCGTCGCTACTGGGGCTGCCCTCGACATTGTTGTCGTTGTGGTGGTGCTCTCTGTCGTGGTCGTCGTGGAAGATGTCGTCGAAGTCGTTGATGCCATGGATGTGGCCGACATCAACTGGGTACCGCCTGACTCCTCTTGAGCGCCGGCTGTTTTTTCGATTGTGGTTGGAGGCGTCTGCGCGGAGCGGAGGGCTCCCACCATGTCCAGGGCAGGTTCGTTTGATGGTGGCTCTGTCGATGACGTCACTGCGCTGTCTGATGCTACACCCCCTGCTGCTTTGGCCTGGCTGGCAGACATTTCAGGCTGCGGCAAGACTGCCCGCTCCAGCGTCGCATAGTGGGCTGGCGCTGAAGCGAGGAGGGGGAGTTGCGCAAGGAGCGAGATGGAGGCTGCGGCGAAGACGAGTATGGTGGTGCCAAGGAGTATCCACACCTTCGTCTCCTGTGGGCTGAGGATGTTCCTGCCTTTTTCTGTGAGCTTGTAGTACTTCCATTTCATGCCCTTGTCTTCCTGCATGATGAGGCTGACTTCTACCAGACGTTCTAGGTGCTCGCTCACGGTCGACGGGCTCATATCCATCTGCTGGGCGAGGTCGGTTAGTGTGAGCTTGTGGGTTTGGAGTTTCTTGAGTATCTCGATGCGCGTGTCTGCTGCGAGGACCTTGAAGGTCTCCCTGTCGAGTGTGAGTTTGCCTGGCATTTTATCAGTCGTTCCCGATGCAGGACTCGTATTCCGGCGTCTGCTTCCACTGGCAGCGGCCGTCGATGCAGTCGCATGAGGTTTTTGAGTAGCAGATGGACAGCGGCCTCTTTGAGCATGGTTTGGCCTCCATGGCGGCTGCGACGTCGTGGTTCACGCACATGTCTCCGACGCATGGGTCTGCGAGGCAATCCTGGTCTCTTGAACAGTATGGTATCTGCTGGGATTTCACGCATGTCCCTGAGGCGTCAGGGTAGGGGCCTTCGAGCATGCAGGTGAGCCCGGGTTCGCAGACGAAACCGGCTATGCCGCCGCACATCTCCCCCTCCTGCCGCAGGTCGTTGGGCACGCAGTCCACGCCTTTGCCGCCGCGTGGGCAGACCTCATCGAATGTCCTGCCTTCAGGGACGTAGTCGCACCTCCATGGGGAGAGGTGGCACCGTGGATTAACCGTGCACTCGTCGGCAGTCAGTCCGACACAGCCTCCTTCGGCTGCCGACTTCGTTGACACGCTTGCGAGCAGCTTCACTTCCGCGTCTCCGTATTCAACGCCCCATACTCGGATGAGGTAGTCGCCGTCTGAGGGAACACCCAAGACCGCTACCGTGATGTTGTATCCGCAGATGCACCTGCAGACCTTGCCTATGTTCTTCTCGATGAGGTTGATGACGTTTAGGCTGCCTTCTCGTGTGGCGTTGACCGAGACTGTGATGTTCGCGCAGCAGACGTAGTCGAGCATGTGCGTGACGGTGAGGGTGCCGCCGCTGCGGCTCACATAAGCCTCGTTCTCGTACCTGCTGCTGGTGTAGTCCTGCGGGCACGGACCTTGTGTGAGGGATGCGATGCGAGGCTTTATCAGTGCAAGCGTTGTGGTTGTCGTTTTAGTCGAGGATAGTGTGACTAAAGTGGTGGTCGATTGAACGTCGATGAGCGTGGACCCAGTCACGTCGCCTCCTTTGCTTACGCAACCACATGCTAGGAGTATCGCTACAAACAACCAACCGGCGTATCTCATGTTTAAGGATGGGTAAACATCCTATAAAGACTCTGGGGTTTGTTTCGGCTGAAACCGAAGCCGACATATAATAATGTTCGGGGTGAATATGAGCATATGAGCAGGATTCTCGTCACAGGCGGCGCCGGCTTCATCGGAAGCCACCTCTGCGAGAGGCTGACGCTGGAGGGCCACAGGGTCGTCTGCGTCGACAACCTCGACGACTACTACAGCCCGAAGATTAAAAGGCGGAACCTGAAGGCAATCGGCGGCGATTTCAAGTTCATCAAAGCAGACATCAGGGGTGGAAAAAAAGTTAAATCCATAATCTCAAAAGAGAAGCCAGAGTATGTTATACACGAGGCTGCGCAGGCGGGGGTGCGCGCTTCGGTCGAGAATCCCCTAAAGACCAACGACGTCAACGTTTCCGGCACGCTCAACATCCTTGAGGCGCTGCTTGGCTCTGGCGTGAAAAAAATCGTCTTCGCATCCTCCTCCTCGATTTACGGGAGCGTCGAGTATCTGCCATTCGACGAGGAGCACCCGAAGAACCCCATATCCCCATACGGAGTCAGTAAGCTCGCATGCGAGAATTACCTTAGGGTGTGGAGGCAACTTTATGGCCTCGACTATGTCGCACTCCGCTACTTCACCGTTTATGGGCCTAGGATTAGGCCTGACCTGGCGATATCGAAGTTCACAAGGTGCGCGCTTTCTGGGGGGGCGCTTGAAGTCTACGGCAACGGTAAAAAAAGCAGGGACTTCACTTACGTCAGCGACGCGGTTGATGCGACCGTGAAGGCCCTCACCGCCGGCAGCGGGGAATACAACATCGGCGGTGGGACGAGGATAACGGTGAAGGAGCTCGCCAAGAAGATAATCGACCTCGCAGGTAGTGGGAGGATAAGGTACGTCAAAGACCAGAGAGGAGACGTCGAACACACGGAATCAGACACCAGACTCGCAAGAGCCGAACTCGAGTGGAGACCCAAGGTGAAATTCGACGTAGGGCTCGCACAGACGGTCGGGTGGATACGCGACGCGGACGCACATTAGGTTTCACTCAAGAGCTTCCTTGTAGACTTTGAGCGTCTCCTTGGCAGTCCTATCCCAGGAGTAGCCTTCCGCCGTCTTCCTTGCGCTTGCACCCATTCTCTCAAGGCCTACTCCGATGGCCGTCTTTATTTTGTCTGCTATGTCCGCGCCTTCTCTCTTGACGAAGTAGCCGTTGACTCCGTCCTCTATGAGCTCCTCAGTCCCGTTGACGCGTGTGGCTATGACCGGCAGGCCTGACGCGGCAGCCTCGAGGGTGGAGAGGCTGAAGGCCTCGTATGCTGTTGGGAAGACGAATGCGTCGGCTGCGCCGTAGTATTCCCTTGCATTCTTCGTTGGGCCTGGGAAGATGACTCTGTCTTTCACGCTGAGCCGCTCGGCGAGCGCCCTGTAGGAGATTGGGTCTTCCCCGCCGACTGCAACCAGTTTCACATCGGCAGGCAGGTGAGGGAGAGCCTCTATTATGTACTTGAGGCCCTTGCGGTTGAACTCCCAGGCTGTGAACACTAGCATGATGTCCGTGTCTTTGAGCGCAAGCCTCTCGCGAACTGGCCTGCGGTATTGCGCCTTCATCGCTGGGTTGAATTCATCTAGGTCTACGCCGTTGGGTATGGCGGTCACGCGCTCTTCTGCGACGCCGTATAGTTCCATAATCTCCTTTTTGACGCCCTGTGAGACTGAGATTATCCGCTTGCACCCGTTGGAGCTGAAGTTGCGGCGCTCTATGGCCAAGACTACGTTGCTCCTTGGCTCAAACGGCTTGAGGATTCCGTAGATGCCGCCTCGGCTCTTTCGCAGTTGATTCACAGCCGCCTTCTGGCAGCTGTGGGCTGTGACCACATCCGCGCCCCAAGCCTCCGCACCCTGACTGTGGAACAGTTCGATGATGCCTTGTTGCTTCAGCCTGCGCGCCTCATTGCTGAAGGCGTATGCAGCGGATGCCACCTGCAGTGATACCGGACTTGAGTAGACCCGCCTCAAGTGGAATGTCGCACCCGCCACATCGCACTCTGCAGCGCCGGTGATTATGTGCACCTGATGTTCGCGCGCGAACCTCCCTGCGAGCTCAGCCACATACCTGCCTATGCCGCCGGTCTTCGCGAGCCTGATTGATGTGATGCCTAGCTTCATGACGACACCGCACCCTCGTAGACCTTTATCGTGTCAGCCACCATCTTCTGCCTGCTGAAGCCAGACTCTATCGTCTTTCTCGCAGCCGACCCCAGGCGGGAGGCGAGAGCCGCATCAGATAGGACTGATATGATTTTCTCTGCGAGCTCCCTGACATCTCCTGGTTTCGCCAGGAGGCCGTTCTCGCCGTCCACTATGACCGTGGGTATGCCGCCGATGTTCGAGGCGACCACCGGCTTGCCACAGGCCATCGCCTCAAGCTCGATGAGCGGGAGGCCTTCGACGCAGATTGTTGGTATGGCGAAGGCGTCGGCTGCATTGTAGTATTCGTCTATCCTCCCGTTATCTACCTTGCCTTCGAATGTGACTCTGTCCTTGAGCCCGAATCTCGCGACTTGAGCCTCAAGGTCGCGCCTGTAGGGCCCATCGCCAACGACCAGGAGGTGGACACTTGGGACTTTGGCTATGATGTCGTTCATCGCTTCGATGAGGTGTTGGACGCCTTTCTGCTTGTGGAGGACGCAGACGCTCAGTATCACCCGCTTGCCCCCGAACCGGCCCTTGAGCGGACTCTCCTTGGGCCTGAACCTGCCCGTGTCTATGCCATTGTATATGGCCTTGACCTTATCCGGACTTATCCCGAATTCATCGGGTATGGTCTCAGTCAACTCCTTGCTTATCGCAATGACCGCCGCGCTCTCGGAAACGAGCTCCTTGGTCCTGAAGTGGTGGTTGAACATGTGGAACAGAATCTTTGGTATGAGCATGAACGTGAGCCCCTGATTCAAGCTACTGCATATCGTGTTGCTTGCAGTCCCGTGCAATGTCGTCACAACCGGCACACCAAGCCTCCTTTTGAGGCCGCTTTTCACGTACCAGAAGGCAGAGAACGATTGGCTGTGTATCACGTCGAATCTCTTGAGCGCATGGAGCTCCTCGAGTTTCGTGAGCGCGGCCTTCCCAAGCGGCTTCTTGCTCGTGGCATCACAGTCTGCGTAGAATATTTCCACTCCGTCGACCGTCTCATGTTCTACGCCCCGCGGGTGCCTGCTCGTCACTATCGTGACCTCATGCCCCGCAGCCACAATCCCCTTGCCGAGGTCGAGGGCGTGTATCTCCATCCCCCCGGTCACGTGCGATGGCAGGAGCATCGCGAGCATGCAGACTCTCATCTTCCCTCCTCGATGAAAATCCTGTTCCACTCCTGAAGCATCAGGAGGCCGAAGACTTTCGTGCTTATCCTGAAGTCGCCTCTGCGGTTGAGGAGTCGCGTCATCTTCTCCTTGTCGATTACGGCATTCACCAGCTTGCCTTTGTCGAGTGCCTGCGTCGTGTATTCCCACAGTGGGTTGAAGAGCCACTGGTCTGTCGGCACGGTGAAGCCTCTCTTGCGCCGCTCGATTATCTCAGGGGGGAGGCGTTTGTCCATAGCCTGCCTCAGGATGTACTTCTCGGTCCACCCGTTTATCTTGTACTCCTGTGGTATCGTAGCGCAGTATTCGACGAGGACGTGGTCTAGGAACGGCGCCCTCGCCTCAAGCGCGTGCGCCATGCTGAGCCTATCGTACTGGGCGAGGCAGTCGTCGGAAAGCCAGCCTTTGATGTCGGTGATGAGGAGCCTGTTGAGGTAAGCTGTCTTTCCGGGATTCTTCTGCCAGAAGTTCCCGTGCGCTATCGCAAGCGGGTTATTGCCCGTAATCTGAGCGCGGAAATTTTGGGTGCACATTTCCCTCTTCTCGTCTTGGGAGAGGAGTATGCCCTGGCCCTCATAGAAGTATTCGCCTTCCTTTGCTGAGACGTACTCCAGGTACTTGCGTGCTCGGTAAGGCAGCGCACCGACGTTCTTCAGCGCTCCAAAAAGCGGACCCCTGATTGATTGTGGAAGGCTGTCCCTCACCTGCTGCGAGAGCATCGCATACTTGTACGCCCGATATCCTCCGAAGACCTCGTCGCTTCCCCCGCCGCCGAAGGTCACGGTCACCTCCTTCCTCGTGAACTTGCACAGGAAGTAGAGGGGCAACAATGCGGCATCAGCAATCGGCTCATCCAAGTGCCATATTATCTTGTCCAGTTCCTTGAGAACGTCCCCTGACTCGAGCATTATCTCGTGGTGGTCAGTCCCAAGGTGTTGCGCCACCTTCTCAGCGTAGGCTGTCTCATCTACGCCGCTTACCCCGTAGCCGATTGAGAACGTCTTCACAGGCTCCTGGGTTATCTCA
>Ga0315284_10002735_pt1 | contig 25173 bp, 27 predicted proteins | sample YL17G09_16_MG_FD_203696 | JGI IMG/M metagenome (GOLD analysis project Ga0315284, IMG submission 203696) | Sediment microbial communities from Yellowstone Lake, YNP, Wyoming, USA - YL17G09_16 | ecosystem: Environmental > Aquatic > Freshwater > Lake > Sediment | place: USA: Wyoming | collected...
CGTCGTACTCTACGGCTACCCGCAGGACTGGATCCGCACGCTTGGCAAACGCATTGTCAAGGTCCACTTGAAGGACTTCAAGCGCGTTTCCGACGGTTACAGATGGGTGAACTTGGGCGACGGCGAAGTCGAGTGGCCGGAGATTCGAAAGGCGCTCGGCGAAGTCGCCTACGCAGGCACCGTGATTGCGGAACTCGACGACGGCGATCTCGCTTACCTAACCGACGTCAGCAAGCGCATTGACCGGCTGGTGTTCGGGATGTAGCGGTCAATCTATCTCGCCGGCGTCTTAGCGGGGCGGGCGGAACCCGCCCCGCAACCACTCCAGCCCGCTAAGCCTCTCGGAATGGTTCTGGGAACACCTTCCGGTAGATCGCCATCCCCAGCGCGGCGTGCATGCCCAGCGCGTCGAGCGCGGCGATCTCCTCATCGGTGGTGATCCCGCCCGCGGCGGTGATGGGAAGGCTCGTCGCCGCGCGCAACTTGCGAAACCAGGCGAGGTCGGTTCCTTCCAGTTTTCCTTCCGCGTCAATATAAGTGCAGAGGAACTCCGAACAGTAAGGTTCAAGCTGCGGCAGCGCCTCGCTCGCATCGAGCAACAGCACCGTCCGCCAGCCGTGAATCGCCACGCGGCCACCCAGACTGTCAACCGCAATCATGATCTTCGCGCGCGGCACCGCGGCGGCGAGGGACTGCAGAAACTCGTGATTGATCCCCTGGGGCGTAAACGCCGAACTGCCCACGATAACCTTGTGCGCGCCGTCATTCACGACTTGCAGCGCGCGTTCCACGGTGCGAATGCCGCCGCCCACTCGGCAAGGCTTTCGGGCGCAGAGGTCGCGCACGATGTCGGCATTCGAGCGCTCGTTGCCAGTGATCGCGGCGTCGAGGTCGATAACCTGAATTTGAGGATACGCGGCGAACTTCTCCAGCACCATGAACGGGTCGGGCAGTTCAAGCCTTTTCTCCCGCCCCTGGACGAGCTGGACGACCTTGCGGTCCATTAAATCAATGCACGGGATGATCATTGACACTCGCAAGAAGGATCAAGGGGCAAGGATTAAGGATCAAGCAAGTTCTCCGCATGCAGGCATAAATACACTTGCCCGACCTTGATCCTTGATGCTGGATCCTGAACCCTGGATCCTGAATCCTTGATCCTAAATCCTCACCGGCACGCCCCGTTCGCGCAAGAAGTCCTTCAGGCTGCGAATCGTGTGCGTCTCGAAGTGAAAGATCGAGGCGGCCAGGGCCGCGTCTGCGGCGCCGCGCAGGAAGACTTCTGCAAAATGCTCCGGGCCGCCTGCACCACCCGAGGCGATGACGGGGATCTTCACGGCGTTCGAAATCGTCGCCGTGAGTTCACAGTCGAAGCCCGCCTGCGTGCCATCGGCGTCCATCGAAGTCAGCAGGATTTCGCCTGCGCCGAGTTCGGCCACGCGACGCGCCCACGCGACGGCGTCCTTTCCAGTTTCATGGGTACCACCATACGTAACGACGGTCCATCGTGGAGCGGTTTGTCCCTCTGACTGGCTTTCTGAAACTGGAAATTGGAAATTGAAAACTGGCGAGATATCTCGTGTCGCTCCTCGATTTTCGAATTTCGCGCTTGCACTTTCTAATTTCCAATTTCCAGTTTCCTTTTTCGCTTTTCCCGTCCCCCGCGCGTCGATGGCCACCACGACAGCCTGACTTCCAAAACGCCCAGCGAGTTCACTTATTAATTCTGGCGTTTCGACAGCGGCGGTGTTGATGGCAACCTTGTCGGAGCCCGCACCGAGCAGGCGCCGCGCGTCTTCGAGTGCGCGCACGCCGCCGCCGACGGTGAGCGGGATAAAAAGCTTGCGCGCCACGCGGTTGACGGTATCCATCAGCGTGGCGCGGCCTTCGCGCGAGGCGGAGATGTCGAGCATCACCAGCTCGTCCGCGCCCTCGCGGTTGTAAGCCTCGGCAAGTTCGCCCGGGTCGCCCGCATCGCGCAGGTTGACGAACTGGATGCCCTTGACGACACGTCCGTCTTTGCAGTCGAGGCAGGGGATGATGCGTTTTGCGAACATGATTTAGTTGGTTGTTAGTTGTTGGTTGTAGGTTGTCAGTAGGGGCGCGCCGTTGCTCTGCAACCAACAACCGACGGTTTTCTCGCTACAATTCCAAGAAATTCTTCAAAACCTTCAACCCAACTTCACCGGACTTTTCCGGATGGAACTGCACGGCCCAGACGTTTTCTTTCTCGATGCCGGTAGCGTAGGTTTCGCCGTACTCGGTGACCGCAACGGCCTCGGGGACGACGGGACCGTAATACGAGTGGCAGTAGTAGGCAAAGCTGCCGTCAGCGACGCTCTTGAAGAGTCCCTTGCCGCCGTTGCGGATCTGCAGTTGGTTCCAGCCGATCTGCGGGACTTTGGGGAGCATCCGGAAGCGGGTCACGGCGCCGCGCAGCAGGCCGAGTCCCGCGACACCGGGCGCTTCTTCACTTGCTTCGTAGAGTGCCTGAAGACCGAGACAGATGCCGAGGTAAGGCGTGCCCGCTGCGATCTTACTGCGCAGTACATCATGCAAGTGGCGCTCCTCGAGCGCCTTCAGCATCGAGCCGAAATGGCCTTGCCCGGGAAGGATGATCTTATCGGCGCTCTCCAGCACTTCTGGCGAACTGACGACTTGTGACGGAAAGCCGAGATATTGGACGGCCTTGAGGACCGACCCAACGTTCCCGGCGCCGTAATCGAGCAAAGCGATCACAAGAGTCCCTTCGTCGACGGCAGTTGCCGCTTCAAACGCGAGTCGCGCGAGCACGCGTAGCGCAGGGCGCGCGCGAAAGCCTTGAACATCGCCTCGACGGCGTGGTGGCTCGAACGGCCGTAGGCAACTCTCAGGTGGACATTTGCCCCGGCGCTCGTGGCAAAGCCGTGGAAGAAATCCTCAAGCAATTCGGTCTGGAGATCACCGACCAAGCGAGCTTTGATCGGAGCGTTGATCACAAGGTACGGCCGGCCGCTCAAGTCGATCGCCGCGAGCGCCAGGGTTTCGTCCATAGGCATCACGAAATAACCCGCGCGGTTGATGCCTTTCTTCGAACCTAGCGCCTCCTTCACCGCCTGCCCGAGCACAATCCCGATGTCTTCGACCGTATGGTGCTGATCGACATCTAAATCACCTCTCGCTTGTAGCTCCAAATCGAATCCGCCATGGCGTGTAAACAATTCGAGCATGTGATCGAGGAAGCGGATTCCGGTCGAAATTGTGTAGCGGCCGCGCCCGTCGAGGTTCAACTTCACTCGAATGTCGGTTTCGGCGGTGTTGCGTTGCAGGCTTGCTGTGCGGCCTCTCATGATACCCATCCCGTGGCGGAGAATTTCGCGAACTTGCTCCATGCTACACGGCCGTCCCGCGTCTCAATCAGGTCGCGCAGCCGGCTCAACTCGCGAATCAAGCTTCGCATCTGCGCCGTCGAGCCGATCGTGAAGCGCAGGAAACCGCGCAGACGCGGATCGTAGTTCCAATCGCGAACGAGAATATTTTTCACCCGCAACCGCTTGCCGATTTCGGGAGCGTTGGGCCCGAGTTGCGTCAATATGAAGTTCGCTTTGCTCGGCACATACGGGATTTCCTGTTCCTCAAACCACTGGCAGAGCTTGGTGCGATTCGCGCGAACCTCGGCGGCAAAGCGATGGGCGTAGCCGGCGTGCTTGATGGCCGCGAGGGCTGCGACCAGCGCGAGGGAATTGACGGGGAACGGATTTTGCCCGCGCCGCAGGGTTTCAGCCAGATCGGCGTTGGTCAGAATGCAACCCAACCTCAGCGCGGCAAGCCCGAATGCCTTCGAGAAGGTCCGTGTCACGATCAGGTTCGGGTATTTCTTGAGCCAGGGGAGAACGGTTTCGCGGGAGAATCCAAAATAAGCCTCGTCCACGACAAACGCCGTGGCGGGCGCGGCTTCGAGCATCACGCGCAGGTCGCGGCGGGGGACCATCGTGCCCGTAGGGTTGTTGGGATTCGCGAACGCCACCCAACGAATTCCTTTCTTGAGGGCTCTGAGAATCCGATCGAGCGGTAGGCGGAAATCTTCATCGTAGTAGACGCGCTCAACGCGGCCACCGGCGACTTCGTGGAAAAACTGATAGACCGGAAACGTGGGAGCAGGCACAAGGAGCACATCACCGGGTTCGACAAAAGTTTCGCAGATGACCTTGATCGCATCGTCAGTGCCGTTGGTGAGGACGAGCTGCTCGGGCTTCACCCGGAAAAAGCGCGCCAGCTTCGCGCGAGCCTCTTCATACTCAGGGTAGGTGGCGAGTTGGTCGCAGCTCAGAGCCCGCCGCAGCGCTCGGACCACGGCCGGCGCACAGCCGACCGTGTTCTCATTGAAGTCGAGCCGCATCTTGCCGCCGCGGCCTTCGAGGGGAGGGCGGTACTTGTTCAGGCGTTCGTAGGATTTGCGGGGTCGAAGCATTTTCAGATTTCCGCGTTCCGCGACTGCGTCTTCATGGCTTGAAGCTGTTAGCGATCAGCCGTTAGTTGTCAGCAAGCGTTCCATTACCTTCCATCAACGAGGGCGCTCGCTAAGCGCTAAGGGCCAATAGCTAAGAACGATCTTTAGGGCGACGTAAAATCGCCTCTACGAAAATCTCACGTCAACTGATTGTGCGTGCGCCTTCAAGCCTTCGGTATCCGCTAGAGCAACAATCGCGGGGCGCAAACGCTCCAGTCCGCTGCGCCTGAGTTGTTGCGTCGTGATGACTTTAACGAAATCCGCTGCGCTCAGGCCACCGCGCAGCCGCGCCACACCACCCGTGGGTAGAATGTGATTCGTTCCGGAGGCATAGTCACCTGCAGCAACCGGACTGTAGCCGCCGAGGAAAATTGAACCCGCCGACTGAATCCGGCCGAGTAACTTGCTGGCATCGTCGAGCAGCGTGAGATGCTCCGGGGCAAACCGGTTCGCCAACTCGACCGCTTCTGCCAGATCCTCCGTCAGGATGATGGCGCCCTGCGCCGCCAATGCCTTTTCTGCGAAAGACAGTCGGAGTTTCGAAAGGATTCTGGCCGTGGCGCGTCGGACGGACTCGGCAAGGCGCCGCGACGGGGTAATGAAGATCGCCACGGCGTCGGGGTCGTGCTCGGCCTGGGCGACGAGGTCAGCGGCGATCCAATCGGCGCGACCCTTTGCGCCGACGACGACCAACTCAGTCGGCCCGGCGACGAAGTCAATGCCACATTCGCCCGCGACCAACTTCTTGGCCGCGGCAACGTAGCGATTGCCCGGGCCCACAATCTTGTCGGCGCGCGGAACGGAATGCGTCCCGAAGGCGAAAGCCGCGATCGCTTGCGCGCCGCCCAGTCGAAAGATTCGTTTGACGCCAAGAAAATCCGCGGTCACCAGCACCGCCGGAGCGGGACGAGGAGAAGTGATGACGATCTCTCTGACCCCCGCGATTTGAGCGGGAATTACGCTCATCAATACGGTCGATGGCAGCGGAAAGCGCCCGCCCGGAACGTAGCAAGCCACACGTTCAAGCGGCCGGACGATCTGGCAAACCTTCACACCGGGACTCGTCCTCATTCGCCAGGGCCGCGGCAATTGCCGGCGCGCCACCGCACGAATGTTGCGCGACGCCACCCGCAGCGCGGCAATGAATCCTCGTGGCACCTGCTGGTACGCCGCTTGAATTTCTTTCGGGCTGACTTCGAAGCCGGCTTCGCGCAAGTCGAGCCCGTCAAACTTCTTCGCGTAGCGAAGAAGCGCGCGATCACCATTGCGGCGGACATCGTCAAGGATACGCCGCGCCACGCGCTCGGCCTCGGCCAGGCGGGCCCCGCCTCCTTCGAGGAGCCGGTTGGTGGCAGCTTTTTCAGTGCTCGGGACGATTTTCAGCATTTGGGTTGAAACGATGAACTGCCCTTCATGCTTCATTATTCAGCATTCATCATTCAGCATTCATAATTCAGAATTCAGACCACGATCTTGTTGAGCGGATATTCCACAATTCCCTGCGCGTTCGCAGCTTTCAGGCGCGGGATGATTTCGCGCACCGTCTTCTCTTCGATCACCGTGTTGACCGCCAGCCAGTCCGGGTCGCTGAGGTGAGAAATCGTCGGCCGTTTCAGGGCCGGCAGGACGGCCAGCACGTTTTGCAGGTCGTTTTTGTGAACGTTCAACATCAGGCCGACTTTCCCGGAAGCCTCGATGGCGCCTTTGAGCAGCATCACGATGGTTTCCATCTTGGCGCGCTTCCACGCATCCGCCCAGGCGGCGTGATTGGCAAAGAATTTGGTGTTGGATTCGAGCACGGTTTCGACGATCCGCAGGCCGTTGGCGCGCAGTGACGAGCCGGTTTCGGTCACTTCCACGATAGCATCGGCAAGCACCGGAGGCTTGACCTCGGTCGCGCCCCAGGAGAACTCCACCTTCGCCTTCACATCGTTTTGCGCCAGGTAGCGCTCCGTCACGCGCACGAGTTCCGTGGCGATGATTTTTCCCTGCAGGTCCTTCACGCTCTGGAAGGGAGATTTCTCCGGCACGGCGAGAACCCACCGCACCTTGCCGAATGTCTGCTTGGCATAGATGAGGTCAGCGACATCGACGACATCGGCGGCGTTTTCGAGGATCCAGTCTTTGCCGGTCAGGCCGGCGTCGAGAATGCCGTCCTCGACGTAGCGAGCCATCTCCTGGGCGCGAATCAGCATGCATTCGATTTCGTCATCGTCGATCGCCGGAAAGTACGAGCGCGTACTGACGTTGATATCGAATCCAGCGCGCCGGAAGAGTTCGAGCGTGGCGTCCTGAAGGCTTCCCTTCGGCAGTCCCAACTTCAACTTCATGTCTGGCTCTCCTGTTCAGCGCTGCCGTATACCTCGGCAGGGTCGAACTCGCGCTTGAGAATGGTCTCTTCCCCGCCCGGCCCGACCTTGCGAAAGAAGCACGATTTGTATCCCATGTGGCAGCAGCCCGGCCCGGTCAAGTCTGCCTGGATGAGCAGCGCGTCCTGGTCGCAATCGACGCGGACTTCCCGAACCCGCAGCCGGTGGCCGGAAGTTTCGCCCTTGGTCCAGAGCTTCTGCCGGCTGCGACTGTAAAACGTCACATAGCCGGAGCTGAGAGTCTGCTGGTAAGCAGCATCGTTCATGTAAGCCAGCATGAGAACCTTGCCGCTATGGCGGTCCTGCACGATGGCCGGAACCAACCCATCCTGAAACTTGAGTGTCATGCGCTTCTGCCTCCTCGTGCCAAAACGAAAAAGCCCGCTGCGTCTTGCTGTCAGCGGGCCATCCTCTCATTCGCTCTTCGGTTGCAGCTTATACCGGCGCCCACTGACACATCACCGCGATATGCGTATGGTGGTGATGGTGTGCCAGCGCGCGTCTCATAGCAGGAGTTTCCACATTACAACGCGGTACCTAGCCTGTCAAGACCTGTTTGTGCATAAAAGCGATAAAATTGAGTTATCGTGCGGAGAGCATTGGGCCATCAACGAATGTAGCGCAACCCGTAGAGCCATCTCTCGCCGGCGACGAAGATCCCCCGCCGTCGCACCTCGGCCTTCTGTTCGAGGCTTTGCCCACCCTCGGTGTAGGGGCAAACTACTCTCACGATCTCGCCCAACGCCAACAATGTACCCAGGCAGACCGCCAAGCCGCCCTTCGAGATGTTCTCTGTCTTGGTGACCTCCTCGTGGCCTTTATGAGTTCGGACCTGTATGGGCAGCTTCAAGGGGAGCCGTCTGTGGGCGCGCCTCTCGATCCCACTCTTTTCATGGGTCACCGGAGGCGGCAGAGCGATCGGGTCCGGAACGGGCCCGTTCTTGGGTAGGCGGATCACATCGCTGTATGTCCAAGAGGCGAGCTGGCCACATTGGTCGCACAGTCGCTGGAGTTCACCGGATGCGTCAAGGATCGACACTTCCATCAACGTCAGGACTGAAAGGACTTCCTTTCCACAACCCTCACAGCGCAGGAGCGCTCCGGCCCGCGAGTCGGATGTGGGGAGCGGAGATGGGAATTCTATTTTCCAGATGTTACGCCCCGGTTCCGAGCACTCGATGCCCCATTCGCCGACCTCTCCATTGTCCAACCGAGTGGGCCCTACGACGTGGAAGTCGGCTTCACAGAGGTTCTCCAAGTTGATAATGCGCAGCGTGTCCCCGGAAGTTACGCGGTGCTTGAGGGCAATCCTGGCGCCCGCTTGATTGACCTCGATGGTGTGGGTGTCCTCCGTGAACCCCCCATTGGCCGCGCCAAATGCCAAGACACGGATGGGGATCGGCAGCAGTATCCGCTCTGTTACTCGCCTTTCTGCCTCATTCATCCCGAAAGTCCTATCGGCAAAAACACGGGACTTGGTGAGAGCGAGAGATAGACTAGCCCGCGCGGCACGGGCCAGCGCGGCAGCCCGGTTGGCCGTGTGGTCCCTTAACGGGCTCGGCTTTATTCCAGCGCCGCGCGACCTCTAACCGACCGGTAGGTTGGTAGGCCTCAAGCCCTTGTCCTTCGCGCCTTTCTTGACATTCCGTCGGGGGGCGGTATAATTACAGATTTGGGTTATCGAGGCCGCGGTGCTAATCACCCTTCAGGAGTTGGAACACCGCCGGGTCGTTGTCTCGAAGGTCTATTCCGCCGGAGCACTTGATTACCGTGGCGCGGAGTTCCGGCAAGCGGGCCCGCTGCAGGTGGATGCAGCCGCAGAACTGGTGGGCTCCGAGATTCGTATTCGGGGGCACCTGGGGACGCGCTTGGAGGCTTCCTGCGACCGATGCCTGGGACCCGTCGAGATCCCGGTCGACCGCGATTTTGACCTGTTTTACCGGCCGATGAAAGCCATCGCCCGCGAAGAAGAGATCGAAGTTTTCGAGGATGAGCTCGAAATTGGCTTCTACTCGGGGGACGGTATCCAGTTGGCCGACGTGGTGACTGAGCAGGTCATCCTCGCAATGCCCATGAAGGTGATTTGCCAACCGGGGTGCTTGGGACTATGTCCCACCTGTGGCGCGGACCGAAACCGCCAAGCGTGCGGTTGCCCGGAGCGCCAGGCAGATTCCCCGTTCGCATTGCTGAAGGGTAAGTAGCGGTGCGCAGCTCGCAGTTTGCCGAGCCCACGATGCCTACCAGGGGAAGAATGAGGCAGGCGAACCAACCCGGCCCAGGATGGAAGGGCTTAAAAATCAAGAGCTTGGAAACATAGAACATCATGCCAAATCCCAAAAGACGACATTCGAAGGCGCGACGCAACCGACGGCGAGCGCATGACCACCTGGCCCCGCTGTCGCTGGCCGAGTGCCCACATTGCCACGAACCGAAGCTGCCTCACCAGGCTTGTCCGCACTGCGGTTACTATCGCGGTCGGGAAATGGTCCTGGTGAAGGAAACCGCTTAGGGAACAACAGGTGTCGAAGGTCAGGTCTCAGGTGTAAGTCACCTTGGACTTCGCCAGAGGTGGCAAGGCTCCACAAACGGGCGCCTAATTGACACTTGGCGCCTGTCACTTGGCTTTACCATGCAACGTATCGCCGTTGATGCGATGGGAACGGACGCGGCGCCCGGGCCGGAACTGGATGGCGCGATTCTGGCGGCGCGCGAGGGCTGGGCGGAGATCATCCTGGTTGGGCCGCAGGACTTGCTCAAGCGGGAATTGGCCCGTCGGCTGACGGGCGGCCTGGCATTCGAAATCGTCCACGCCAGCGAAGTGATCACCATGGAGGACGCCGCGGCCAAGGCGTTTCGGCACAAGAGAGATTCCTCCATTCGGGTGGCGGCCCGGATGGTGCGCGATGGCAAGGCCGACGGGTTAGTTAGCGCGGGCAACACCGGCGCCGTGATGGCGACGGCCAAAATCACGCTGGGAGTTCTGGAAGGCGTGGACCGGCCGGCGCTGGCGGCCGTGATGCCGAACTTGAAGGGCACCGCAACCATTGTGCTCGATGTGGGTGCCAACGTTGACAGCGGACCGGAGAACCTCGAGCAATTCGCCGTCATGGGCGAGATTTATTACCGGGCGATCTTTGGCGTAAAGCAGCCGCGTGTGGGCCTGCTTTCGAACGGCGAAGAGGCCCACAAGGGAACCGAGTTGGTGCGGCTGACGCACCGGCGCCTGAAACAGTTGCCGCTGAATTTCATTGGCAATGTCGAGGGCCGCGACGTCATCAATGGCCAGGTCGATGTGATGGTGACCGATGGATTCACCGGAAATGTCGTGCTGAAGACCAGTGAAGGTGTGGCGTTGGTGCTGGCAGGAATGCTAAAAGAAGCGCTATCCAGCACGGTGACGGCCAAGCTGGGCTCGGTGCTGGCCCAAAGGGCCCTGCGAAGATTCAAGAGGCGTGTGGACTACTCCGAGTATGGTGGGGCGCCCCTGCTCGGCGTGCGCGGCGTGTGCATCGTCACGCACGGCGGCTCGAACGCCAACGGCATCAAGAACGCCATCCGCGTGGCAAGTGAGTTCGCCGCCGGGCAGGTGAACGCGAAAATTGAAAGCGAGTTGGCTGGCACCACTCTGCGCGGAACTCAGCGGGCCGCCTCGGGATAGTAACGAAACTCGAAAATAGAAACTCGAAAATCGCAAGCCCATAAGGGTGTTTCTCGCTTTTCGAATTTCCATTTTCGAACCAGGAGTGGGAGAGAACATGCCTCTGGCAGGGATTCTGGGCACGGGAACGGCGCTGCCCGAGAAAATCATCACTAACCACGATTTGGAGAAGCTGGTCGAAACCTCCGACCAGTGGATCATGGAGCGCACGGGCATCCGGGAGCGGCGCCAGGCTGCACCCCACGAAACCACCTCCATGCTTTCCGTTCAGGCCGCCCGCAAGGCGCTCGACATGGCAGGCATCAAGCCGGAGCAGCTCGACCTGATCATCTGCTCGACGATTTCACCGGACATGCCCTTGCCCTCCACGGGCGCCTTCATCCAGCGCGACCTCGGGGCACGCGGCTGCTGTGCTTTTGACCTGGCCGCGGCGTGCTCGGGTTTCCTCTTCGGGATGACTGTAGCCGACACCTTCATCAAGACGGGAAAAGCCAGATACGTCCTCGTGGTCGGGGCGGAACTGCTCTCGCGATACCTCGATTATACCGATCGGGCCACGTGCGTCATCTTCGGCGATGGAGTGGCGGCGAGTGTGTTGGGTCCGGTCGAGCCACCCTCCGGCATCCTGGCGGAAGAGATGCACACGGAAGGCGCGTTCGCCGAACACCTCTTTATTCCCGCCGGCGGGACGGCGAAGCCGGCGAGTTGTGCGACGGTTGAGGCGCGCGAGCATTACATCAAAATGCGCGGCAACGAGTTGTTCAAGGTCGCGGTTCGTAGCATGGAAGAGGTCTCGCGGCGGGTGCTGGAGGAAGCAGGGATTCGTCCCGAGGAGCTGAGCCTCTTCATTCCTCACCAGGCAAACCAGAGGATCACCGATGCGGTCCAGGAGCGGCTTGGAGTCGACCCCAAGAAGGTCTATTCCAACATCGGCCGTGTCGGGAACACTTCTTCGGCATCAATACCGATCTGCCTGGACGAGTGCGTCCGCGCCGGCCGCATCAAGAAAGGCGATCTGATCCTGATGACGGCTTTTGGAGCCGGTGCGACGTGGGGCGCCATCCTGATGCGATGGTGAGCTTATCGGCTCATCGGATGATCGGTTCATCGAGCCATTAGGACCGGGGGCCGATGATTCGATGACCCGATGGCTCGATCCTTTGGGGTTTTCTTGCCGAAAGTAGCTTTCATCTTTCCCGGTCAAGGTTCCCAGTACCCGGGCATGGGCCGTGAGCTGGCCGAGGCGTTCCCGGAAGCGCGCCAAGTCTTCGAGGAAGCCGATCGCGCCCTGGGGTTCAACCTCTCGAAGCTGTGCTTCGAGGGCCCGGCCGAAGAACTGCAACTCACGGCCAACACCCAGCCGGCGATCCTGACCGTCTCCGTGGCCGCAGCAGAGGTTCTGCGGAGCAAAGGTGTTTCGCCGGATTACGTCGCGGGGCACAGCCTGGGTGAGTACTCCGCGCTGGTCATCGCCGGCGCCCTTCGCCTGGAAGACGCGGTTCGCGTGGTGCGCAAGCGCGGCCAGTACATGCAAGAGGCCGTACCCCTCGGGCAGGGCGCCATGGCGGCGCTGGTCGGGATGGAAGCGGCAGCCGTCGAAGAAGTTTGCAGGGAGTCGGCCCAGGGAGAGGTGGTTTCACCGGCCAACTTGAACTCTCCGGGCCAGGTGGTGATTGCGGGCCACGCGACGGCGGTCACCCGCGCAGTCGAATTGGCCAAGGCGCGTGGCGCCAAGCGCGCCGTGATGTTGAATGTGAGCGCGCCATTTCATTGCGCCCTCATGCGGCCGGCCCAGGAACGTTTGGCAGCGGACCTGGATCACACGCCCCTTGCCGACCTGCAGGCGCCGCTTGTGAATAACGTGGATGCGCAGTTGGTGCGCGCCGCCACGGCGGCGCGAGACGGGCTGAAGCGCCAAGTGGCGAGTGCGGTGCGCTGGGAGCAGTCGATGCGCGTCCTGCTCGCGGAAGGCGTCGAGTTGTTCGTCGAGGTCGGCCCGGGCAGGGTGCTTTCGGGGCTCCTTCGGCAAATCGACCGCCGGGCCGAATGCCTGCACGTGGAGGATCTCGCTTCCCTGAAGGAAGTGCTGACGCGGCTGGGGTCGAACTGAACCCGGGAGGAAAGGCCATGAACCTTGAAGGACGAGTGGCGCTGGTTACAGGTGCGGCGCAGGGTATCGGGCGAGCCATCGCCCTGGCCTTGGCCGAGGTGGGAGCCGACATTGCTGGAGGCGACGTCAATCTGGAAGGCATGGAGAAGACCGCCAAGGAAATCGAGGCCCTGGGCTGGAAGGCCCTGGCGGTCAAGCTGGACGTTTCCGACCCAGCTTCCGTCAAGGAAGCAGTCGGCAAAGTCCTCGAGGCCTGGGGAAAGATCGATATCCTGGTGAACAACGCTGGGATTACCAAGGACAACCTCATCATGCGCATGAAGCGCGAGGACTGGGATCGCGTCCTGAGCATCAACTTGAACGGGGCGTTTCATTGCATTCAGGCGGTCCTGCCCGGGATGGTCAAGCAGCGCTACGGACGAATTATCAACATCGCCTCGGTGGTGGCCCAGGCGGGGAACGCTGGGCAGGCCAATTACATCTCTTCAAAGGCCGGCTTGATCGGCCTGACCAAGGCCGTGGCTTCCGAAGTGGGCAGCCGTACGATCACGGTCAACGCGGTTGCCCCGGGATTCATCGCCACCGCCATGACCGAAAACCTCCCCGAACCGGTGAAGCAGCGGATGATGAGCTTGATTCCCCTGGGCCGGATGGGCACCGACCGGGACATCGCTTCCGCCGTGCGTTTCCTTGCGTCCGAGGAGGCGGGTTACATCACCGGGCACGTCCTGAATGTGAACGGGGGGATGTATATGGCTTAAAGAGAGTGACGAGTGACAAGTGGCGAGTGACGAGCAAAAACAGAAGTATGAAGTCTGAAGGATGAAGGATGAAAACCACGAAGCGTGGATTGGGCGACTCTTTCATACTTCATACTTCAGCCTTCATCCTTCCCTCTCGTCACTTGTCACTCGTCACTTTTCACTGTACTTGTTGCAACTTCGCTGGGGCGCAGTTAGAATGGCCGCCCCACCAAATCCGAGGAGGAGAGACGGATGGCTTCACTTGATGAGAAGGTCAAGCAGATTATTGTGGAGCAGCTCGGCGTTGACGAAGCCGAGGTGACCCCTACGGCGCATTTCATTGACGATCTGGGGGCAGACTCCCTGGATATCGTAGAACTCGTGATGGCATTCGAGGAAGCGTTCGAAATCGAAATTCCCGACGAGGACGCGGAGAAGATTGCCACGGTCAAAGACGCCGTCGAGTATATCCAGTCCCATGTCAAGTCTTCCAAGAACTGATTCGCCCGCATCCGGCCCTTACAGGAGGGACATCACTTGGACCGCAGAGTGGTCGTGACGGGCGTGGGCCTGGTCAGCGCCGTGGGCATCGGCCGGGAAGAAACCTGGAGTTGCATCCTGGCCGGCAAGAACGGCGCCGCGCCCATCACGCTTTTTGACACCACGGATTTTCCCGTGACTTTCGCGGCGGAAGTCAAGAGCTTCGACCCCCTCCAGTACGTCGAGAAGAAAGAAGTGAAGAAGATGGGGCGGTTCATTCAGTTCGCCCTGGCGGCCTCGCAGTTTGCCGTCGAACACGCGGGCCTCAAGATCACTCCGGACATCGCCGACCGTACGGGCGTCTACATCGGCTCGGGAATCGGCGGGTTCGATGTTATCGAGCGCGAGCACACGGCGCTGATGCAGGGCGGGCCGCGCCGCATCTCCCCCTTCTTCATTCCCGCGTCGATTGTCAACCTAGCCTCGGGGTTTGTCTCCATCCGTTTCGGCGCCAAGGGGCCGAACTCCGCCACCTGCACGGCGTGCTCTTCCAGCGCCCACGCGGTCGGAGATTCCTTCCGGCTGATTCAGCGCGGCGACGCCGACGTGATGATCGGCGGCGGCTCGGAAGCGGCCATCACCCCCATGGGCGTGGGCGGGTTCGCCGCGATGCGGGCGCTCTCGACGCGCAACGAAGCTCCGGAAAAGGCCAGCCGGCCTTTCGACAATGAACGCGACGGTTTCGTGATCGGCGAAGGCGCGGGGCTCCTCATCCTCGAAGAGCTGGGCTTCGCCGTGAAGCGCGGCGCGCCCATCCTGGCGGAGATTGTCGGCTACGGTATGTCGGGTGACGCTTTCCACATTACCCAACCGTCGGAAGACGCCGGCGGCGCCGTGCGCGCGATGCGCGCCACGCTGGCCGACGCCGCCGTCCAGCCCGAACAGGTCGACTACATCAACGCCCACGGCACATCGACGCCTTATAACGACAAGCTCGAAACTTTGGCGATTAAAAAGGTTTTCGGAGAGCACGCCAAGAAACTTGCCGTAAGTTCCACCAAGTCGATGACCGGACACCTGCTGGGAGGCGCCGGCGGCCTGGAAGCCGGCCTCTCGGTGCTGGCGCTTCGTGACCAGGTCCTCCCGCCGACCATTAATTACGAAAATCCCGATCCGGAATGCGACCTGGATTACGTTCCCAATAAGGCGCGCCAGGCTGAGGTGAATTACATCCTGTCTAACTCGTTCGGCTTTGGGGGAACGAATGCGGCGTTGCTGTTCAAGCGGTACGTCGAATAAGGTAGCCATGAGCTATCAGCTCTCAGCCGTCAGCCGGCTAGAGAGGAAGACCCGCGACCTGTCATCCTGAGCGGAGCGAAGGATCTCGGCATTGTCTTTCTCCTCTTGGACGAGATGCTTCGTCCCCGCCAGCCGGCGGGCTGACGGACTCAACATGTTAATTAGCGAGTGCCGAAAGCTGACGGCTGATGGCTGACAGCTTCTTTTCATGAAAATCTTGGTTTGCCTCAAGCAGGTCCCGTCGCGCGATGCCGTGTTGCGGCTGAACGCCGCAGGGACGTGGATTCAGGAAACGGACCTCAGCTTTGAGGTCAACGAGCCGGACACCTACGCGCTGGAAGAGGCGCTGCGGCTGAAGGAGAAACTGGGCGGCGAAGTGATTGTCTGTTCGCTCGGCCCCGCGCGCGCGCAGCAGGCGATCAAAGAGGCGCTGGCCAAAGGCGCCGACCGGGCGCTCCACCTGGACGATCCCGCGTTCGCGGGGCTCGACCCGCACGGCGTGGCGCGCGCCCTGGCGCGGGCGATTCGGAAAGAGAATCCCGACCTGGTTTTGACCGGGCTGCAATCCGACGACTCGGGTTATGCGCAGGCCGGGGTGCTGGTGGCGGAGATGCTCGGGTTCCCGCACTCGACTATCATCATGGAAATCCAGGCGAGTGGCAGAACGCTGAAAGTGAAACGCGAACTCGAGGGCGGCTGGTTTCAGTGGATCGAAATGCCGCTGCCGGCCCTGCTGACCATTCAGTCCGGCATCAACAAACCCCGCTACGCTTCCCTGAAGGGAATCCTGGCGGCCAAGAACAAACCTCTTCAGAAGTTGAGCCCAGCGGACCTGGGACTAAGTTCCGAAGACCTGACCCCGCGGCAGAAAATTTCCAAGGTGTACGTCCCGGCCAAGAAAGGCCAGACCGAATTCTTGCAGGGCAGCCCCAAGGAGATCGCCGCGCGGCTGGTTGACAAGCTCAAGAATGAATCGCGGGTGCTCTAACCGCGGAAGGAGCGATTATGTTTGTCCATATATGGAGAATGCGGGGCCGCAAGAAACGCACGGAAGAGTACGAGAAATTCGGCCGGCAGGTCACGCTGCCCGCTCTGAAGAAACTCAACGGCTGCGTGGACGCGCACTTCATCAAAGTGTTCGAGGCGCGCAAACCGGAGTACCTCTGGCTGGTTTTCTGGCGCGATAAGGATGCCCTGGAAGGCGCGCGCACCAATCCCGTGTGGCGGGAGCAAATCAAGAAGTTCGAGGCGGGAGAATTTTACAAGACCATCCCGCTCGAATTGGTCTGCGAGTCCATTGCCAGTTTCGCTGCGCCGAGCGTCGAGAAGCCCAAGAAGGCTAAGGAAGCCGAAAAGGCTGATAAGCCTGAGGGCGGCAATAAGCCTCTCGTCGGCCCGACGGTGGGAGGGGAATAGCAAAGGATGAAGTGTGAAGGCTGAAAGATAAGGAAATGCGCAATACTGCTTCAGCCTTCATACTTCAGCCTTCATACTTTTCTTCATGTCCGACCCGATTCTGGTCTTCGCCGAACATCAAGGCGGAAAACTGACCCGCCCCATGTGGGAAGCCGTCGCCGCCGGGCAGCAACTCGCGCAGGAAACTGGCAAGCCGGTTTCCGCTGTCATCCTGGGTCAGAACATTTCCACTCTGGCGGCGGAACTCGCGACGACTGACCTTCAGGAAGTCCTGACCGTTGATTCCGCTCTTCTCGGCGACTACACGGCGGACGGATACGCTCTGGCGCTTCGCGAGGTAATTCGCCAACGCAACCCGCAGTTTGTCGTCTTCAGTCATACCTACCAGGTCAGAGATTTCGCCCCCAAGCTCGCAGTTGCACTCGACCGCGGGCTGGTTAGCGACTGCCTCGGCTACCGAAAGGAAAACGGCCGCCTGATTTTCGTTCGCCAAGTTTTCCAGGGGAAATTCTGCGCGGACGTGGAATTCGTAGGCGAGGGACCCTACCTCGTCTCCTTCCAGGCCGGTGCCTTCCGGGAAGATTCGGTGCGGCGAGGGACCGCGCCCGCGCCGGTTACGGCTGTCCCCGTTGAGATTTCCGCTGAGGCCATTCGCGCCAAGCCCGGCGAGCGTTTTCGCGAGGCCAAGCAGGCCGTGGACTTGACGCAGGCGGAAGTTATAGTGGCCGTCGGGCGCGGCATCAAAGCGCCCGAAAATCTCGAATTGGTCAAGAAGCTGGCAGAAGCGTTGGGAGCGGAAATCGGCGCTTCGCGGCCCATCTGCGACAGCGGCTGGCTGCCCATGGACCGACAGATTGGCAGCTCCGGCCAAACCGTCGCGCCCAAGCTTTACATCGGGCTGGGCGTTTCCGGGGCCATCCAGCACCAGGTTGGCATGAAAGGATCGCGCACGGTGGTGGCCATCAACAAAGACAAGGAAGCGCCCATTTTTGAAGTGGCCACTTATGGTGTGGTCGGTGACTTATTTGAGATCGTCCCGCCGCTGATCGAGGAAATCAAGAAAGTCAAATCCGGGTGAGGAGATAAGGCTTCTGACTCCTGACTCCTGACTTCTGACTCCTGTTTCCTTCCTACCGCTTGCTGTCCACTGCCGACTGTTCCTTCGGCACCCACTCAAAATCCTTCCAGACCGTCTCCAAGACTCTGCAGGCCGCACAATCAAACCGCCGCAGGGCCTCGCCTCGTCCAGTCATGCGGTTCACTTCGGCGGGGTCGAACTCCATCTTGGTCACCAACTGACACCAGTTGCTGACGCGCTTGCCTCTCTCCGTGGTCTCACAAGGCAGGTAGCTTTGCGAAGTTCCTATCCACCGGGTTCCGACGTGCCGACATTCGGTTCGAATGTAGGCGCCACGCTGAGCGAACCCGAGAGGGAGGTTGACCCACTCGGCATGGAGTTGCTCATTCTCGATCCATACCCGGTATTCCTTGCCGGTCGTCTGGGATCGCCAGACACGCGCCGAAGCCGGAGGCGCAGGCAACTGCCCCGTCTTTCCCGGCGCTTTGCCTTGCCCGGCGGCAAACAGACCGGAAATCAACATCACCAGGATGCCGACCGCCAACACGAAGAGTCGAAGCCTCACCAGGTCCTCCGCAACTCCTGCTTGCATTTGCCCGAATCGCTTACATACGCGGTCTCCTGCTTGTAACTTTTCCTAGCGAGATTGTCAATCAAAGGGTGGCAAATGGTTCGCTTCCTTCCCGATTCGCGCGCACCTGTGCTACGATGCATTTCTGGATGAGCGACGCGCGGTGAGAGCGATGCTGCTCCCTTACCCGAAGACATCAGGCAAGTTTCCACGACCAGCCGAATGACCAATCAGCAGAAATCACGGCCGCGAATCTTGAGCGGCATGCGCCCCACCGGAAAGCTTCACCTGGGCAACCTGGTCGGCGCGCTCCAGAACTGGGTCAAGCTGCAGAATGAGTATGACAGTTACCACTTCGTGGCCGACTGGCACATGCTGACGACGGATTACGCGGACCCCTCCGAAGTGACCGAGAACACACTGCAAATGGTCACGGACTGGTTGGCAGCCGGGTTGGACCCCAACAAGGCCACCTTCTTTGTCCAGTCTCGTCTCCCCGAACATGCTGAGTTGCACCTGCTCTTTTCCATGATCACGCCTCTGAGTTGGCTGGAGCGCGTTCCCACCTACAAAGAACAGCTTGAAAACATCACGGATCGCGACCTGCATACCTACGGTTTTCTCGGTTATCCTTTGCTGCAGGCGGCCGACATCTTGATGTACAAGGCCAATGCCGTTCCGGTCGGCGAGGACCAGGTGCCGCACGTGGAACTAACGCGCGAGGTGGCGCGGCGATTCAATCAGTTTTATGGCTCAGTTTTCCTCGAACCCCAGGCGCTGCTCACACCTTCTCCCAGACTGCCGGGAACCGATGGTCGCAAGATGTCAAAGAGTTACGGCAACGCTATATTTCTTACCGATCCGCCCGAGGACGTTTCGAAGAAGCTCGCCACGATGATTACCGACCCCGCGCGCAAGCGGCGGAACGACCCTGGGAATCCCGATATTTGCCCGGTGTTCGATCTCCACAAAATCTTCTCGTCACAAGTGACGATTGACCAAGTCAACCGGGAATGCCGCACGGCGGAGATCGGTTGCCTCGATTGCAAGAAGATGCTAGCCCAGCACCTCAATCGCGCTCTGGCCCCTATTCAGCAGCGGCGCAAGCCCTACGAGGAGAACCCGCAGCAGGTCTGGGATATCCTCGAAGCCGGCACCAGCCAGGCGCGCAAGGTGGCACAGGCCACCATGGCGGAGGTGCGGGCGGCGGTGAAGCTGAAATGAATGAAGCTGTCAGCCGTCAGCGCTCAGCCGTCAGGGGGAACGCGGTGACAATCCTTGCTAATTTCAAAGCTCAAGGCCGCCCTCTTGAAAGCTGACGGCTGATAGCTGAAAGCTGACTGCTCTCATGAGCGACGAAACTCAACAGCCCGGCAATGAACCGACCCCGGCCCCGCAAGCGGAAGCGGTCCCACCCAAGCGCGTCAGCCACGTTGCCGCGCCACCCCCGCCCGTCAAATTGGAGATCTACGAGGGCCCGCTCGATTTGCTGCTCGACCTGATCCGGAAGCAGCAGATCAGTATCTACGACATCCCCATCGCGAAAATTACGCAGCAGTACCTGGATTATCTGCGCCTGCTCGAGGAGATGAATATCGACGTGGCGGGTGAGTTCATCCTCATGGCGGCCACGCTCATTTACATCAAGTCGCGGACGCTCTTGCCGCCCGACCCGAACGCCCCGCCCGAGGAACTGGAAGACCCGCGCATCGAACTCGTGCAACGGCTGCTCGAGCACGAGCAGTTCAAGAACGCGGCGCAGATGCTCCAGTCGAAGCGCCTCGTCGAAGACGCCACGTGGTCCCAGCCGGGCATCGGCGAATTTGTGGAGGCGGAAGATGAGCCCGGGTTTACCGTCTCGGTGTTTGACCTGATTTCGGTCTTCCGCGAAATCCTGGAGCGCGCCAAAAAGCACCCGCAGATCGAGATCCGCCGCGAGGAAGTGACCGTGGCGCAGATGATCGAGCACGTTCGCGAAACGCTGCTCGCCAGTTCCCGGCCGGTGCCACTGGACATGTTGATGGCGGGTTACGTCTCGCGACCGGCGCTCATCGCGTTGTTCCTGGCGCTGCTCGAAATGGTCAGGCTGCACGCCATTCTGCTCCGGCAGAAAGAATTGTTCGCGCCCATCATGGTGCACCGGAACAAGCGCTTCGAAGAAATCATGTCGGGAACCAGCACTGCCCTGCTGGAGGCGGGGCTGGAAGAGAGCTTTAGTTAGTTGTTGGTTGTTGGTAGTTGGTGGTCGGCTGTATGCAGTGAGGACGAAGGACAACAACCAAGTAGATTTTTCAACCCACTACGAACAACTAACAACCAACACGACGTTACTATGCTGACTGACGAAACTTTGAAGGCCGCGATTGAGGCCATCCTCTACGTGGCGCCCGAGCCCGTGACCCTGGACGCGATTGTCAAATCGCTGGAAGGTGAAGAGCGCGAGCGCGTCAGGGCCAAGCTCGAAGAGCTCCTGGAGGATTTCCAGCGCGCCGACCACGGGATTCAAATCCGCCCGGTCGCGGGCGGCTACAAGTTTTCCTCCAAACCCGAACATCACGAGGTTCTCAGGAAGTTCGTCAAGAGCCTGAAACCGCCCATTCGGCTTTCCAAGCCGGCGCTTGAAACCCTGGCGGTAATCGCGTACCGTCAGCCGGTTACGGTCCCAGAGATCGAAGCGATTCGCGGCGTTGATTGTGGCGGCGTCATTCACACCTTGCTCGAGAAGAAGCTCGTGGTCACAGCGGGGCGGAAGAGCGTGGTCGGACGGCCCATCCTTTACCGCACTTCGCGCGACTTCCTGGTGCACTTCGGACTGAAGGATGTAAGCGAGCTGCCCAGCCTCAAAGAGTTCGAGGACCTCGCGCGTCAGGCGCTGGGCTCGGAGATCACCCTGGCGGAGGAAACACCTCCCTCGACCGAGCCGCCGGCAACCCAACCGGTGAGCGGCGAGGAGGAGACGAGCTCTCAGCCGTCAGCCCTCAGCGATCAGCAAGAGCCGGAATAGCCGGACTTTTTTCGCTGATTGCTGAAAGCTGAGCGCTATCGACCGCCATGCTAACTCGCCTGCAAAAGCTCATCGCCGACGCCGGCATCACCTCACGTCGCAAGGCCGAGGAGTTGATCCTTCAAGGCCGCGTGAGTGTGAACGGCCAGGTCGTCACCGAGCTCGGCTCCAAGGCTGACGAGTCGCGCGATCATGTCCGCGTTGACGGCAGACTCCTTTCTCGTCCCGGCCGTCACATCTATCTACTGCTCAACAAACCACCGGGCTACGTCTCGACCGTCAGCGATCCCCAGCGCCGCCCCACCGTGATCTCCCTGCTGCACGGTATCAAGGAGCGCGTCTATCCGGTGGGGCGATTGGATTACTATTCCTCCGGCCTGATCCTGCTCACCAACGATGGCGAGCTGGCGAACCTCCTGATGTCGCGGGCATCGGCTGTTCCCCGGACTTATCACGTCAAGCTGGAGGGCCGGCCCGCGCCGGGCGACCTGGGTAAACTCGAGCAGGGAATCGTGCTGGATGGCCGCCGCACTGCGCCGGCGCGCATTCGACTGGTTTCAGAACGCGACAAGCCGTGGTACGAGATCACTCTTGTGGAAGGCCGTTACCATCAGGTGCGACGAATGTTTGAGCGCATCGGCCAAGCGGTGATAAAGTTGAAGCGCGTGCGCTTCGCCTTTTTGAGCGACGAGGGCCTCGCGCCGGGCCGGTTCCGCCATTTGACGCCGACCGAGGTGGAGCGCTTGAAGAGGCTGAAAAACTCTCGGTAGCGGCGGGCGCTACCTTCCGGCGCGCGGACCGAGTTTGTTTCTGGCCAGATACTCATGCCCAGACCATCGATTCTGGAAATACTTCCTCCCTGGTCCTCGCGCATTCGTCCTTATCCCCCCGGGAAGCCGATCGAAGAAGTCGAGCGCGAGCTGGGGCGAACCGCCATCAAGCTGGCGTCCAACGAGAATCCGCTGGGCCCCTCGCCAAAAGCCCAGGAAGCGATGCGTAAGTTTCTGAGTAGCATTCATTTCTATCCTGATGGCAGCGGATATTATCTGCGCAGGAAGATCGCCGAGATTCACGGCCTGGAGATGGACCAGGTTATTCTCGGCGCCGGGTCGACGGACTTGATCGAGCTGGTGGCCAAGACCTTTCTGAGCGCCGGCGATGAGGCAATCACTTCCGAATCGGCCTTCTACATGTACCGGCTGGCCATCCAAGACATGGGCGCGGGCCTGGTTCTGACACCCCTGCGGGATCTGACGTTCGATCTGCCCGCCATCGCGCATGCTGTGACGCAGCGCACGAAAGTAGTTTACCTGGGCAATCCCAACAACCCTACCGGCACGATGTTCACCGCCGAGGACCTCGACCGCTTCCTGGACGCACTGCCGCCGCGCATCCTCGTGGTCCTCGACGAGGCCTACTTCGAGTACGTGCAGCGGCCCGACTACTCCCACTCGGTCGATGATGTCCGCGCCGGAAAGAACATCCTCGTGCTGAGGACGTTCTCGAAGGTGCATGGCCTGGCGGGAATCCGGCTCGGGTACGGCATGGGCCATCCCGAGCTCATCGAAAGCCTCAACCGAATCCGGTCGCCCTTCAATGCGAACAGCATGGCCCAGGTGGCGGGGATGGCCGCGCTCGACGACCGCGAACACGTCCAGCGGTCGGTCGAGTCCAACGCGCGCGAGATGAAATTCGTCACCGAAGAACTGACGCTGCTCGGCGTGCGCTACACGCCGTCAGCGGGGAATTTCCTGCTCATCGACACGGGCCGCGATTGTGAGGAAGATTTCGTGCGCCTGCTCCACGAGGGCGTGATCGTGCGGCCGATGAAGATATACTCTTTCCCGACTTCGCTGCGTGTCACAGTGGGACGGCACGAGGAAAATGAGCTATTCCTCGATGCTTTGCGGCGGGTGATGGCCGCTCCCGCGCGCGCGCTTTAGCGGCGCCCTATGAGCGCCGCTGCAGCGCAGACGGCTTATTGACGTTGATATGCCCGATTTCGTAACCGAAATTCTCGAGAAATACAAAACGCTGACCATCGTCGGTCTCTCCTCGAAACCCATGCGCCCCAGCTACGGGGTCGCCTCTTACATGCAGTCCCACGGCTACCGCATCATCCCGGTCAACCCTAAAGAGACTTCCGTTCTCGGTGAGAAAGCCTACCCCTCGCTTGACGCTGTGCCTGAAGCCACGGAAGTGGTGGTAGTTTTCCGCCGTCCGGAATTCGTGCCGGAAGTCGTGGAAGCCGCCATGCGCAAGGGCGCGAAGGTCATCTGGATGCAGGAAGGCGTCATCCACGAAGACGCCGCCCAGCGCGCCCGCCAGGCCGGCCTCGCCGTCATCCAGGACCACTGCATCCTGAAAGAACATGCCAAGCGGTTTGTGACGGAGGGAATCTAACCTCCCTCGTGACTCATAGGATCTAGCCGCCGGAACGATTCTTCTTCCACTCCTCAATCGCCTTCATTTTCTCTTTCAATCTCTTCTCGAAGCCTTCCTCGGTGGGGCGGTAGTAGTGGCGGTCCTTGAGATTCTCGGGCAGGCACTGCATCTCGGTGAGTTTGTCGGGGACGTCGTGGGCGTACTCATAACCTTTGCCATAGCCCACGTTGGCCATCAGGCCGGTGACGGGATTGCGGAGATTGAAGGGGACAGGCTCGGCAACGGTTTTCTGCGCGTCGTTCTTAACCTCGCCATAGCCGACATAGAGCGCGTTGGATTTGGGCGCGAGTGAGAGATAGACCGCGGCTTCGGCGAGTGCCAGATCGCATTCCGGCATGCCGATGAAATGCGCCGCCTGCATGGCGTTGAGCGTGACCGTGAGCGCGTTCGGGTCGGCGAGGCCGATATCTTCCGACGCCATGCGTATCATCCGCCGCGCGATGTAGAGCGGGTCTTCGCCCGCTTCGAGCATACGGCCCAGCCAGTAGAGCGCGGCGTCCGGATCGGAATTGCGCACCGACTTGTGCAGCGCCGAAATTAGGTTGTAATGCTCCTCGCCGGCCTTGTCGTAGAGGAGCATCTTGCGCTGGATGGCGTCTTCGATGATCTGCTCGGTGACGACGGCGCGGCCCTCCTCGTCGCGCGATGCAGCGGCGACGGCGGTCTCCAGCGTGTTAAAGGCGGCGCGCGCATCGCCGTTCGCGAAAACGGCAATCTGCTTGAGCAATTCCGGCGCGATCCTCGCGCGCTGAGCACCCAGCCCACGCTGCTCGTCTTTCAAGGCGCGATCGAGCAAGGCCACAACCTCATCCGTCGAGAGCGCCGAGAGCATGTACGTCTTGGCGCGTGAGAGCAGCGCGGAGATGACCTCAAAGGACGGGTTTTCGGTGGTCGCGCCGATCAACACGATGTCGCCGCGTTCGACGTAAGGCAGGAAGGCATCTTGCTGCGCCTTGTTGAAGCGGTGGATTTCGTCGATGAAAAGGATCGTCCGCCGGCCGTACTGCCGCGCCCTTTCCGCGGCGGCCATCACTTCCTTGATTTCCTTGATGCCAACGAGCACGGCGCTAAACTTAACGAAATCGCTCCGAGTCTTCTTGGCAACGATCATCGCCAGCGTAGTTTTCCCTGAGCCCGGCGGGCCCCACAGAATCATCGAGTGCAACTCGTCGCGCTCAATCTGTTGGCGGAGGGGCTTGCCGGGCCCCAGGATGTGAAGCTGGCCGATGAACTCCTCCAGCGTCTCCGGCCGCATCCGGTCGGCCAGCGGCGACTTGCTGCGCTCGGTGCCCATCGAGCTTTGAGTGGCAGGCGGTTCGAATAGGCCCATAGAGAATGATCCATTTCTTCATTGAGTCATTGATTCAATTGGATTCGAAAAGATCGAGGCCGGGAAGCCTCGCGAAACAGTTCTTCAATGGCTCAATGACTCAATAGTTGAATCCTCTCTGTCGCGCGACCTCGTAAAGGAAAATGCTCGCCGCCGTGGCGGCGTTGAGCGAGTCCATTCC
>Ga0315284_10002736_pt1 | contig 25163 bp, 18 predicted proteins | sample YL17G09_16_MG_FD_203696 | JGI IMG/M metagenome (GOLD analysis project Ga0315284, IMG submission 203696) | Sediment microbial communities from Yellowstone Lake, YNP, Wyoming, USA - YL17G09_16 | ecosystem: Environmental > Aquatic > Freshwater > Lake > Sediment | place: USA: Wyoming | collected...
TTTTTGGGGTGTACCCCGTTATTTTTTTGGGTTTGGGGGGAATAGGCGGGGGGGGGCAAACCTTTCCCCTTTCCACCCCCCCCCCCCCCCCTCCCCCCTCCCAGGTCCGGGTCGCGGAGCTCGTGCGCGAGTCGTCGGGCGAGGAGCGGGACCGCCTTTTTGCCGAAATCCGGGTCCTCAAACAACTCAAACACCGCAACATCATGTCGTTCCACGACTCCTGGCTCGACGACCGCTCCCAAACCGTCAACTTCATCACGGAGCTGTTCACCAGCGGCACGCTGCGCCAGTACCGCAAGCGGCACAAGCACGTCGACGTCGAAGTGCTCAAACGGTGGGCGTGGCAGATCCTGTGCGGCCTCGTCTACCTCCACGGCCACACGCCGCCCATCATCCACCGCGACCTGAAGTGCGACAACGTGTTCATCAACGGGTCCGAGGGGGTGGTGAAAATCGGCGACTTGGGGCTCGCGACGCTCCTCCGCGCGCGCACCGCGCCGCAGTCGGTGCTGGGCACGCCCGAGTTCATGGCGCCCGAACTGTATGAAGAGGATTACGACGACCGGGTGGACGTCTACTCGTTCGGCATGTGCCTCCTGGAGCTGGTGAGGAGGAGAGAGAGAACGGTGGTGGTGGCGGGGGCGGTCGCGCGCTCGCCGCGTTCTCATTCTTCCCCTCCCCTCCCTCCCTCTCCTCCAGGCCACGCTCGAGTACCCCTACTCCGAGTGCCGCAACGCGGCCCAAATCTACCGCAAGGTCACCCTCGGCGTGCGCCCCGCGGGCCTCGCGCGCGTGCCGTCGCGCGCGCTCGCCGACTTCGTCTCCCTCTGCATCGCGCCCCGCGACTCGCGGCCCCGCGCGCGGCAGCTGTTGAAGCACCCGTACTTTGAGTCGATCCGGGCCGAGATGCGGGCGGGCGGGCCGGGGCGCGCGGCGGCGCTCGCGGGCGTGTCGGGGTCGACCGCCGACCTCTTGCTCGCCGTCGACCCCGCGGGCCCGTCCTCCGGCCCGCTCACGCTGTCCACCGTGCGCTCGGCGTCCGGCTCCCTGGCCGGCGATTGGGGCGAGGGCCTCCCCCCCCAACTCTCGGCCGTGCCGGAAGGCTCTGAATCCGACGGCGACGACCGCCCGCCGCGCTCCTCGGCCCCCTCGCGAGCCGGCTCCGCGCTGCCGCCCCGGCCCCCGTCCCGGTCGGGCGCGCTGTCGCCGCCGGCGGTGGATCTGGTGTCGCGCCGGTCGCTCGGGTCGCCGCGCTCCGACCGGTCTGGCGGGTCGGCCGCGGCGCCGGGCCCCGCCGCCGCCGCCCCCGCCCCGCCCCGCCCCTCCGGCCCCCGCTCCGACGGCGGCTCCGACGACGGCTCCCTGCGCTCCGCGTGCGGCCCCGCGGTCGCGGTCGGCGCGGGGCGCGAGTTTCGCGTCAAGGGCCGGCTCGCGGGCGGCGGCGGCGGCGACACGCTCGCCCTGCGCCTGCGCATCACGCAGCCGGGCGGGCCGGCCAAGACGGTCGAGTTCGCGTTCGACCTGGGGGCCGACACCGCGCTGTCCGTCGCGGGGGAGATGGTGCAAGACCTGGACCTGTCGCGCGACGACGCCGCGTCGATCGCGGCCGCCATCCGGTCTGAAATTCGGCTGCTGCTGGGCGCGGCCGCGGCCGGCGACGGGCGCGGGCTGGGCGGGTCCCGGCCAGACTCGCCGCGGTCGGGCGACGACGCGCCGCTCGCGCCGGCGGCGCCGCCGCCGCCGCCCGCGGCCGCCGCGGCGCCCGGGCCGGGGCCGCCGTCGGCCGCGGCGGGCGGCGGTTCCTCGGGCCAGCCGCCTGACGGCTCGTGTTCGGGCGACGCGGCGGCGGCCGCCGCCGCGGCGCTTGCCGCCGACCCGCCGCCCCCGCTGCGCAAGCTGATCGACGACCTCCAAGAGCTCGTCGCGGCCGCGCCCCTGGGGCCGCCCGACGCGGCGGGCGTGCCGCCGCCGATGGTGGTGGCGGCCGCCGCGGCGGACGCTGCGGCCGCCGACCGCCACGCCGCCGCCGCGGCCGCGGGCGCCGCCCTCGCCGCCGCCGCCGCCGCACACGGCTTGGGCGCCACCCCTGGCGGCGCCGCATCCGCCCCCGTCTCCACGCAGCGGTCGCGCGAGCAGTCGCCGCCGCGCGCGGGCGGCCGCCGGCCGAGCGCCGACTTCGGTGGCGGCGCGTCGCCGCCCGCCGCCTTTGCCGGCGCCGCCTCCTTTGAATCCATTGTCTCCCTGTCCGCTCCCGCGTCCGACGGCGGCGGCTCGTCCCGGCTCGGCGTCGACGACGCGGCCAAGGAGGCCGCGCGGCGGCGCGCCGCCGACGCGGCGGCCGACATGGAGCGCGTCTCCCTCCAGGCCCTGGAAGGCCCGGCCCGGCCCGGCGTCGCCCGCGCGGCGTCCCTGGGGGCGACCCTGGGGTCGCGCGGGAGCCTGGCGCCGCCGTCGTCCAATGGGAGCGCGGCGGGCGAGCCGACAACGGCACCGCCGCCCCAGTGAGCCGGCACCCTTCCCTCCCTCGACCCCACCATCGCCGCACCGCTCCCTGCCACCGTCCCGCCCCCCCTATTTCCACCCTGATTTCCGCGCGCGGCGCGCGGCGCCCCAGGCGCTGCGCGCGCCAGGCCGCCTTTGCGGCCTCGCGCCAACTCCACAACAACCACTTGTAGTGACCGGGCGGCTGCTGGCCGTCAATCTTCAATAGTGGTGATGGGAGGAAGGGTGGGTGAGGCAGACGATCGCTCGACACGCGCGCGCTCCGACCCTCTCGTCTCTCTCACTCCTTGCCACCGGGCTCGACCGCCAGCACCTCGACCCGCAGCTCAAACGTGGCCCCGCCCGGCATTTCCCCCAGGCCGCGGTCGCCGTAGCCACGTTCGGGCGGGATGAGGAGCGCGCGCTTGTCGCCCGCGCGCATGCCGAGCACCGCCGTGGACAGCGCGGGCGGCGGCTGGGGCCCGCCCATGCCAGAAAAGAGGCCGCCGGACGACTCGGCGACGGCGGCGCGGGCGAGGGCGGTGACGGGGCCGCCGACCGTAAAGTCCAGCGGTTCGGCGACCGTCCGGTTCCCCCCAAGCAGCCGCGCCGCGCGCGACGACGCGACGTCGATGCCCCGGTAGAGCGAGTCCCAGTGCACGGTGACGCGGTCGCCCAGGGCGGCGGGGGCGCCGCGCTGTGTGGAGGGCGCCAGGTCGAGCGACGGCAGGCCGTCGACGTCGCCCGTGTAGTCGGCGGGCGTCAGGCGCCGCTTCTTGAGCTCCTTCTTAAAGCTGCACAGGTTGTGGGGGGACGGGCGGCGGCGTGTGGGCGCCCCCTCATCAAACCACCGACCCGGCGACGGGTGGCCACGCGCGCCCGCACCCCCTCGACACCCCCACCACCCTCCCCTCCTCACCCCACGGCTTGCGCCGGCGCCGCCACGGTCGTCAGCACGCCCGCGGCGGTGCCCAGGAGCAGGGCGCGGCGGCGGGGCGCGTGGGGCGGGGTCAAGGTGGGCGCGTGGCCGGGCGCGGGCGCGGGCGCGGGCGGCCGCCCTTGGGATGCGCAGACGCGCATGGTGAGGTGTCGGGAGGGGTCGGTGGCGCGTGGAGGCGCGCGCAGGGAGTGGGATTGGCCTAACGCGGCGCCGGCGCGGCGCAGAACCACGGCCGGCGACCGCCCTCGCGGCGCCCGCTCCCCCAGGCGGGAGCGGCCTGCGTCAAGGCGCCGCCCAGGGGTCTGCCAGCTCCCAGATCGGGCGCTCGCCTCAAATGGCGACCGCGGAGCGCGCCGTCTGGGCCGCCGGCGCGCTGCTCGGCCGCCGCCTGTGCTCGGCGGCGGCGATGTCGACGAGTGGATGTACTGTGGTTGCGTGCGGCGGCGTGGCGCGCGCCGCGCCGCGCGCGCGCGCGCCCACCTTCCCCGCCCTCGCCCGAGGCTTTGCCGCCGACGCCGCGGCGGCAGCGAGCACACAAGGCGCGCCCACACCCCGCCCACGGTCGGCCAAGGCCCACCTGCGCCTCTTTGCCCAGCTCGGCAAAGCGCGCCTCTCGTCGCTCGTCGTCGCGACGGCCGCCGCGGGCTATGTAGCTGGCTCTCCCGAGACGGTGGATTGGGCGGGATGTGCCATCGCGTCGGCCGGTGTCGCCGCCTGCTCGGCGGCGGCCAACGCCCTCAACCAAGTCTGGGAGATTCGCACCGACGCGCTCATGCGCCGCACCGCCGCCCGCCCCCTGCCGTCCGGCCGCATGACTCGCCCGGTCGCGCTCGCGTTTGCGGGCGCGGCGGCGGCTGCGGGCGTGGGGTGTTTGGCGGTGGGCGCAAACCCGCTCGCCGCGGCGCTGGGCGCGGGCAACATCGCCCTGTACGCGTTTGTCTACACCCCGCTCAAGCAAGTGCACCCGGCTGCCACCTGGGTCGGCGCGGTGGTGGGCGCCATCCCCCCTTTGATCGGGTGGGCCGCGTCCGCCGGCGAGCTCCAACCGGGCGCCGCGATCCTCGCCGCCGGCCTCTACTTTTGGCAGCTCCCCCACTTCATGGCCCTCGCCTGGCTCTGCCGCGCCGACTACGCGGCCGGCGGGCACCGCATGCTCTCCCTCGCCGACCCGCGCGGCGCGCGCACGGCGGGGTGCGCGCTGCGCAACTGCCTCTACCTTCTCCCGCTCGGGTTTGTGGCCGTCGCGCTGGGCACGACGACCGCGCCGTTTGCCACGGAAGCTGCTGTCGCCACCGGCGCCATGGCCGCCGCCGCCGCGGCCTTTCGCGCCACCCCCGGCGACGCGGGCGCGCGGCTCCTCTTCCGCGCCTCGCTCGCGCACCTGCCCGTGTGGATGGGGTGCTTCCTGTGGCACCGGGTGCCGAATACGGTTGAGCTCCGACAGACGCAAGCCCCCGCCGCGCTGGCCGCGCGCTGGCGTGCGGCCGCCGCGCACCGCCCGCGCGCGCCGGGGCCGCCCCCGGGGCCGCTTCCGGACGCGTTTTTGTTGCCGCCCATGCTGGCGCCCCTGCTGCCGCGTCGGCCGGCGGCGACGTGTCCCGCGGCGGTGGCGTGCGAGGAGAGAAAAGAGGGGTAGGGAAGAGCGAGAGCTGGAATCAAATTTGCACTGCCCTCCAACCTCTCCCTCTCACAGCCGCGCGGTCAGCATGCCGCCGGAGACGCAGATGCACTCACCCGTGACGTACGCGGCGTCGTCGGACGCCAGAAACGCGACGGCCCCCGCGACGTCGGCCGGCGTCCCCAACCGCTTGAGCAGCGTCCGCTCCACGCTCTCCCGCCGCATCTCGTCCGACTCGACCAGGGCGGCCGCGAACTTGGTGGGCACGGTGCCCGGCGCGACCGCGTTGACTCGAACGCCGGAAGGGGCCAGTTCCTCTGCCAGCGCGCGCGACAGGGCGACGAGCGCGGTTTTGGACACGGCGTAGACCGCGATCGGGGATTCTGGGCGGTAGGCGGTGATTGAGGAGATGAAGACGACCGAGGCGGCTGGCGCGAAAAAGGGCGCGGCCGCGCGCACGAGCCGGATGGCAGCGAGAACGTTGACATCGAATATTTTCGTGAGCGCCGAATCCGGATGATCCAATATCTCCCCCGCAAACGGGTTGACGGCGGCGTTGGAGACGAGGACATCTATTTTGCCAAAAGTGGAAACCGTGAAATCGATCAACCGCTTGACGTCCGCCTCGTCCCCGACGTGGGCGGCGATGCCGGCGACGGTGGCGCCGGCGGCGGCGAGGCGGGCGACGGCGGCGTCGACGTTGGCCTGCACAAAGAAGGGCGAGGGCGTGGGACGGCGCCTTCCGCCCCCCCGCCCCGTCCCCCGCGCCTCCATCTTGGCTCCCTCACCTGTCGCCGGCTCGACATGACGACGCGCGCGCCTTCCGCGGCGAGGCGCTGCGCGATGCCGAGGCCGATGCCGGCGGTGGAGGCAGACACGATGGCCACTTTGCCCTCAAACCGGCGGCACGCGGACGTGGACGCCATTGGGAGAAGGCGGCGGCGGGGGCGTGCCCCGGGTGAGGAGAAAAGAGTGAGCAACCGTCGCGGTGTGCCCGCTTCACTCTCTGCGCCCACACCGCTCCTCCAATGTCTCGCCACGCGCGCGGCGTGGCCGCGCTCATCCGCCAGGGCGCGCCCCTGGCGAGCCCGGGCCCGAGGTGCGCCCGCGGGGATGGCGGCCGCCGAGCGCGGCGCGCGCGCCCGCCACCCCTTCCGACACCCCTCCCCCCCCCCCCTTTCCACGCTTGCAGCTTCGCCGCGGCCGGCCCGGCGGCCGGCGCGCGCGGCGTGTCCAACCAGGCCGGTGCGTGACGCGAGTGGGTCGCGGCCGGCGGTTGTTTGGCGACCGCGGGCCGCGGGGAGCGGCGCGCCGGCTCGCGCGCCCCGCTTAAGCTGCTGTGCGCGACGCGCTTTGCCCTGGGCGGGGCGGCAGCCCCGAAAACGGCCGCCGCGCGGCGCCCGCGCCGCGTGCCGGCGCGCCGCGATCCGCGCGCCTGCCCTCGCGCACCCCCAAGTCGACCCCACACCCCCTCTTTCCCCCTCCTCTCAGTCAAGCTGCGCATGCGGTCAGTGCAAAACATTCAGAAGATCACGTCCGCCATGAAGATGGTCGCCGCGTCGAAAATGCGCGTCGCGCAGGCCGCGACCGAAGTCTCGCGCGGCCTGGCGCGGCCGCTGCTCCGCATCCTGGGCGACACGCCGGACGCGGACGTGGAGAAGAATCTGACTGTCGCGATCACGACCGACAAAGGGCTTTGTGGGGGGATCAACTCGGCCGTCACCAAATACTCGCGCGCCGCGTCCAAGGCCGCCGCCGGGACCGCGGAGGGCAAGGTGATGGAGTACGTGGTCGTCGGGGAGAAGGGCAAGTCCCAGCTGCAGCGCACGGACGCGGCGTCGATCGCGGCGACCGTCGCCGACGTCGCCAAAGTGCGCACCACGTTTGGCGTCGCGTCCGCGGTCGCCGAGATCTTGCTCAAGACCGAGTACGACGCGGCGCGCATCGTGTTCAACCGCTTCGTCTCTGCGATCGCGTTCAAGCCGACCGTCGCCACCGTCCTCTCCCCCGCCGCCCTGGAGCGCGCGGCTGCCGAGGGCGGGTCGCTGGACGCGTACGAGATCGAGGGGCCGGATCGGGCGGAGCTGCTGCAGGACTTGGCCGAGTTCGGGCTCGCGGCCACGCTCTACAACTGCCTATTGGAAAACTCGTGCTCCGAGCAGGCGGCCCGCATGTCGGCCATGGAGAGTTCGACGAAGAACGCGTCCGAGATCCTGGCCGCGCTCACGCTCAAGTACAACCGGTCGCGGCAGTCGGCGATCACGACGGAGCTCATCGAAATCATTTCGGGGGCCGCCGCGCTCGAGGGTTGAGAAAGGGGGTGGTGGTGGGGTGTGTGTGGGGGGCATATCCTGTGCAACGACCGTGTTTTCAGACCGTGGCGCGGCGGGAAAGGGGCGCGACGCCGCCCCTTGCCCTCCCCACTCTCTCTCCCCTCTCTCCTGTCCCTCAGTCGTAAATGGCTTTGGCCAAGTCGGTCAGCCCCGAGTTGACGACGAAGAGCAGCGCGGCCGAGCCCGCGACGATGGCGACGACGAGCGCCGTGTCGGCGAGCGCGCGCGCGGGCGACGGCCACTCGATCAGCCGCGCCTCCTCGAACACGTCCGCGATGCCGCCCGTCCCGACGGGTTCCGGCGTGCCCGCGGTCGCGCGGCGCGCGGCGGCGAGGCGGGCGAGGTCGGCGCCGGTGAGCGCGCCGGCGGCGCCGGCCGCGTTCCGCGCGGCCTGCGAAGGGGCGGGGGGGCGCATTGGCGCCCGCGCCCTTCCACGGCGCACACACACACCCGCCTCTACCTCTCTCCTCCCACCTGCTGGCTTTCCAGCTCGGCCGCACGCTCGGCGACCGCCGCGTCGCCCGCCTCGCTCGCGCCCTCGGCCGCGACGCGGGCCGTCGCCTCCGCGGCTTCCAGTATGTCGTCCCGGCCGGCCGACTCGCGGTCGCGGCCGGGCTGGGAGGGCGCGCCGGCAAAGGCGGGGGGCGGGCCGCGGCGCGTGGCGGCGGCGGCGGGCCGCGACGAGGGGCGGGCCGCCAGGGCGCGCGGCGCGGGGCCGCGCGGGCGCGCAGGGTGGGCCGCGAGGGGCGCCATGGGTGGCGAAGCGGGGGGTGTGGCGCGACGACGGTCGGGCGCCGGCCGACGCCCGACCGTCGTCGCCGCGCTCGCTAGCCGCCGCTGCCGCCCTATCGACAGCACAGAGCGCACTAGGAGGGAAAATGGACGCGACAGGGCGTGGCAGGAACGACCCCTTCCACCCCCTCTCCTCTCCTCTCCCCTCTCCTACCTCAACCCCGCGCGCGGCGCGGGCGACGCCAGGCTGAAGAGCCCTCGCCGCACGCCCGCGCACGCCGACGCCATGGGGGCATGCGGCGACCCGGGCGGCCCCGGCCCACCCCCCCAGGGCGCCCAGAGGCGCACGGTTTCGTCGGCGCCGGCCGACGCTGCGGCGTCGCCCGCGCCGGCCAGGCACAGGGCGCGCGCCGAGTGGCCGCCGGGCAGGGTGGGGCCGCGGGAGAGGGCGTCGGATGTGGGGGTCCACAGGGTGATGGCCCCGGCGTTGGCGCCGTAGCCGCACGCGGTCGCGAGCGCGCCGCCGTCGGCGCGCCACGCCGCGCCGGACACCTGGCCGCCAGCAGGGGCCGAGGCGCGCAAGCGTAGAGTCGGTGTAAGAATTCTCAACGTGCCGTCCGCGCTGCCGCCGCCGGCGGCGAGCGCAGCACCGGCCGGCGACCAGGCGAGAGCTTTCACCGCCGCGCCCGCCCTGTCGCCCGCTTCAGCCGCGGGGCCGGCGGCCAGATTGCGCATGTCCCAGACTCGCACCCCGCCGTCGGCGCCGGACGACGCGAGGGCGTGCGCGTGCGACGGGCGCCAAGCGAGGCCGGTCACCTCCCCCCCGTGCGCCGCCGCCACCCCTCCCACCCCCGCCGGCGACCGGGCGTCGTGCAGAATGATGCGCCGGTCCCGGCCGCCGGTGGCGAGCAGGCCGGCGTCGGCCCAGGCGGCGGCGCCTGCGCGGCGGGCGTGGGCACGAGCGAGGCGCGTGGGGGGGCGGCCGCCGCTGGCGTCGGCGGTGCACACCCCGCCACGCGCGTCCGCCATGCCCAGCACGCGCCCGCACGCGCCCCCGGGCGCCCAGGCGAGGGCCGTGACCGGGGCAGAGGGCGGCGGCAGCGCGGCCGCGGCCGTGGTCGCGACGCGATAGACGTACACGCCCGCGCCCAGCGCAGCGGCCAGCGTGTCGCCGTGGTCATCAAGAGCGATGGCCGTCGCGTACCAGTCGTCGGCGAGGCCCGGCGCGTCGAGCACGCGCGCGGGCCCGCGCGCGCGGCCCGGCGCGGGCGACCGCGGCGTCGGCGACGCCAGAGAAGGCATGGGCGATGCGAGCGCCGTCATCGGGGACGCGTCGGGCGCCAGGGACGCGTCCAGCAGGCGCACGTAGGGGGACGGTGGTGGCGACGGGGGGGGTGGCGTCGCCCCGCCCGCCCCGGCGTGGCGGCGACACGCCCGGGGCGAGGCTGGCGGCGGGCCAGACATCGCGCGGGGTCGACAGACCGCGGATGCGTCGAGGGCTCTGATCGCCGCGGCACACCCCATGGCCGCTCCGGCCCCCACGCTCGCCGCCGTCGCCGAAGCCGCGTGTGAGTCGGTAGAAGCCGCCAGCCGCGCCCTGGCCGCCCTGCGCCGCGAGTGCGGGACGGCCGCCGTCGCGGGCGCCGCGGCGGGGACCGCCCAGCGGGGCGAGGCGGTCGACCGCGTGACCAAGGTGTGTGTGCGGTGTGTCGGGATGGCCGCCGCGCGCGCGGGACGGCGCGCCCGCGCCAACCGCTGCCCCCGTTCCCAGACCTCGGCCCGCCTCCCCTCCCTGCTCGCGTCCGTCGACGCCAGCCTGGCCGTCGCCCTGGACGCGCTGCAACCGGAGCAGCCGGGCCATGGCGCGGCCCGGGTCGGCGGGTGAGGCGTTGGCGTCCGCGCTCGCCGCCGCGGCCGCGCGCTTTGCCGCCGGCGACCACCGCGCCGCCTTGGCCGCCCTAGAAACCGCCGAAACGCTGCGCCCGACCGGCGTCGACCGGCGCCGCCTGGAAATTCTGCGCCTGCGCGCTGGCGCGGCGGCCGGCCTGCCGCCCACCGCGCTCCTGCGCCTGCCCGACCCGCCGCCCGGCGGCGACGCCCAAGGCGCGTCCGCCTCGGGCGTGGGCGCCGCCTTTCGGCGCCTCGCCACGTGCGTGCACCCCGACAAGGCGCGCGGGTTGGAGGGGGCGGCCGACGCGTTCAGGGCGCTCGTCGACGCTGCCGAAGCCGCCGGCGCCGCCGCCTCGCTGGCGGCGGGCAGGCTGCCGCTGGACCGCACATCCGGCCTGGTGCCGGTCGGCGCCGAGTGGTGGGCGTCGTGGGCGGGGTCGGACGATTCGGACGACGGCGCGCTCGACCCCGCGCTCGCGGCCGACGCGGCGGCCTGCGCCGCGCTGGGCGTGGACGCGCTCAACGCCGAGGTCGACGACCGCGTCGACGCCGTGTTTGACGGCGCGGCGCCGGGGACGCAGGCGGCCAAGGCGGCGCGGCTCGCGACCGCGCGCGCCGCGCTCGCCGCGCGCCTGGCGACCCTGCGCGGCGCGGCGGCCGCCGGAGAGGGCGAGGGCGGCTTTCTGCGGTGACCGCGCTCCGTGTGTGGGGGGTTGTGGGGTTGCCACACTTGGCGCGCGCTCCTGGCGCGGCCTCTCGACCCTCCTCGTCCGTGCCTCGCCTCGCTCGCGCTCTCTCGCACGCTCGCCCCCCTCACCCCCGCCGCCGGCGCGCCCCCCTCCGCCGCGGGGGGCGCCCAAAATCTGGCGCGCCGCTCGCGCCCCCCCCCCTCTCCCCCCTCACTCGCCGCGGCGCCGCTTGCCGCCGCCGTCCGACCCGCCGTCGGACGCGTCCGCCGCCGCGAGCTCGAGGCGGGACGCGTCCAGGGCGGACCGCAGGGCCGCGTTCTCGTCGCGCAGGCGGGCCAGCTCGGTGCCGCTGGCCGTCCCCTCGCCGCGCTCGTACGCCGCGAGGCGGGCCGACAGCGCCGCGTTCTCCGCCGCCGCCGCCGCGAGCGCGGCCTCGAGCGACGCCAGGTGCTCCTGCTTGCGGCGCCGGGAGCGGCGGGCCGACTCGCGGTTGGAGAGCATGCGGCGCGCGCGGCGAATCTCGGCTTTCGTCATGCCCTCCGTGTCGAGCTCCGGCGCCGACCCCCCATCGGCCGACGGAGGCGCCGACGGGGGGCGGGCGGCGGCGGCGCGGGCGCGGGGGGGGGCGGCCGCATTGCGCGCGCCGCGGCGCGCGTCTGGCTTCGCGGCGGGCGGCGGCCCCGGCGGCGACCCCGGCCCGCCCGACACCGCCACCAGCTGCCGCAGCAGGTCCAGGGACGGCACCCGGGGAATGCCGCCCACGCGCAGGCCGCCCGCGGACGCGAGGTGGTTGGACGGCGGCGACGACGGGGGCGGCGCGACCGGCGCGGGCGCCGGCGCGGGCGCCTCCCCGCCACCCCCCCGGTCGGACGCCAGGTTGGACGCGGACGGGATGCGCTTGATCCAGTCCTGGAACGCGAGCTCGGAGTCGGTGCGGGAAAAGGGCGTGCCGGTGTGCTGCGCGCGCCAGACGGCCGTGAAATCTTCGACGGACAGCACGCCCGTCATCCCCGCCGCGCCCCGCGGGCCGCGGGGCGGGGGCGGCGCCGGGTCGTCGCCGCCGGGCATGGGCGGCGGGGGGGCGCCGCCCGGGTGCGCGGTGGCGGCCGTGGTGGAGGGTCGGAGGTGCGCGAGGAGGGGCGGGCCGCGCGCCAGGCTGGGGAGGGACGGGGGTTGCGTCGGCCGCCGCCTCGTGTCGCCCCTCCCGACACGCGCGTGGTGCTCTCGCGCGCCGCCGGGGCGGGGCTGGCGGCCGCCCCAGCCCGCGCGGAGGCCTGCAATCCTGGCCGAGCGTCGCCGGCGCGCCGCGCGCTGCTCCCGCCACCACCCGCCCTCGCCCGCCCCCGGCCAAGCTCCGCCCGACAGCGCGCGGCCGGCGCGGGCGGCAGCGGGGACGGCGGGCGTGCCACGTCGGCCGCGCGCGAGCGACGCCGCCGGCGGGCGCCTGCCCGCTGCGCGGCGCGCCGTCGTCCGGCGGCCGCGCCCGCCCCGCCAGGACGCGACACATGGTGCGCGCGACTCGCGACGGGGTGGCGGGGCGCCGGTGGCGGGGCGACGGGCACGCACGCCTCGGGCGACGCCCATTTTGAACCGCTGCGCGAGGAAGAGGGGCGAGGGCGAGCGAAAGGCCCCGCAGGGTCTGCCGTCAACCACCGCGCACCTGGGCCGACGGGCGACGCGCGGGCGGGGAGCCGGCGGTGGAGCAGAGTGGCAGCAGACGCGGCGCCGGCCCGGTTCTCTCACTTCGGCCCCGCATCGAGCCGCCGCGAGCATGGCGTCACGCCGCCTGCTGCCGTCCCTGCTGGCGTGCGGCGCCGCGGTCCGCGGCGGGCCTGGAGCGTTGCTCGCGGGTGTGCTGCCGCCCTCCTGCGTCGCCGCCGGCGGCGGCGCGCTCTGCATGCAGATGCGCTGGTGAGAGAGAGAGAGGATGGAGAGATGGAGCGGCGGGGAGGCGGCAAGCGGCGGGGAGGCGGCCGGCCGTCGCGCCCGGCGCACCACCCGCCCCGCCCTCCCACTCCTTTCCTTAGGGCCACCAAGAAGCAGGGCGGCTCCACCAACAACCGTGGCAACCAGCTGCCCAAATTCTTGGGGGTCAAACTGTCTGGCGGCTCCCCCGCGCGCCCGGGAGCCATCATCGTGCGCCAGCGCGGCACGCGCGTGCACCCTGGAATCGGCGTCGGCATGGTGGGGGCTGTGGTGTGGTGTGGGGGACTGGGCGGGCCGCTGGCGTCGTTTGTTGGCGCGCGGCGCTCACCTCCCTCCCTCCTCCCTCCCTCCCTCCCCCCCCCAGGGCCGGGACCACACACTGTTTGCGCTCAATCCCGGCGTCGTCACGTTTGGGGGGGACCGGGCGACGGGGCGGAAGACGGTGTCTGTGCTGCCGCGGCCGCGGCCGGCGCCGCGCGCGGGCGAGGGAGGGGCGCCTTGATTTGGCCACGTGTTGGCGTGGCGAGTGTGTGTGTAATTCCGGGACCACTGTGCGCGTGCGCGCCTCGCCGCGGGCGCCGCCAGGCCGCGCCCGCCGCGCGCCCTTCCCTTCTCTCACACCCGCCGCGCGCCGCGGCGGTGTGCTCGCGTACCCCGCTCCCCCAACCCGCACCACCATGAACGCCGTCGCCGCCGCCATCCTCGCAGTGCGGTCGGCGTCCGCGGCCGAGTGCGAGTGGGATGCTGGGGAGCAGGCCGCGCTCGAAGCGCTGCTGGCCAAGTTGGCCGCGAGCGGGCGCTCAATGTCGCCCCTCGAACGGTGAGAGCCTGACCGCGCGCGACGCGTCGCGCGCGGGCGGGGCGCGGCGGGCGGGTGGGGCGGGGCGGGCTCGCATCTGGCTGCGCGCGGCGCTGCGCGCGGGCGCGCGGCGCCACGCGCCCACCGGCCTACGCGTGAGGCGGGGCGACATTGGGCGCCGCGCCGGGCGGTGAAGAGCGGGGTGTTGGCGCCCCTGGGCGGCATGCGACCCGCGGGACGCGGCCCCTCGCCCGCCCGCCGCCGCCCGGCAACCCCTATCCTCTTATCCTCGCGCCCCGACGCCCCACCTAACTTCTCTCCCCAGCTACGCGCGCGCCGCCGCCGCCCTCCCCCGCAAGACGGTGCGGGACGTGGCCCTGCGCGCGCGGTGGCTGGACGCCGTGGCGGCGGCCGCGCCGCCGCTCGCGCGCGGCAAGCGCGCCGCGGGCGACGCGGGGGCCGGGGTGTCCGGGCGCGGGCCTGCGAGCAAGTCGGCGCGGCGCGCGGGCGGCGGGCGGTCGCGGGCGGCGAGCGGAGGAGGGCGCGCGGGCGGCTTCTCCTCCTCTTGCCTCGGCCACCCCCCTCCCCTGGCCGGCCTCGGCGTCGCCCCACCTTTAACCGCGTCCGCCCATCACGCCGCCGCCCTCGGCCTCGCCAACGCCGGCGCCGGCGGCCCGCCGCCGCCTGCGCCCGGCACGCCAGAGGCCGCCGTCGCGCGCCTGCTGGAAGCCAATTACGCTCTATTGAATGCTTTCAAATGCAACATGGCCCGCATGCGGGTGGCGGACAACACGGCGCTGCTGGTAGCCTTTCGGGACAACATTTTAGCTGTCTTGCGAGCCATGTCCACGGCGGGCGGCGTGATGGCCGCCATGCCCCCGCTGCCCGTCCGGCTCAATGTCGAGCTCGCCGACAACTTTCTGCCGACGACGGGAGGCGGGCGGCGGGCCTCTGGGCGGCCGCCGCCGGCGCCGCAGGCGGCGGCAGTTCCTCCCCGCGACCCCGACGCCGGCGGCGGGCCGGCGGGCGCGCCCGCGCCGGAGGGGTCGTCGTCGCCGCCGCGGGGCGCGAGCGACGCGGCGGCGGGCGACGCGGCGTCGCCGGTGGAGGCGAAGGTCGAGGAGCCGCCGACAGCGCCGCCGGCGCCGCCGGTCGACGCGGCGGTCGCGGACAGCGACGCCGCGGCGGCGGCACCCGCGGCCGAGCCCGCGGCCGAGCCCGCGGCCGAGCCCGGCGCGCCTCCGGCCGACACGGCGGCTGACCTGCTCCCCGCCGCACCTCCTTCCCCTCCTCCGGTCCTCCCGCCGTCCGGCGACGAGAGCTCACATCGGCTGGCCGGCCGCCGCGGGAGAGCCGCGGCGGCGGGAGGCTCGGGCGGGCGCGCCGGGTGAGGCGCGTTTGTCGGTCTTTTGTTTTTCGCTCCGCCCCGCCCTGCGCGCGTGCGCCGGTGAGCGACCACCCATGAGGGAAGCAGGTGGGACCGCGCCCCGCTGCCGTGCAACGCCACGCGCGCGGGGGCCACGGAAGAGAAAAAGATAGAGAGAGGACGGCGCGGCAAACCCGCTCGCCTCCCTCTCTTCACTCCCGCCCCGCCCCGCGCCGCCCCGCCCGCACACTCCCTCTCTCTTTCCCGTCTTTCCTCTCGCCGCCACCATGGCGTCGGCCGGGCTGCCGTACGGGCTGCAGGCGATGCTGAAGGAGGGCCACCGCCACCACGCGGGGCTCGAGGGCGCCGTCTTCCGCAACATTGAAGCCTGCAAAGCGTTGGCGGACATCGTGCGCACGAGCCTGGGGCCGAATGGTGGGTTGGGGAGGGGGGAAAGAGGGGGGGAGCGGCGCGGATGGGCGCGCCGCCGATCCGGGGGCGGCGCGCCCCCGGCGGCGCGCGTCTCGCGCGCCGCCGATGCGGCGCGTGGCGTGATCGAATGCAGGGCGCGCGGCAAGCGCGGGCGGGGCGCTCGACGCGGCACGACCAACCGCCTCCCCTTCGCGCCAACCCCCTCCTCTCCTCATCTCTCTCCTCCAGGGATGAAAAAGATCGTGGTGAACCACCTGGACAAGATCTTTGTGACGGCCGACGCGGCGACGATCGTGCAGGAGCTCGAGGTGGAGCACCCCGCCGCGAAGCTCGTCGTCGCGGCCGCCAAAGCCGCGCACGCGGAAGTGGGCGACGGCACGGCCACCGTGGTCGCGCTCGTGGGCGAGCTCCTGTCGCGCGCGGAAGGGTTGCTGCGGGAAGGGTTGCACACGGCGGAGGTCGCCGACGGGTACTCCCGCGCGGCCGACGCGGCGCTCGCCGCGCTCGAGACCCTGGCCATTCCCGGGTCGGACAAGATCGACGTCACCGACGCCGGCGCGGTCGCCGCCCGCCTGCTCGGCCCCGTGGGCGCCAAACACGCGGAGGGCGCGCCATGGCTCTGCCCGCTCGTCGCGCGCGCGTGCGTCGCGGTGGCGCCGTCCAACGCCGTCAACTTCAACGTGGACAACGTGCGCGTGCTCAAGGTGGCGGGGGGGGCGCCGGAGGCGTCGGCGCTGGTGCACGGCCTGGCGCTGAAACGGGGCGTCGAAGGGTCGGTCAAGCGCGCGGACGCCGCCCGCGTCGCGGTCTACGCCCAGGGCTTTGACACGGCCGGCCCCGAGACCAAGGGCACGGTGCTCATCCGCACCGCGGCCGAGCTTGAGGCGTACAGCGGCCAGGAGGAAGCGGCGGTCGAGGCGCTCGTCGCGGGCGTCAAAGCCGCGGGCGCCTCCGTCGTCGCCGCGTCCGGCGCCTTTGGCGACATCGCGATCCACCACCTCAACGCGGCCGGCATCCTCGCCCTGCGCGTGCCGTCCAAGTTCGACCTTCGCCGCCTCTGCCGCGCGACCGGGGCCACCGCGCTCGCCCGCGTCGCGCCGCCCGGCGCGGACGAGCTCGGCTTTGCGGCCGCGGTGGAGCTGCGGGAAGTGGGCGGGACGCAGGTGGTGGTGGTCGAGCAAGCGGAGAAAGCGGGGTCGGTCGTCACGCTCGTCCTCCGCGGCGCGACCGACGCCCTCCTCGACGACGCCGAGCGCGGCGCGGACGCGGGCGTGAATGCGTACAAGGCGCTCACCCGGGACGCGCGCGCGCTGCCGGCGGGCGGCGCGACGCAGGCCGCGCTCGCGCGCGGGCTTCGCGCCGACGCCGTGTCGGCTCCCGGCCTCGACGGCTACGCCCTTCGCGCGTTTGCCGACGCCCTGGACGCCCTGCCGCGCGCGCTGGCCGACAATTCGGGGCTGGACGCGACCGCGGCGCTCGCCGCGCTGACGGCGGCGCACGCGGCCGGCGGCGCGGCGGCCGCCTCCCTCGGCCTCGACCTCGCCGGCGGCCCCCCCACCCCCCTCGCCGACGCCGGCGTCGTCGACCTGTTTGCCGCCACGTGGTGGGCGGTGCGCCTGGCGGCGGACGCGGCGGCCACCGTTTTGAGGGTCGACCAAATCATCATGGCCAAGCCCGCGGGCGGGCCCCGGGCGCCGGCCGGGGGCGGCGACTGGGACGAGGATTGATGGCGCGGGGGGAGGGGGTTGGTGGGTGGGGTGGTGGGGGTGGGGGGAGGGGGGAGCGGGGGCGCGCGCCCCCCGGGTGCAGACACACCGCCGCCGCCCGCTCCCCCCCTCGGCGGCCGTGGGGCGCCCACGCAATCCCTGCTCACACGGCGGCGGGCGGTGTGGGGTCAGGGCGGCGGGGCGCGCGGGTGGGGCGGGGCGGGCAGGGCGGGGGCGGCGGGGCCGCCCGGGGCGCGGGGGGGGGCGGGCGGGCGAGGGCGGGCGTGGCGCAGGGCGGTGGGGCAGGGTGGCTCGGGGCTCTTCCTTTCCGTGCGCTCCCGCGGTGGTATGCTCAAGGGCGCCCTGGGACGCGGTGGGCGGGGGCGGTGGCGGCGGGCGGTGGGCGGTGGCGGGGTCGGGCGCCGCCGCGCGCGCGCCCGCCCCCGCCCGGCGGCGCCCCGCCGCCCCTCTCTCTCCTCACGCCGCCCCCTCCACGCCATACGTCGCCACAATGGCGGCCCGCAGAGCGTGGTTGGGGACGAGGCGGGCGTCGATGAGAGGTTAGCGCGTGATCGGCGACTCGGTGTGCGCCGCGAGCCACCCTTCGACCGCGCCCCGCTCGTACGTGTAGCCATCGGCGGCGACGACGGGGTCGGCCATGACGGCGCCAGTGATGGGGCAGACAAAGGACGGGGGGGGGTCGGCGGGGCCGCGGGCCAGGTCGAGGGCGAGCGGCGGCGGCTGGGGCGGGGCCGACCGCGGGGGCGCGGGCGCGGCGCGCGGGGGCGCGGTCGTTGGCGTGGGGGCGGCGCCGGGCGAGGCGGGGGCCGCGGCCGGCGGCGTGCGCGCACGCGCGTCGGTCCCGCCGTCGCGCAGATCCTCCTTCCCGTGCGCAAACCGGCACGCGTCCCCCTTGGAGCAGCGCCCGTTGCGCTCGTGGTGCCAGCACAGCTTGGTCTTGGTCTTGGCGGTCGGGGGAGCAGGCTGGTAGGGCGCGCCGTCGCCTGCGGGGCCCGCGCGCGCCGCGTCGCCGCCGCCCTTCTTCCAGCCACCACCGCCCAGCCCCGGCGGGTACTCGATGTGGGCGGGCGCCCGAACCTCGGCTTCCCCGTGCGCAAAGGAGCAGCCGCCGCCCGCGACGCAGTCGCCCGCCACCCAGAACCGGCACACCCGCGTCTTCCACGCGGCGCCCGCGACCACGGTGAGACGGTTGACGCGGGCCGCGCCCAGGGCGGCGGCGTAGGGGCGGCCGCCGGCGTCGGCGTCGGCGTCGGCGTCGTCGCCGCCGTCGTCGGCCCAGGCCGGCGCGCGCTCGCGCTGCCCCCGACCGCCCTCGCGCCACCCTTCCACCCCACCCTCCTCGTCGTCCGACACCACCCACGCGGGCAGCGCCCGGCGCCCGGGCGCGGCGCGCGGCGGCGTCGCGGGGCGCGGCTTGGGGCGCAGCGCCTCCTCGCCGTGCGCGAACCGACACTCGGCGCCCGCGGCGCACGACCCGTGGGCCGCGTAGAATTTGCAGAGCGCAGTCTTGGCGTAGGCGGCGGGGTCTTTCTTTTGGGGAGGGGGAGGGCGAGGGCCGGAGCGCAGCGCGCGCGCCGCCGGCGCCGACACCGACCCGGGCGCCACGTCCTCGTGCTTGTACGTGCACTCGTCGCCGTGCTTGCACCGGCCCTGGGCGAAGAAGCGGCATTCGGTGACGCGAAACTTGGAGGGCTGCGCAGAGGAGGAGAAAGGGTGGGGTGGGTGGGGCGCGCTCGCCCGCCGCCCGCCCGCCGCTCGATGCGCGCGCGCTCGCGGCCGCCGAGCGTGTGCAGCGCGGGCTCGGGCCTGCAACGCCGCCCCCGGCCCTTGCGCTGGCCGCAAACGCCCCGCGGCGCGCCCGTGGCGCCGCGCCCGGCGCGGCGACCGCCGCGGCCCGCATATGTCGCCAGCGGGCGGGCGGCAGAGGTCGCGCGCGGTCGCGCCAGCACCCGGCCCACCCGATCCGCAGCATCCCACGCGCCGCGACCGCGCCCGCGCGCCCGCCCTCCGGCGCGTGCGCACCTTCTGCAACGGTTCCTCGTCCATGGCGCCGGGCGGGGCGGGGCCCAGGGGCGGGGCGCGCACGCAGTGTGGCCGGCGCCGTCCCACCGTCTCCACACCGCGCCCACGCGCCCGCCCACCGCCATGCAGCGGTCCCTGGGCTCGTCCCGCCCCCTGGCGGCCGCGCCCCGGCGCGCAGGTGCGCGTGGGAGTGGGGGAGGGCGCGTCGGAGGAGTCGCCGCGGCGGCCACGCGCTGCGCGCGCCCTCCACCGCCCGCGGGAGGGAGCCGACACGCGCGCGCACGGGGTGGCGCGGGTGTGGGGCGCGGCACGCTCCCCGCGCGCCGAGCGGGCGCGTCCGCGGCGCGCCGCGCCGCCGCCGGCCGCGCCGCACGGCCGGGTGGCGGCCGACCGCCCCCGCCCGCGCCCCGGGTGGCGCATTCTGGGCGAACGACCCCGACGCGGGCCCCATTGGGGCGCGCGCGAGTCCCAGCGGCCGCGCGCCGCCACGCGCGCCGGCCGCCGCCCGCGCCCCGCCCCCTCCCGCCCACCCACCCCCCCCTCCCCCCTCCAGCCCGCACCCTGGCCCCCACCACCGTCGCCCGCGCCGCCGTGCCCGGCGTGGGCCTGCTCGGCAAAAAGGCGGGCATGACCCAAATCTTCACGGCCGACGGCCTGGCCATCCCCGCCACCGTCATCTCCACCGACGGCGGCAACATCGTGTCCGCGGTGCGGACGACCGCGAAGGACGGGTACACCGCGGTGCAGGTCGCGTTCAACGGGTGCAAGGAGAAAGCGCTCACCAAGCCCGAGCTCGGCCACCTCGCCAAGGCGGGCGTCGCGCCCATGCGCACGCTCGTCGAGTTCCGGGTGGCCTCCGCCGACGGGTACGAGCCCGGGCAGGCGCTCGCGCTCGCCGACACGTTCAAAGCGGGCGACGTCGTCGACGTCGCGGGCACGTCCATCGGCAAGGGGTTCCAGGGCACCATCAAAAAGTGGAACCACAAGCGCGGCCTGATGACGCACGGGTCCAAGTCCAAGCGGCAGCACGGGTCGATCGGGTCGTCTGCGACGCCCGCGCGCGTGCTCCCCGGCCTGCGCATGGCGGGCCGCATGGGCGGCGAACGCGTCAAGGTGCGCGGCCTGGAAGTGTTGAGCGTCGACGCCGACCTGGGCGCGCTCATCGTCAAGGGGTCGGTGCCGGGGAAGCCGGGGACGGTGGTGGAGATCACGCCCGCGAAAGTCGTCGGCAAGAATTGCTGACGGGTGGAGAGGGAGGAGGCACCCCGCCGTGTGACCACCGTGCTCCTTTTTTGATGCGCCCGGGGTTGCACGCGCGCGCGGGCGCGGCGGCAGCGCGCCCCTGTCCCCGCGCCCGCGCCTCCCGCCCCGCCCGCCGACCCCTGCCCCTCTCCCTCCCTCCCTCCCTCTCCCCTCTTCTCACGCCGCACCCGCCGCCGCCACCGCGACGTCGGCAAACGTCCCGTCGGGCGCCGCCTCCGGCGTGTTGGCCTCGGACGGCGGCACGAGCTGCCAAAACTTCGCGCGCGCGGCGCCCCAGTCGGCCAGCAGCGACGCCGCGAGGGGCGACCCCGTCCGCTCCGCGTGGTCGGCCACGAGCTTGCGCAGGTGTGCGTCGCCCGCGGACGACGCGATGCGCTGCACGGCGACGATTTCGCCGTTGACCTTGCTGGGCAGCGCGCCGTCGGCGTCGTAGAAGTAGGCCAGACCCCCCGTCATCCCCGCGCCGATGTTGCGGCCCGCGGGCCCGAGCACGACGACCGCCCCCCCGGTCATGTACTCGCACGCGTGGTCGCCGACGCCTTCGACGACCGCGTCGGCCGCCGAGTTGCGCACCGCAAAGCGCTCCCCCGCGCGCCCGTGCACGAAGAGCCTCCCCCCCGTCGCGCCATACAGGCACGTGTTGCCCGCGATGGAGGCGAGGGCGGGGTCGAATTTGGAGCCGGGGGGCGGGAGGATGGCGACGTCGCCGCCGGCCATCCCCTTGCACACGTAGTCGTTGGCCTCCCCAATCAGCGTCGCCCGAATGCCGCCCACGAGGAAGCAGGCAAAGGATTGGCCGGCCGACCCGCGCAGGGTGACGTCGATCGTGCCCGCAAACCCAGAGTCCCCGTACTGGCGCGCGACCGCGCCCGCGAGCCTCCCGAGCGTCGCGCGGTCAACGTTGACGATGGGGACGTCGCGGGAGACGGTGCCCTCGGACGCGATGGCGGCCAGGATCTCGGGGTCGGCCAACAGGTCGTCGTCGAGTTGGGGGCCGTTGCCGTGGGTTTCTTGGCCGATGCGCGCCGACGACACGCCCGCCGGCCCAACGTGCCGCGTGAGGAACGAGAGGTCCAGGTGGGAGGTTTTGGCTAGGGTGGTGGCCTTCTCCGTCTGCGCCAGGAGGTCGCCGCGGCCGATGAGGTCGTCGAGCGAGCGCAGGCCGAGCGCGGCCAGCCCCGCGCGCACCTCTTCCGCCACAAACTGGAAGTAGGCGACCACGTCGTCCGGCGTGCCAGGGAACCGGGCGCGCAACTCCTCGCGCTGGGACGCGACGCCGACGGGGCAGTTGTTGGTGTGGCACACGCGCGCCATGACGCACCCGGTCGCGATCATGGCCACCGTCCCGAACCCGTACTCGTCCGCGCCGAGCGCCGCGGTGACGAGCACGTCCCGGCCGGACCGCATGCCGCCGTCGACGCGGAGCACGACGCGGCCGCGCAGCTCGTTCGCGACGAGCGACTGGTGCGCTTCCGCCAACCCCATCTCCATCGGCCCGCCGCAGTGCTTGATGGACGACACCGGGGACGCGCCCGTGCCGCCGTCGTGGCCGGAGACTTGGATGATGTCGGCGTTGGCCTTGGCGACGCCCGACGCGACGGTCCCGATGCCGGCCTGCGCGACGAGCTTGACCGAGACCTTGGCCGAGGGAGCGACTTGGTGCAGGTCGTAGATGAGCTGGGACAGGTCCTCGATCGAGTAGATGTCTGGGGGGGGGGGGGAGGGGGTGTGGGTGCGGGTGACGAGAGGAGGGTGACGCGACCGCGCGCGGCGCGTCCTCGTTCCCCGCCCTCCCTCCCCCGCCTCCTCACCGTGGTGCGGCGGCGGCGAGATGAGGGGCACGCCCGGCTTGGACCGGCGCAGCGAGGCGATGTAGGGCGACACCTTCTTCCCGGGCAACTGCCCGCCCTCCCCCGGTTTCGCGCCCTGCGCGATCTTGATCTCCAGTTGCTCCGCGTTGACCAGGAACTGGGGCGTGACGCCGAACCGGCCGGACGCGACCTGCTTGATGCGGGAGGTGGCCAGGTCGCCGTCGCGCAGGCCGCGCAGGTGCGGGAGCGACGTCGAGCGCCCGTCGGTCACGCCGGACATCGTCTCCCACCGCACCGGGTCCTCGCCGCCCTCGCCCGAGTTGGACTTGCCTCCGATGCGGTTCATGGCGACCGCGATCGTTTCGTGCGTCTCGCGCGAGATGGCGCCGAGCGACATGCCGCCGGTGCAGAAACGCGCGACGATGGCCGCGACGGGTTCCACTTCATCCACCGAAATCGGCGCCCCCGCCGGCTTGAGCTCCAGGCAGTCGCGCAGCACCGACACGGGCGAGTCCACAAAGTGCTGCATGTACGCGTCGTACGCGCCCTGCCCCTGCGCGCCCTTGCCGCCGAGGCCGACCGCTTTGTGGAGCAGCTTGGCCATCGCCTGGTTGTTGACGTGGTGCTCCCCCTTGGGGCGCGACTGGATGAAGCCATAGTCTTCCAGCTTGGTCATGGTCGCCGCGGGGAAGCCCTTGGCCCAAAAGGCGGCGGCCTCGGCGCCGAGGTCGTCGAGCGTCATGCCGCCGACGCGCGAGACGGTGCCCCGGAACGCGGCGTCGACGACGTCCGTCCCCAGGCCGTAGGCCTCAAAGATCTGGGCGCCGTGGTAGCAGGACAGGAGCGAGATGCCCATCTTGGACAAAATCTTGAGCAACCCTTTCTCCACCGCTTTTTTGTAGTTGGCCTGCGCCTTGCGCACCGACACGTCGGGCGCCTTGCCCGCTTTGACGAGCGCGATCGTGCGGGGGGAGGTGCGCCACTGGCGCGCGGTCTCGTACGCGAGGTAGGGCACGACCGCGTGCGCGCCGAAGCCCACCAGCAGGGCGGCGTGGTGTGTGGAGAAGCATTGCGCGGTTTCGGCCACGATGGACGTCTCGGTGCGGAGGCCGGCGCGGATGAGGTGGTGGTGGACCGCACCGGTCGCGAGGAGGGCCGGGATCGGGGCGACCGCCGGGTCCCAGGCCGAAGGGTCGGCGCGGTCGGACAGGATGAGCAAATCCGCGCCACCGCGCACCGCCTTCTCGGCGTCGGCGCACAGCCCCGCCAGGCGCTCGGCGAGCGCGCCGCCCGCGCGGTGCAGGGAGAACGTCTCGACCGTGAGCACGCCCGCCGCTTGCACGGCCTCCAGCTCGCTCTCCAGGAGGATGGGCGACTCGAGCCGCACCTGGCGGTAGGCGCCCGGCCCGGGCGCGAGCAGGTTGCCGCGCGCGCCGAGGCGCGACTCGAGCGACATCACCAACCCCTCGCGCAACGGGTCGATCGCCGGGTTGGTCACCTGCGCAAACCGCTGCTTGAAGTAGTCGGCCAGCGGGTGGGGGCGGCCGGACAGGACGGCGAGGGGCGCGTCGTCGCCCATGCAGTAGGTCGGTTCGACGCCGTTGGCCGCCATGCTCTCGACGACCATGGCCGCGTCCTCGGCGCCCATGCCGGTCGCGGACTGGAGGCGCAGGGCGTCGGCGGGGGCCAGGGTCGGCGCGTCGGGGAAGCCGGACGCCCCCAGGTCGGCGAGGCGCGGCGACGCTTTGAGCCACTCGCCGTACGGCGCGCCCGCCGCCACCTCGCGCGCGATCTCCGTGTTCTCCTGGAACACGCCCGTCGCCAGGTCGGCGCACACCATCTGGCCGGGGCCGAGGCGGCCCTTGCGCACGACGTTGCCTGCGTTGGTGAGCACGTCCCCCAGGACGCCCACCTCGCTCGCCACGTACACCATGCCGTCCTCGGTGAGCCACCAGCGCGCGGGGCGCAGCCCGTTGCGGTCCAGGCGGGCGCCGACGCGGGCGCCGTCGGAGAAGACGAGCAGGGCGGGGCCGTCCCACCCTTCCTGCAAGCCCTCGAAATACTCGTAAAACGCTTCCACGGCGGGGTAGTTGGCGACGAGGTCGGGGTGGTTGCGGTAGGCCTCGGGGACGAGGACCATCATCGCCTGGCGGAAGTCGGTGCCGGACCGGACCAAGAGCTCGGCCAACCTGTCGAGGTTGGCCGAGTCCGACGCCGTCGCGTCGCACAGCGGCATCAGGTCGGCCTCGCGCCCGCCCCACGCGGGCGCCGAGAGCGACCCTTCGCGGGACGCGACCCAGTTCAAATTGCCTTGGAGCGTGTTGATCTCCCCGTTGTGCCCCAGCACGCGCATCGGTTGCGCCAGGGGCCAGCGCGGGGTCGTGTTGGTGGAGAAGCGGCGGTGGTAGACGGCGAATGCGGACTCGAACCGGGGGTCGGCGAGGTCTTTGTAGTACGGGCCGAGCGACGCGGATTGCAGCATGCCCTTGTACACGATCGTGCGGCACGAGAGGGTGCACACGTAAAAGTCGGGCGCGGCGGCGCCGAGGGCCGGCGGGGCCGCCTTTTCCACGAGCTTGCGGAGGAGGAAGAGCTCGCGCTCGAGCGCGTCGCCTTTGACCGCCGCGTCGACCGGGGCGAGCACCACCTGCCGCACGCGCGGCTCGGTCGCGCGCGCCAGGCGGCCAACGATGGTCGAGTCGACGGGGACGTCGCGCCAGCCGAGCACGCGCGTCTTGCCCTCGGCCGCGACGACCGATTCGAAGAGCGCTTTGGCCGCCGCCTCGCCCGCGTCGTCGTTGGGCAGGAACATCATGCCGACGCCATGGGTTTCCGGGCCGACACCCGGGAAGCCCTCCGCGCGGAGCAGCCCCCAGGGGACGTGCGCCATGACGCCCGACCCGTCGCCCGACACGTCGTCCGCGGAGCACGCGCCGCGGTGCTCCATGCAGGAGAGCGCGGTCAGGGCCTGGGCGACGACGGTGTGCGAGGGCGCGCCGCGCAGGTTGGCGACGAGGCCGACCTGGTGGGGGGGGGGGGGGGGGGGGGGCGGGGGGGGGGGGGGGGGGGGGGGAGGGGGACGGCCCCCCCGCGGCGCGCGGGGGGGGGGGATGGGGGCCCCCCGGGGGGCCCCC
>Ga0315284_10002737_pt1 | contig 25162 bp, 28 predicted proteins | sample YL17G09_16_MG_FD_203696 | JGI IMG/M metagenome (GOLD analysis project Ga0315284, IMG submission 203696) | Sediment microbial communities from Yellowstone Lake, YNP, Wyoming, USA - YL17G09_16 | ecosystem: Environmental > Aquatic > Freshwater > Lake > Sediment | place: USA: Wyoming | collected...
TGGACCTACTGGAAGTATTGGTCCAACCGGATCAATAGGAACTACTGGTGCTACTGGTCCTCAAGGTACACAAGGCTCTCCAGGACCTACAGGATCAATTGGACCTACTGGTTCTATAGGACCAACGGGAAGCATCGGCGTAACAGGACCACAGGGAGCAACGGGTCCAACAGGACCTATAGGACCAACTGGACCTTTGGGCGGTGGTGCAACTGGACCTCAAGGTGTTACAGGCGCGACAGGTCCACAAGGCACGCAAGGATCTCCGGGACCTCAAGGTGTAACTGGAGCTACAGGACCTCAAGGTACTCAAGGTTCTCCTGGTCCTCAAGGTGTAACTGGCGCAACAGGACCTCAAGGTACTCAAGGCTCTCCAGGACCTACGGGGTCAATTGGACCTACTGGAAGTGTTGGTCCTACAGGTAGTATTGGACCAACTGGATCTATTGGACCTACAGGTAATACGGGACCACAAGGTACACAAGGTTCTCCCGGACCTCAAGGTGTAACTGGCGCAACAGGACCTCAAGGTACTCAAGGCTCTCCTGGACCTCAAGGTGTAACAGGCGCGACAGGACCACAAGGTACTCAAGGTTCACCGGGACCTACTGGATCTATTGGTCCTACTGGATCAATTGGACCTACGGGATCGATTGGATCAACTGGAGCAACTGGACCTCAAGGTACGCAAGGATCACCTGGTCCTCAAGGTGTAACAGGCGCTACTGGACCTCAAGGCACTCAAGGTTCTCCGGGACCTACAGGAAGCATTGGTCCTACCGGATCTATCGGACCTACGGGATCAATTGGACCTACTGGATCAATCGGACCAACAGGTAACACTGGACCACAAGGTACTCAAGGATCTCCTGGACCTCAAGGAGTTACTGGCGCTACAGGTCCGCAAGGCACTCAAGGATCTCCCGGACCTCAAGGTGTTACTGGTGCAACTGGTCCTCAAGGCACGCAAGGTTCACCTGGACCAACTGGATCTATCGGTCCAACCGGATCTATTGGACCAACAGGATCTATTGGACCTACTGGAAGTATTGGTCCAACCGGATCAATAGGAACTACTGGTGCTACTGGTCCTCAAGGTACACAAGGCTCTCCAGGACCTACAGGATCAATTGGACCTACGGGGTCTGTCGGGTCTACCGGAGCTACTGGTCGTCAAGGAACGCAAGGATCTCCTGGTCCTCAAGGTGTTACGGGAGCTACTGGACCTCAAGGCACGCAAGGTTCACCTGGACCTCAAGGTGTAACAGGCGCAACAGGACCTCAAGGCACACAAGGATCACCTGGACCAACAGGAAGTATTGGACCTACGGGAAGTATTGGTACAACAGGATCTATTGGTCCAACTGGATCAATTGGAGCTACAGGTAATACGGGTCCACAAGGCACACAAGGATCTCCCGGTCCTACCGGAAGTATTGGACCTACTGGAACTGTAGGTCCAACAGGATCAATCGGACCTACAGGAACTATAGGACCTACCGGATCTATTGGACCAACTGGAACTGCTGGACCTACCGGCAATACAGGTCCACAAGGCACTCAGGGATCACCCGGACCTACAGGATCTATAGGTCCTACAGGATCTATTGGACCAACGGGACCAACAGGACCAGCCGGCGCAGGCTTTGTAGTTGGTGGAGACTTATTAGGTACAGGATCAAATAGTACTTATCAAACTATAAATAGGCTATCTGGAGATGCAAGCGGCGCCGTTTATATTCCATCAATGACATCATTCGTATTTGCAACAACAAATGTTGCAACTGCAGCGCCAACTGGATATTTGAGATTTCCAAAATCTACACAATTACAGACTCCTATTATGGGAGCTATTGGAGTTTCTGGACCATATGTATTTATGCAATATGGAATAGATGTATTAAGCAGTTTAGATGAAGTTAAATTCGGAAGCTCCGACCAAGCTGTTGGAAATGATCAAGTCAGCTTAAATGCTCAAACTAAAATTACTTTCCGTGTTAACGGATTATCTCAAATTTCTGAAGCAGTTAGAAGGTCAGTTGAAATTGGACGTGATCCAGTAACATCAGCACCATATCTTGGAATTTATGGACCATCTGGCACCACCGGTATGATGGCAATGAGAGTTCAGTCTGGCGCAGGAATTTCTTATACATTAAATTTCCCAGCACAAGCTCCTGGAGCTACTGGATCTGTATTAACATCAGATCCTAGTGGAAATTTAAAATGGATTCCTGGGTTAATTAATATTTTAAATGAAGGCGTTACATTGGGGTCTTTCCAATCTATTAATTTTCAAGGTGGTCTTGATGGGTTAGTTAATCCTACCGATGGTAATGTGCTTAATTTAAATAACTTGGGAAGTTTTGTCCAAGTTGGTGTTACTGGTCTTGGTGCATCCGGAGCTTGTCAATTAGCTTCTGGCGCGATGGTTCAGTGGAATGTTGAAAATACAATAATGAATAAAAATTCATTAGGACACACCACTATTGGTACGGCTGCGGGCTGGGTTACTACTCGTAATAATGCATTTTATTCCATTAATTCTAATATAAACTTTACGGGTTTACCAAGCGGAGTTGTAATGCACGTAGAACAAAGACTTGGAGCAACTGGAACAAATAGCTCTGGAACACCAATTGCACAATCAGTTGCATATTTACAAACTTTTGCCGGCGCCTCGGCTGGTATGATTATAAATAGTATCAATAAAAGCTATACGGTATATGTTCCATCTGGCGTTAGTATTTCAACCTGGATTAGATATCTTCAAGTTAGCAGCGCTGGTAAAGCTGGCGGAGGAAGCCCCGTCTTCTTATCACCGACGGGCACTTATTTTGAAATAAGAGCAATTGGAGATTAAAATAATAATTACGTGATAACGCGATAGCGTGATATATAAATGAAGTAGAAAGTGGAAGAAATATGATAGTTAAAGCTCCAATTAGCGGTTATTATCTTTATTTGTATGAAAATATAATTAATGGTAAAGTTTATGTGGGACAAACGACTAACATTAAAACTCGTCATCGAGCACACTGTAGTACTAATTTTAATGGTATGCCCATAGATAATGCCATTAAAAAATATGGTCATTATGCTTTTATATTGACAATAATTTTGGTTACAGATACATTAGAGCGAGTAAATCAAGAAGAGATTTATTGGATTGCAAGAATACGAGAATATTTAGGTTATAATAATGTTTATAACATATCTGATGGCGCGTCAACTCCTATGACTCAGGAAACAAAAACTAAAATTTCACAAAGCAAAATGGGTGAAAAAAATGCATTTTTTGGAAAAACCCATACTGATGAAACTAAACGTAAATTATCAGCTAATTTAGCCGGCAATAGTTTTAGACTAGGCAAAACGGCATCAGTAATAACTAAATTAAATATTTCTAAAGCAGTTACTGGAGAAAAAAATCCTAATTCAAAATTAACTTTAAGTCAAGTTATAGAAATTCGTCACCTTTACTCTAATAATGTATTTTCTCAAATTGAATTATCTAAGAAATTTAATGTTGCATTAATAACCATTTCTAGATTATTAAGAAATAAAACATGGAACAAATAATGTCAAAAATAGCGCCTATTAGCATGTGTATTATTGTAAAAAATGAACCATTATTAGAAAAATGTATTTTATCTTTTCGCGATTATGTTGAAGAATTAGTTATTGTTGATACTGGATCAACGGATGGAACCACAATTGAAATTGCTAAAAAATATGCTGATATTTTTGAAAGTTATACCGATTGTAATAATCCAGAAACAGGTTTAATTGAAGATTTTTCAAAAGCCAGAGAATATAGTTTTTCATTAGCCACTAAACAACACGTTATGTGGTTAGACTCGGACGATATTATTGTTGGTGCTGAAAATTTACTTGAATTAACAAATGCTAAAGCAACAGATACTAATGCTGAAGCAATTGCATTTATGTTTCCATACGAATACTCCTATAATGAATTGGGACAATGCACATGTTTACATTATAGAGAAAGATTAGTTTCTGATAAAACTAAGTTTCATTGGGTTAATCCAGTTCATGAAGTATTAATACCAAATGAAAATGCAAAAACAGTATTTGTTACTAATGATAATGTAGTATATAAACATATGAGACAATATAGTGATAAACCACTTGAGTCTGGTAGAAATTTACGTATTCTTAGAAATTATTTTGAAAAAGTAAAAGATAGTGATCCAAGGCAAATGTATTATCTTGGACTTGAATGTAATAATAATGGATTAGTTGACGAAGCTATTGAGCATCTAAGTAAATATGTAGATGTATCTGGATGGGACGATGAACGAGCAATGGCTTGTTTAAAATTAATTGATATTTATATGGCTCGCGGCGAATATGATAAAGGATTAAAATGGGCATTTAAAACTGTAGCATTAAAAGAAACTTGGGGCGAAGGTTATTTCGCTTTAGGTAAAATATTTTACTTTTTAGCACAGAATAATAGTCCAGAGGAAATTCGTCATTGGGAAAGGTGCGCTTATTTTTCTAATTTAGGATTAAATCTTCCTATCACCAAAACATTATTATTTATAAATCCATTAGATAGAAATTATGATATTCATAGGTTTTTTAATATTGCATTAAATAAATTGGGAGATGTTGCCGGAGCATTAAATAGCGTTAATACCGCACTTAAGAGCAAGCCAGATGACATGGATTTACTTACAAATAAGAAAATATATGAAACATGGATTGTTAAGAATGCAATTACTCAAGGTATTAATAATTTAAAAGTTTTAGAGGATATTGATCAATCTACTGCCGATTTGATTATTGCTATTATAAATAAACAAGTAAATATATCAAATACTATGCAGCCACCTAATGATGAACAAAAAAAAAACTTAGATCCCCTGCGCCTGTTATAAAGCAGTTTGAGGCAATAACAGTTACCAAAATAGAAGAAGAAGCAATAGAGCCAGTAGGACCAATAGCGCTAGTAAAAAAAACAGATTCAAGTCCAGCCGTGAAAGAAGCGGTAAGTTCAATAGTAGAAGAAGAGGTTAAGTGTATGTTAAATCCAAAAGAATTATTTCCAACTATAGAGCAATCTACAACAGAATATGATTGGAAAATTCCAAACACTTGGAATCTTGAAAGTTTTCCAATTAAAATGACAGACGAGCAGCTGCAAGCAACTGTTATTATGATTTGGAAACAATTTATGTTACATGACGAAGTATTATCTGCAATATCATTTCTAGAACATACTCCATATAATATTAGACATTCTTTTACGACTCAAAAGGCATTAAAATTAACTAAAGACTGTTTAACTTGGCTGGATAATAAAGATGCATTTAAAAAATTAAATGCACCAGTAAATTATGAAGTAGAAGCTGGTAATCCATTACCAAGTATATTATTTTGGCAAGAGGGAAATAGGTTTGATTTAATAGCAAATCATCTTCCGCCAGCAAGCACATTAGTAGATTTTGGATGTATGGATGGTTGCTTTACTAATCGTTATGGTTTGCTTGGACATAAACCAACCGGACTTGATGCCTGTGACACATCTATTGCTTTAGCAAATAGAAAAGCAGCAGAATTTAATACTGGAGCAAATCATATATGCACTTTCTTTCAGGAAGCTATTGATAAAGTTCCAAATAAATATTTTGAATATGCAACAAGTTCAGATACATATGAGCATTTAAGAGATCCTCTTAATGATATGCTTATCCCAGCCAAAAGCATGTTAAAAGATGACGGTAAGTTTTTATTAGTAACGCCACACGGATCATGGATGAGGGGAGAGTTTGTTCCTTTAGCTAACCCATGGGTTGAGCTTAAAAATGGTAAGAGTTGGTTATCAGTAGCGCCACGACCACATGTTGTTGCGCCTTCTGTATGGTCAGTTGCAGATCAATTTAGAGAAGCTGGATATTGGGTAAAAGATAGTTATGTTTCTTTGTGTTCTCCAAATAGAGATGTTGTTGGTCAAGGCAATGTATTTGTTGAAGCTCATATGAAGTCTCCAGAAAATTATGGTAAAGGATTAGATATTGTATTTTTTATTGGACATGGTGTAGAGGAATGGACACCAAAATCTGTAGAAACATCAGGTATTGGCGGTTCTGAATTAATGGCTATTGAGATGTCTAAACGTTTAGCTGGTCTTGGACATTCTGTTAGGGTTTATGCTGGAAGCGATCCGGTAAATGAAGGTATTTATGATGGAGTTGAGTATAGAACTTCAAATAAATATCAAGATTTAGAATGTGATGTTTTAGTTGTATCGCGCCGAGCTGATATGTTAGCAGATCACTTCAATATTACTGCTAAAATCAAGCTGCTATGGGTACACGACACGACACCATTAGCTTATACAAATGAGCTTTTATTAAAAGCTGATAAAATTTTATGTTTGAGCGAATGGCATAAACAGAATGTAATTAATGTTTGTAATGTCCATCCTGAGCACATTTTAGTTACGAGAAACGGCATTGATATATCACTTTTTGAAAATAAAAATATAAAGAGAAATAAGCTTAAAGCTATTAATGCAAGTTCGCCAGATCGTTCTTGGCCAATTCTTTTAGACATTTGGCCAAAAATAAAAGCAAAGGTGCCGCAAGCCGAATTACATCTTTATTATGGATTTAAAAATTGGGAATTTTCAGCAAGATTTGATCAATTACAAATGGACCTAATTAATAGACTTAAAGATCAAATAAAAAGATTAGAACCATTAGGAGTGGTATTTCACGATAGAATTAGTCAAGAAGAATTAGCAAATGAATTTTTATCTGCAGGAGTCATGCTACACCCAACATTTTTTACTGAAACTTTTGGAATAACATTTGTTAATGCACAAGCAGCTGGACTAAAAATCGTAAGCTCTTCAATCGCCGCTTTAAACGAGGTAGTTGATGATCGTGGAATGTTAATAAATGGTATTTGGACAGATGAGTCTTATAAAAATGAATTTATTGAAGCCGCCATAAAGGCACTTACTGATGAATAATAAGATTGATATAGTAGATAATATGTTTAAAAACACACAGTGTATTAATAAATTTCAATGCCTACAAGACAATTGCGGATTTATATGGAATACAAGAATTAATCATATCATATACAAAACTGACAGCGGGTGTCCTTATTGTAAGAATAAAAATGAAAAATAATATACAAACTATTCAAAGAATATAAAAGACCATATAGGATAGATTTTTATATTCCAAAATTAAAAAAACTAAATCAATTCATTATTAATGAATTAATACCCAATGTTTTAAGGGATACAAATGAATAAAAAATACACCAGAGAAGAGCTTCAGCAATACGCAAAAGAAAAGTTTTGTTTAAATAAGTTGGCAAAAAATTGGGAAAATATTTTCTTTAACTTAATTGAGGATGTAAAAACTAATCCAATTCCACCTTATCAACCAACAACTCCATATAGAGGAAATGGTAAAGGCTATTCTAGCGGCGATACAAGATTAGCAGAGTCTGATCCAAGAAGAAATCAATTAAAATCTATGGACGCCCCAGCTGCAACAAAAAATAAACCAACCATCTCTATTATGGTACCAACTATGAGAGTTGGGGGCTTAGACGTTTTACTTGAGAGTCTTAAGCATCAGACATTCAAAGATTTTGAACTTGTAATCGTTGATGGTATTTATAAATATAGAAAATCACTTGTTGAAAAGATTAAATCTAATTATGATTTTCCAATCATACATGTAGAGCCTACAAAAAATACATTCCCAATTGGATGCTGCTGTAATTCATCTAATACTGGAATAATAAATTGTTCTGCAGATTTGTTATTAATCATAACTGACTATACATATTTGCCAGCAAATTGCGTTGAGAAGCACGTTAAATTTCACACAGATAATCCTCAAGAAAATCTTGGATATATGTGCCCTCATCAATATAAATTAGTTCCAGAATTAAATCCTAATTTTGTAACGTATAAAAATCCTTTAATGGATGCCCAATTATATGCGGCAGATCTTGAAAGTGGAAAGTTAAATGAGTTCCTATTTAGTACATTTAAAGAACCATTCAGTCAAGACCCAGAAAATCTTCCATTGGATTCTATGGGAAATGCTGATACTAAATTATTTATGACAGCAGGTCCAGCAGATCAAAATGCATTTAATGGCAAAAATGAAAGTTTGAAAATTTCCGCAGCATTAAAGATTAATGGATATGATGAAGATCTTGATGGCACTCATTGTTGGCAAGATAATGTATTCTCAGATATGTTAGTTAAAAAATTAGGATTCACTTGGATTGTTGATCCAAACAATAAGGTTTATATTGTTAATCCAAGACATATTACTCCTTGGTCTAAAAGAATGAGGACATATCAAACTAACAAGGGAATATGGGAAAGAAAAAGAGATTCTGGATATCCAAATCAGGCTAATAGCTGGAATTTAGCAGAAGCTAGAGATGCCATTTTAAATGATGGTCCAAGTGAGATTAAATTAAACTCAGTAAAACCTCTTCAAAAAATATCAGTAATAGTAACAACTAATCGGATTGGTGGGTTAGATGTTTTATTTGAAAGTCTTAAAAACCAAAGTTATCAAAATTTTGAATTAATTTTGGTTGATGCTATTTACCAAAAGAGAAAGGGATTAGTTGCCGAAAAATCTAAGAAATATAATTTTACGGTAAAACACGTTGAGCCTATTAAGAATATATTTCCGGTTTCAAATTATTGTTCATCAATGAATACCGGACTGTGTATGGCTGAAGGTGAGTTGGCTTATTTTACATGTGACTATGCTTGTTTAGATAAGGACACACTATTAACTCACGCTAAATTCCATGCAAATAATGCAGATAATTATGCGCTTTTACTTCCAGTTAATTATTATGGATTAGATAAAGATGTAATGTCTGAGTCTTTCCCCCAAAATAGACAATATGGTCAAAAGCGAACAGATAGTAAATATAACCTATTAGTTGCTACTGAAAAAGATTATGTTGACGCACATGATCAATGGACTGATACTTATGTGACAGATTTACAAACTGATTTATTAGACAATTTATTGTGGAGTACTTTTAAACAACCATTTAATAATTACTCAAATGTTGAAAGTTATAGTGATTTTAATATGGAAAATACAAATATTGATATAAGATATGAAAACACTGAGGGGCTGGTTCTTGAGGATATGTGTTGCTTAAAAAATGATAGTTTTAAACTTAAGTTTTTATTAAATGCTAATGGATTTGATGAAGCATTTGATGGAACGCATGGATTTCAAGATACTGGATTAGCAAGAAGATTACATTCAGTACACGGTGCAATTTTTAGTGCAGCTAACAAGGCTGCAGTTAAGGTTTTAAATATTAGATTCTATTTAGAGCCAAGAAAAATAATTAATGGTTATAGAAACATTGACATAATTAATCATTATGCAGCGGCTGGATATATAGATCCTATAAATAATACCGTATCTCGATTTAAGGAATTAAATGAATAAAGAATTTGAAGAAGAGCTTAAGGAATTTAATAGAAATTTAAAAGTCCCAGGGGTTAATGTCTATAAAGTATTAACTGGTGAAGCTGAAGTAAAACTTGATGTTAATTCTAATAAATATACTTCAATAAAATTAAATTTAGCAAGTGGAGCTGATTTAGATCCTAATTGGCTTAATTTAGATGCAGTTGCAAGGTGGCCAAATACTCAAAAAGGGTGCGATATTATATGGGATGCAAGAAAAGATAAATTACCATTTGCAGATAATACTGTTGATGCAATTAAAACTGGAGAGCTGTTTTTACATATTCCTAAAATTTATCATGAATTAGTTCTTGCAGATATATTTCGCGCTCTTAAGCCAGGCGCTTCATTTTTAGTTAATGATATTAATATGGAATGGACAATGACTGAGTGGTTAAAGAACCCATCTGATAAAGGGCTATCTAAATTAATTTGGGGATGTCAACATGATGATTGGACCGATTATGATAGGCATTGTAATGGATTTACACCACAATCATTATCAAAAACGTTAACTGATGCAGGATTTACAGAATTACAAAGAGTTAATATTCATAATCCACAAGTAACATTATATGAATTAACATATTTATGTAAAAAACCATTATAATAAGGATCGTATGAGTAAATATGATATTTGTATTGTTGGAGGGGCAGGTCATATTGGTGCGCCATTAGCAATTATATTTGCCAATAAAGGTTTAAAAGTTTTAATATATGATTTAAATCAGAAATCAATGGATACCATTGCTAATGGCAATCTTCCTTTTTCAGAAAAAGGTCATGAACCATTTCTTAAACAAGCATTAGATAGTAAAAATTTATTTTTTACAAACAAATCATATGATATTAAGCATTCCGATAATGTAGTTATTACTATTGGAACACCAGTAGATGAATTTCAAAATCCAAAATTACAAGAAATTATTAAATGTATAGATGATTTACCGATTCATAGTAATCAATTATTGATTCTTCGTTCTACTTTATTTCCGGGAACAACAGATTATGTAAAAAGATATTTAGAAGAAAAGAATTTACATCCTAAAATAGCATTCTGTCCAGAGCGAATAGTCGAAGGTGAGGCATTTAAAGAAATGCAAGAGCTTCCACAAATCATTAGTGGCGTTGATACTAAGTCATCTATTGCTGCACAGGTATTATTTAATTTAATAACACCCAAAATAGTACATATGAAGCCAATGGAAGCAGAATTTGCTAAATTGATATCAAATACTTATAGGTACATTCAGTTCGCGGCTGCCAATCAATTTTATGAAATGGCTACAGGCGCGGGATTGTCTTATACAAACATACTAGCCGGTGCCAAACAAGATTATGCGAGATTGCGCGATTTGCCAAAAGCAGGATTTGCTGCAGGTCCTTGTTTATTAAAAGACACGTTACAATTATGTGCATTTTCAGAGGGAAGATTTCCTTTGGGTCATGCCGCAGTTCAAGCTAATGAAGGATTGCCCGCATTCTTGGTTAGTCAATTAGAAGATAAACATAATTTATTAACTAAAACTGTTGGGCTTTTGGGAATGGCATTTAAAGCTAATATAGATGATCCAAGAACATCTTTAAGTTATAAATTAAAAAAGATCCTAGCATTTAAAGCCAAAAAAGTATTAACGTCAGATCCATTCGTATTAGATCCAGATTTATTGCCAATTGATGATGTTATAAAAGCCTCTGATATACTTATTGTTTGCGTACCTCATACAGTATATAATGAATTACATATCCGTTTTGATTTAAAAAATAAAGAAGTAATTAATATTTGGAATGATTAATGTTGCTATAATAGGAAATAACTTTGGAAGGCGAGTTCATATTCCGGCGTTTCAATCAATTGAAAATGTTAATATTGTTACATGTTCAGACTATAATTGGATAGATCTTATGTGTGATACAGGAATCGATGCAATAAGCTTATCTGTACCACCATCTGCGGCATATGAGATATTGAAATCAGCTATTTTTAATAAAAAACATATATTTTGTGAAAAGCCATTTTGCAGCAATGTAAAAGACGCTTTAGATATATGGTCTCTAGTAAAAGATACTGATCTTATTACTGCTATTAATTTTGAAATTTGCGAATCAAGAATAATTAAGAAATTTAAAAACATTCTATTAACAAAGAAAATTAATGGATTTTCTTTTAACTGGAATACTATAAACAATAATAAAGAACACATTTGGAAGAATAATATTCTATTAGGCGGCGGGGCTTTAAATAATTTTGGATCTCATGTACTTAATCTAATAGAATATGTTTTTTCTCAAAAGATAAACAATATCAGCGGGTCTTTATTGCCAAAATTATATTATAATGAATTGGTAAATGCTAATTTATATTTTAATTCATTTATGGGCACTATGACAATAGATACTACCAGCAATGTTGGATCTGATATATTAATGACGGTACATTGTGATGATGGCGATTTAATATTAAAAAATAATACGCCAGCATTAAAAAACTTTTCTTTATTTGATAATGATACATTGATAGATCAAGAGCAAGACATATCAAATATAGACGGGCGCATAGAGTTAACGAATTCAATAGCGAGAAAATTTATTAATGGAATTAAGATTGGTGCGCAAATTTACCCCAATATTGCAGACGGTTTAAGGGTGCAGTTTTTGATGAACCAATTGATCGAAGGAGGCTTTAATGTCTAAAATATTATTTACTGGCGGCGGTGGGTTTTTGGGATCAGCTGTCTGTAAAAAATTAGCAGAACTAAATAATGAAGTAGTTGTTTTTGATAATTATTCAAGAATGTCTCATATTAATTCTAGCTCTAAATTATATGAAATATATGTTGGTGATGTTAGGGATATTAATGATTTTAATAAATGCATAGAAAAGTACCGCAATTTTGATTCATTATGGCATTTTGCTTATATTAATGGAACATCTTCTTTTTATACTAATCCAAGTCTTGTATTAGATGTTGGAGTTAGAGGTGCTATTAATACTTTAGATACGGCACTGAAAAACAATATAAAAAACTATATTCTTGCAAGTACAAGTGAAGTATATAATGAACCGACAACGGTTCCAACTCCAGAGACAGAAAGAATATTAATTCCAGATGTTCATAATCCAAGATTTAGTTATTCGGGCGGTAAGATTATAAGTGAATTATTGTCAATTCATTATGGCGCTCAACAAGGATTAAATACAAAGATTGTAAGACCACATAATGTGTACGGTCCAAATATGGGATTAGAGCATGTAATTCCTCAACTAATTAAAAAAATATTAGTTCCAACGCATTTGGAATATGATGATGACAAGCTTATTGTAAATATTCAAGGAGATGGATCTGAAACAAGAGCATTTTGTTTTATTGATGATGCCGTTGACGAAATTATTTTAGCAAGCAATGCTTATAGTAATGAAATGGCACCGATATATAATATTGGAGTTGAAAAAGAGACAAGTATTTTAGAATTAACTGAAATAATAGCAGATATTTTAAATATTAAAATACAGATTAGATCTGGAGAAAAATCTGCAGGATCTTCTAATAGAAGGTGCCCTTCAATGTCTAAAATGAATGCTCTTGGATATAAACCAAATCATACATTACTGTCCGGTTTAGAAAAAACAATAGATTGGTATAAAGATTATTATTTAGGTAAGGCGCAATAATGAAAAGTATTAAATTGGAAGCGTGTCAAGTTTGTGGATGTGATAAGTTAGAAGAAGTTGTTTCGCTTGGACATCTCCCACAAGTAAATGTTATGCAAGACATTAATACTGATTTAGAAGAAGAAACTGTTTTTCCAGCAGAATTGTTATTGTGCCCAAGATGCTCATTAGTTCAACTAAGTCATATTGTAGACCAAACGATTATTTTCCCACCATCATATGCTTACACAAGCAGAACGACTAAAATTTTAAGAGAAAATTTCGCAACTCTACCAGAAAAAGTTGCAGCTTTTATGAAGTTAGAGCCATCAGATTTAGTTGTAGATATTGGATCTAATGACGGAACTCTATTAAGTAATTTTTTACCAGTTTGTAATGTTCTTGGAGTTGAACCAACAGATATTGCAAAGTATGCTAATGAACATGAAGTGCCAACTATTCAAGGTTTTTTTAATGCAGAGACGGCTGCTATTATAGCCGGCTTACATAGTAAAGCAAAACTAATAACAGCAACAAATGTATTTGCTCATATTGGTAATGTTCACTCTATAGTTGATTCTATTAAAATGCTTTTAGATGATGATGGTATTTTCATTAATGAATCACACTATCTAATAGGCTTGATGGAAACAAATCAATATGATACTATTTATCATGAGCACTTAAGGTATTACAGTTTAACTAGTTTAAAATATTTATTAGAGAAACATGATTTAGAAATATTTAATGTTGAACATATTCCTACACATGGCGGAAGTATTCGAGTCTTTGCCGCTAATAAAGGAAAGTTTAAGTTAAATAAAAGTGTAACAGACATGTTAGCGCATGAGAAAACCTTTTTAACAAAAGAAAGGTTTCAACAATTTAAGAAAGAAGTTGTACAATCTAAAATTGCATTATATGATGTATTAGCAGATGTTAAAGGAACTATTGGCGCAATTGGTGCTCCATCTCGCGCGGCTACTTTAGTAAACTATATTGGGCTTAATGAAGATATACTTGAATTTATTTTAGAAGCACCAGGATCTAATAAGATTAATAAATATATGCCAGGAACTAAAATTCCAATTCTTGAAGAAAGCACAGAGCTTATCAATTCAGTAGATAATTTACTTTTATTATCGTGGCATATTGCTGAAGAAATTATACCAAAATTAAGAGCTAAAGGATTTAAAGGTAAATTCATAACTCCATTACCATTACCATGGGTGTCAGAATGAGAATTGCAATAATCTTGGGCTCTTTTAGTACCGGAACTCGTCCGCTTGATTTTTGGTATAATAATATTAATATAAGTTCAAGGGGACTTACGGGAACTGACCTGGCTACCGTTATGATTAGTAAAGAATTAAAAAAATTAGGACATGATGTTTCTTTATTTGTCTCACACGCTCAACCCAATAATAAACCAGCAGAATGGGAAGGTGTTAAATTATATGATTTTATTGATCGGCATACGGTAATTGATCAAAGCTTTGACGCTACAATTTCTATTAATGAACCAGACGCATTTAGAGGTGTTAATGACGCCCCATTAAGAATTTGTTGGCAATTTCTTAATGATTACACTTACTGTCAACCAGGATTTGATGATTTTGTTGACGTATGGCTGTCAGTATGTGAAATGCATATGAAACATTTACAGTCCTTATCTCCAAAACCAGAAAAATGGAGCGTAGTACCATTAGGATGTAGTCCAGAATTATATTCTGATAAACGAGTTCCTGGTAGAGTTATTTGGACAAGTAGTTGTGATAGAGGTTTGCATTGGTTATTGAGCCAGTGGCCACAAATTAAAGAAGCTGTCCCAGAGGCTCATTTAAAAATATTTTATCATTTTACTTATGGAGATATTCTTAATATAGAACCTAACTCAACAATCAATCATCCTCATGTAATTGAAATGGGTCAAAGACTTCGTTACATCAAAGAAGCAATTAAAAGATTAAAACCACTTGGCGTTGAACAGATAGGCTCAGTTAATAGAGTTGATATGGCAAGAGAAATAAGCGAAGCTTCTGTATTTGCATTCTCTGCAGATACCGTTGCTTTTACTGAAGGGTTTTCGGTATCAACAATGGAAAATCATGCTGGATTTACAGTTCCAGTTATGACAGATGTAGATTGTCTTGGATCTATCTATAATAATAGCGGAGCAGTTGTTATTAAAAGCCCAGTAAGAGATCATTTGCCAGAATTTACATCTGCAGTTATTAAAGCTTTAACTGACAAACCATTTGCAGACGCCGTTATAGAGAAATGTAGAAAATTTGCCGACAATTATACGTGGGCAAAAATCGCTACTCAAATTGAAACAGTAATAAAGAATAAGAAAAAATGAATAATAAAGAGTATTCTAATGCTGTAAATCAACAAGAATATCCAGAAGACCCAACAGTTCCACTTGACTCTCCATTTGTAGATGATAGGGGTAGTGTTCAAAATTTATTAAATGGCAGTTTGTTGGTTTATTTTTAATAACACACAGGGCGGCGTGTTATATTTACCTTTATGGATAATAAAAAATATGTGTCTGCAGTTAATGCCGGTAATTTCCCACAACCAATCACTGTTCCAATAGATACCCCGTTCGTAGATGCGAGGGGAGTCATAACTAATTTATGGTTAGGGCAATCTGGAAGTATAACCTTTATTACCAGTCAAAAAGGTAGTGTTCGAGCAAAACACAAACACACCAATGATTGGCACGCCACATATGTAATATCTGGAGATATTAAATATATAGAAGGCGAGGAAGAGAATAAAAAAGAATATTCTTTTAAAGAAGGAGATATGTTTTTTACAAGACCTGATATTTATCATGAAATGCACTTCTTAAGTGATTGTAAAATGATTACAATAAATAATATTGTAAAAAATCACGAGAACTACGAAAACGACATTAGAAGATAATTTTGGGGCGAAAGTCTATAACAAATGACATTATAGATTTGCGATGTCAAAACCTCCCTGTAAGGAGGGTCGGTATTTTTGTTAATATGATAACAAAAATAGATTTTCAGTGTAAAATTAGCAGAAGAGAGCCTGTTAAAGCAACAAAATAGAGACTTATATGTTGATAAATTTTCTAAAAGTAATGATATCAAAATAATTTGAATAGACAGTAGGAAGTATTTTAATCTAAAATTACGAAAATTAATCGAAGAAAATATTATTCTAATGATTAAGGATTACTAATGAAACAAGAAAAATGTCGTTTGTGCTCATCTAAATTGCCAGATCCAATTTTATTATTGCCAGATACTCCAATTGCAAATGAATTTTTATACAAAAAATCTAATCAAGAAAAATTTCCATTGCAATTGGCATCTTGTGATGAATGTCATCATTATCAATTGAATTATTCTGTGCCTGCAAATAGATTATTTAATAAAGATTATGTTTTTGTTACTGGAACATCGCCAGTAAATGTAAAATATTTTGAAAAATATGCTCAGGATATTGTAAATAAGTTTGATCTTAAACCCGGTGATTTTGTATTTGAAATTGCTGCGAATGACGGCACCTTACTCAAAGCATTTAGGAACTTGGGAATGAAAGTAATTGGAGTAGATCCTGCCAGCAACATTGCCAAGAAAGCTGGAGAAGGAGATAATGGAGTTGAAATAATTCCAGATTTCTTTACAGAAGAGCTTGCCAAAGATGTTGTAAAAAAATATGGCAATCCTAAATTAGTGGTAGCAAATAATGTTTTAGCTCACTTAGATAATGTTATTGATATTATTAAGGGAGTTAAATGGCTGCTATCTTTTGGAGGCGTTTTTGTATTTGAAAATTCTTATTTTAAAGATATGTATGTAAATAATCTTCCTGATTTAATTTATCATGAACATATGTCGCATATGTTGGTTCATCCGCTTATGAAGGCATTTGAAAATAATAATCTTTGCTTGTTTGATGTTAAAAATACAGATGTTCATGGTGGATCAATTCGTGGATTTGTAAGTGTTAAAAGCGTAACACGTTCCAAAAATATGTGTAAATTATTGGAAGAAGAGAAATCATTAGGATTAATAGATTCTTATAATAAGAAAATTAAAATGAATGAATGGCATGATAGAATAATTAAATTGAAGAATGATTTTAATTCTATTATTACAGGATACAAAAATGATAATAAGCGAGTTGTTGCATATGGTGCTCCAGCAAAATTCACAACATTATCTCACATACTAGATTTAAATAAAAATGATATTGAGTATGTTGTTGATGATAATCCATTAAAACAAAACACATATTCGCCAGGACTAAACATACCTATTGTTAATTTTGAAAAATTGAAAAATGATAATCCAGATATAATAGTAATTATGGCTTGGAATTTTGCGGCATCAATTATTGACCGATGTAATGCAAATGGATTTAAAGGTAAATTTATAATTCCACTACCAGAATTAAGGATAGTAGAATGAATACAATATATTTATTTAAAAACAAAATGATGCACGCGTCAGTTGGTATTAAATATAATATATCTAGAACATTAGTGTCTTATATTGTTAATAATAAGCGATGGGTTAAATGAAGAAAATACTTATAAGTGGCGTATGCGGATTTATTTTTTCAAATTTTCTTACAACCCTGTTGAAGTCAAGACCAGATTACTCTGTCGTTGGAATTGATAGCTGCGATGATCCCGTTAATATTTCCAATATTATTGCTAATACAAAAAAATATAAATTTTATCTTGCTGATATTAGAGATAGTAAAGTGATGGATAATATTTTTGCTATTGAGAGACCAGATATAATTATTCATGGTGCCGCAAAATCTTTTGTTGATAGTAGCATTGAAGATCCTTTGCCATTTTTACATACTAATGTTATAGGTACTCAAATTTTAGTTAATGCAGCAATTAAATATAAAGTAGATAGGTTTTTCTACATATCTACAGATGAAGTTTATGGCTCTTTAGGAATAAATGAAAAGTCATGGGCAGAAGAGTCAACAACTATACCATCTAGCCCATATAGCGCATCAAAATTAAGCGGAGAACATATTGTAAGAGCTGCACATAGAACTTATGGGCTTAATTATAATATTTCACGTTGTTGTAATATTTTTGGCGAAAATCAGCAATCACGAAATCTTATTCCAAAAATTATTAAATCTATAATTAATAATAAACAAATAATGTTACATGATCGAGGAGAACCTATTAGAGAATGGATGTATGTGCAAGATAAAGTGTCTGCTATATTAAAAATATTAGATTGCGGATTAATTAATGAAACCTATAATATAGGTTCAGGCACAGAGATGCGTAATATTGATATTTACTATGCTATTTCACAATTAATGGGAAAGACGATTGATCTTAATCTCGATACTAAAAGATTAGGACAAGATTTTAGGTATTCAGTAAATTGTGATAAATTAAAAAAACTTGGATGGGATACCGCTAATTCATTTAATCATGATTTAATTAAATCTATTAAATGGTATACTGAAAACCAAGATTTTTACAAATGAACATAGTATTAGTTGGCAATGAAATATGCAGAAGGTACTAGAACTTTTGCTATTTTGGGTAAGCATTGGAAGGTTATAAATGGCAAGAGAATCTATTATTAATATAGTCCTTATAGGTCAGGGCGAATGGGGCAAAAACTATATTAAAACGCTTTCTTTATTTGAAGATGTTAACTTAACAGTTGCCAATCGTAATAATTGGAAAGAGCTTATTAATAATAAGCCTGATCGCGTAATAGTTGCGACGCCGCCTGATTCTCATATTGAAATTGCATCTGCCGCAATGATACATGGTATTCCAACTATGATTGAAAAGCCATTAGCATTATCTTTGCAACAAGCATTGGAACTAAAAAAGTTTAATGCCCCAGTACTTGTCAATTATATTAATTTATTTTGCCAATCTTATGAAGATCTAAGTAAGATAGTTGCATTTAAAGATATTAAACACATAAGTACTAATGGTTTTGGAAATGGTCCACTTAGAAATTATTCTGGATTATGGGATTATGGTCCTCATTGCTTATCTATGATACTATACTTAACAAAAATGTTGCCACATACAGTATTTGTATCAACACTAAGCTCTAAACTTTATAATATTGATATGGATTTTGGTGAGTTCAAAGCTAATAGTATAATTGGTAATGGTGGATCATATAAATCCAGATCAATACAAGTGGATTTTGATGGAATGACAATTAGTTACAATGATGTTAATCGTCCAGATAATCATAAGCAGCCACTTCAAAATGTTTTAGAAAAATTTATTAATGGTAATTTTGATGATGATAGATTTGGATTAGACTTATCATTTAAAGTATTGAAATTATTAGAATGCTGTGAGCTTTCTTTAAAAAATAGCGCTATGATTTATTGCTCATAATTATAGGGAGTTTATATGAGAGCACTTGTACTTAGCGGAGGTGGTGTAAAATCAGCTTATAGTGCAGGTTGTATTAAATATCTTCTTGGAGATTTAAAAAATCAATATCAAATTTATGCAGGAGTTTCTTCCGGAGCTATTAATTGTGGATTTTTGGCTCAATTTCCCGATGGACAGGAAGCTGAAGCTGCTGATATGTTAATAGATTTATGGTCTAAATTACAAGTAAATGATATTTATAAAAGATGGGAGCCATTTGGAAGGTTCCATGCACTTTGGAAAAATTCTTTCTATGACTCTTCTCCATTATTTAATTTAATTAAAAAAAATATATCTCTCTCAAAAATTCGAGAAGTAGGTAAAAAAATTGGCGTCGGCGCAGTGTCTGTTTCTTCTGGAAAATATACAACATTTACGCAAGATGATAATGATTTTATAGAAGGAGTAACAGCTTCTGCTTCATTTCCAGTAGCATTAAAACCAATCAATATACGCGGACAATTATGGACAGATGGCGGCATTAAATCAATTTCTCCATTGCATACTGCTATTGATTTAGGAGCTACTGAAATTGATTTAATCATAACATCACCAAAATCAAGAATTATAAAATATATAAATAAACCAACAATAATAGATATTGTTATAAGAATCTTAGACTTATCTACAGATAAAATTATGGCTAATGATATAGAAAAAGTTTATATGCACAATAAACTGGCAGCTGCAGGCATAGCTGGTCATAAATATATAAAATTGAATATTTTGCGTCCAGAAAACAATTTAATTGAAGATCTTCTAGATTTTGATCCTATTAAAATACGGGAAATGATACAAAAGGGCTATAAAGATACAAAGTATAAATATATGATGTAATATTCTTACATTTAATTATGCCATATACAGGTCCATATAACAAAATTTTATACGGTAAAGATTTCAATTTTTATCAAAAGATTGCGGTTACAGCTAGCGGTTCTTTTAGCACTAATTGTGATATCGTGATTCCATTTTCAACTCAACAACTAAATCTTAGTCTTGAAAGCACTGGCGTAATTGAATATTCATTCAATGGAAATAATATTCACGGACAAATGGATTCTACTAAAAATAGTGCAAACCTTCAGTTTCCTGACAGAGTTGTTTCTAAAATATGGTTCAGATTGGTTTCTGGTACGGGCACCGTCCGTGTAGAGGCTTGGGCAACTAGATAATCGTTTGATATAGATAAGTCATGGTAAAGATTAAGTTAATTAAAAATAAATGTGAAATAGAAGGTTGCAATGAAACAGAAAATCTTCATAAACATCATATAATTGAGCGATCTGAAATTAATACAACAAATCATGCTTACAATTTAAGTATACTTTGTCCAAATCATCACAGCTATGTTCATAGCGGTAGATTAAAAATTATTGGAGTTTATCCCGCAACATTACCGCCAAATAATAGAGTGTTGGTATATGAATTAGATGGAAAGAAAAATATAGATATAGATGAGCCCTATGTTACATTTAAAAATAAATCTTTTAAATTAAATAATGGAGATACAAAATGAGGGAAAGACTTGACGCACAAGGGAGAATAGATTTAACTAATGTAGATAATCTTAGTGATAAAGTAGTCAATGAACAAGATTCGCGCCGTAAATGGTTAATGAGAGCAAGAGCGGAAGGCTATGAAAAAGATATGCTGCTTTTATTTTCTAAATATGATAGATTAATAAGACTAGCTACTGAACCAAAAGAGAGAGCAGATATCGCTAAATTGGGCGTTTTAGAAGTATATAAATTAATGGGATCGGGCGGCGAATTGTATGTTGATGGCGAGTTAGTATCTAAAGGATAATTAAGTAAATATAAATGAAACAATGCTGTAAATGCAAATTAGATAAATATGAAATCGAATTTAATAAAAATAAATCGAAAAAAGATAAATTATCAACTGAGTGTAAATTATGTAAAAGACAACAAGATGCTAAATATCGAAAAGAAAATTCAGAACACTGTAAAGTATATCAAATTAAATATTGGAAAGAAAATGGCGCAGAATTATATGAACAAAAGAAAAAGTATATCGCCGCTAATAAAATTGCGCATCTAAAAAGACAAAATACTTGGTATCAGAAAAATAAGAATGATGTAAAGATGAGAGTAGCTTTATATAAAAAAGAACACCCAGAACAATATAGAATGTATAGCAATAGAAGAAACGCAAGTAAAAAAACTAATATAATGGAAAGATTTACTAATCAAGATATTATAAATAAATATGGTAACCAATGTTTTTATTGCAGTGGATTATTTGATCATATTGATCATTATATGCCGTTATCTAGAGGCGGCTCGCATACTCTAGAAAATATAAGACCATCATGCGAGCGCTGCAATTTAACTAAAAGCAATAAGTTGCCAGAAGATTTTATTAAAGGAAATGTAAAATGAGTGAAGATAATAAATATATTGGCGAAGTACTTTGGTTCGATCCTAAAAGAGGATTCGGATTTATTGGATGGACAAAAGCTGGAGTGGCTCAAAAAGATCTTTTTGTACACTTCTCTGATGTGTCATGTGAAGGATTTAAAACCCTATACAAAGCACAGAAAGTTTCTTTTGGATTAGGAACTAATAAACATGGCGATCCTAAAGCTACAGAAGTTGTAATTGTTAAAGTTTAATTTATTTTTTAATAAATAATTGAACTATTTGAACAACTAATGTAAGTAAGCCAGTAATAAATAATACTTGAATTTTAAATAAATCCTTATTTGTCTCATTACTTTGGGTAATAAGTTTATCTATCTTTTCTTCTATTTTTTCTAATGATTCTAAATGCGTAATAATAGTTTCATGCTGTTCTGTTATTTCAGTTTCAATTTCAATAGCCTTTTTATTTACTTCTAAAATTAACGCTAAATCATTTTTATTTAAATGTTCATTCATTTTACCTCTGATTTTAGCGCTTGCTTACGTTTTTTATTTTTTCTAACTTTAATTTTAGAAATGACAGAGTCAAATTTCTTGTTAAGCTGATCGTATTCATATACTAAATCTTTATTTTCATCATCATTTAACTCAGTAATATCATAATTATGTTTAATAGCAGGCATGTTTATCCTTGTGAAATAACTGGTTTAATACTATCAAGTTCCGCCATATCAGCATTTTCTTTAGCAAAATCTTCATCTGACATATTAAGCTCTTCATATTTCTCTTCTTTAATCGAATAAATAGAGCGCTCTCTAGAGGGAATATAAGTCTCCTCAATCATTGGTATATTCATGCACATAATAGTTGGAGCTACTTTTCTAACTACAATTTTATTTCTTTTATTGAAAATAGATCCAAACGCTTCAGATGCTAATAATTGCTCTATTTTAAAACTATAATGTTTTTTGTCTAATAAATTAATAGATGAAAATGCTTTAATTGTCAGATTTAAATCTGCCAAACTCACATTTCTATTAGATATATTTGTGACCCAAAAAACATTGTTATTCATAGTAAAGCCCTCGCATATGTTAATATTGTAATATTCATAATTCTAAGTAATAATAAAGTATAGTAAAGAGGGCACATGATACCAGTCTTATCTTACTTTCCAGGACAAACTGCAACTATTTTTTTAGAAGTAACTGATGGCTATTCTAATGTAAGAGTAGATAGTGTATCTATGCCAATAATCTCTAGAATTCTTTTACCTGATTTAAGTTTAAGAGATGGTTATGCGCAAGAAATGACAAGAATTGATACTGGTTTATATACCTTTAAATTTACATTGCCTACTGGGGCTGCATCTATAGGCAGTTATCTTGTTGATGTTTTATATAGAAGCCCATTTACAGCGGGTGGTAACGCTGGCAATGATATTAGTTATGCTGCGTATCAAGTTATAGTAAATGCTCCATTTGGAATGTATACAGCTATAACAACCATTTAATTTTATCCATTTTTCGATCAAGATAAATAGTTGCGTTATTATATAGAAAATTTCCAATTATTTTGGTTGGTAATTTTGGTATTACTACTAATATATAATTATATTCATATGGCAATCAAAGCGCGAGGAGAATTAATTGATGTAACAGATCAAGTTAATTTAACTGTAGAATTTAAAGACAGTAATGGTGACCCTATCAATACCGATAGCTATCCTAAAATTTCTATTATTCAGCCAAGTGGTTTAGTTTTATTGGCGCCAACATCGGTCGGAGTATCTCAAGTATCTACTGGTAAGTATTCTTATATTTTTACAATTCCTATTAATGGACCATATGGCGTTTTTAATGACATATGGCTTGGATTCGTTAATGGATTCAGAGTAGAGACTACTTTTAGCATTGTAGTCACTCATACTCAAGTACCATCAATAAATATAGATGGTTATGTTCATCTTGGCGATGACCCAGGATTTGATTATAGCCAAGCTGCCATCAAGAATATAAATAAGCTTCTTAAATCTTTAAAAGCAAGATTAAATAGCAGTGGCAAGGCATTATCTAAAGATAATTATGGAAATCTTACATATGTAGATTGTGATATTTTCTCTTATGATATGCTTGTAACATTTCTTGCTACGGCATTATGGGACTTTAATCAGGTGCCTTACTTTACTTTCTTCCAATTTGATGAAGATAACTTTGTCGAGCAATTTGGAGAAATTTTAGTTGAAGGAGCTACATTATATTCACTTGCCTCTAAAGCATTAATTGAACGTGGTAGAGAGTTTCAATTAACAGACAATGGGCTAAATTTTAACCCACCAACAGTGTCTGAGTTAATGACAACCCAACAAGGCGCATTGCAAACTATATATTTTGATAAATTAAAATATATTAAAAATTCATTGAGACCGTCGCCAATGGGTCTTGGTGTATTTAGTATGAACTCTGGCATAAATCCGGCATTTGCAAAATTACGACATTTAAGGGCAAGAAGATTGATATAATATATCATATACTTAGCTTGCTTCACTAGTGGGGAAAAATTTTTATCAGGGCACGTTGAAAAACTTCCTGCGCATGTTATATTACTATTTGAGATGATAACATGAGCAGACCGAATTATTTAGACAAAATATTAACCAAAGAAATTTTAGAACAATCCTACAATGAGCTGGGCAGCCTAAAAGCAGTTGCTCGAAAATTCGATGTGGATTCGGGTTCAATTAAAAAATACATGATCATTCATGGGTTGGATTTTAAACCGCAAGTCCGTCATGGCTGCGATCATGATTTTTTCTCACGAGATAATGAGGAGTCATTTTATGTTGCAGGATTTATGGCAGCCGATGGTACTGTTAAAAAACGCAAAAGTTCCAGTGGTAATTTACGCTATGAAGTGCAAGTAGGCTTAGCAAAATCTGATGAGTCTCATATAAAATTACTTAAAGATTTAATGAAAGCTGAAACACCAATTCATAATTTTTTAACTAAAAATAGTAAAAGAAATCCTAAGTGGAATGACAGCTGGTGTAGTCAATTTACTATTACATCAGAGAAAATGGTTAAAGATTTGGAAAAATTTAATGTCGTTCCAGCCAAATCTCTGATTTATCGATTTCCATTATGGCTCGTTAATCATCCATTAGTCC
>Ga0315284_10002738_pt1 | contig 25161 bp, 17 predicted proteins | sample YL17G09_16_MG_FD_203696 | JGI IMG/M metagenome (GOLD analysis project Ga0315284, IMG submission 203696) | Sediment microbial communities from Yellowstone Lake, YNP, Wyoming, USA - YL17G09_16 | ecosystem: Environmental > Aquatic > Freshwater > Lake > Sediment | place: USA: Wyoming | collected...
CCGGACTGGAAATGGCGTCGATTTTGACGATTTGCTGAGCTTTTTGGAAGTACTCGCGTTGTTCAACAGACAACTTGCGACGATGCAGGCCTTCGTTCCGAAATGCCAAAACGTTTCGAAAAGATTGGAGAGTCTCATCGAGCAGCCGATACACGCGCGTCATGCTTTCCATCTGGCCATGACTGGCGCGTTTCACACGTCGGCCAAGTTTATGAAACAGCAGAACGATCATGGGGGCCCCTGCCATGGCAATGATTGTCAGCCTCCAGTTCACACGCAATGCCAGGCACACGGAAAACAACACCCGCAGGGGATCAAGAACCAGTGAACTGCCAAACAACGAAACGCCATTGGAAACCTGCGCCAGGTCGAAGGTAAATCGCGCCATTAATCCGGGTGTGGTTTCTAGTGCCAACGTTTGTTGATCGAGCTTGAGAGTCCGGCGAAGTAATTGCTGCCGCAGGGACTGCATCGCCCGCTGAGTGACGGAACCCGTCAAAACGTCCACAAGACACGATGCCGCGCATTTCGCGACGGTGACGGCAAACAGCGACCCCATAATCAGGGCCAGCAAATTGAACGAATCGCTGGGCAGCCATGGAAGAAAGGTCTTGTCCATCCAATCAATCCGAGATTGCCACTGAATCGCTACTTTCAATTTCGATGCGGTACGTTGTTGCTCGCCCTTGAGTGATAAGACCTGCGGATTGAGGCCGTCTGAATGAGCCTGCCGTATTTTTTCATCGAGAACACGGCAGCCGGTCTCGAGTGTCGCGACGGCGTCTCTCGCTGTGCGTTGTTCGGCCGCAACAAATTCACGAAAATCCTGACCCTCAAACAACAATTTGACGACTGGAAACACGAGCATCAGCGCAATCACTGAAAGCACTGCGGCCAAGCACGAAAATCCACCCGCCCACATGAGTCGCCAGCGCTGGTGCCAGAGATACGGAAACAAACGCGCCAAGCTGCCCACAAATTTCACCCCGAAAAATTGGAAACCTATCGTCGATGGATTAGACAATGAAGCTGCAATGAGGTCTAGACGAGTTCGCTAATCGCGATTCCCAATGAGCTTTCAAGATCCGTCACGACAAAAGAAACACACGATGTAGTGGCTGGAGACAAAAACAACAACAAAATGTTCCGTTTGCTTTACAATCTCAATGAGCGAAATTACAGTCCGCACGCCAAAGGAATGGTCTGTGGTCATTCAAGCCCGGTGCAAACAAAATTTGCGACCTTGTTTTTTTGATCGCCGTCAGATGACGTTCGGTTCTTCGGTTCATTGACCGACGAATTCAAACTAAGAACATCGACACTAGTGCCCGAAGGATTCGGGTGGAGATTGCAGAATGGATTCTCTTCGATCGCGTGATCCGCGTCGCAGGCGCCATCGCCTACCTGAAAATTCGCTGCGATCATCCTCCGGCTTGCTGAAATAGTGTCCGGTTCTCTTGAGATGATACCCGCTGGCACGCTGCACTGTCGGACACTTCGTGTCCGGGCGTACCGTCAATGGTAAGGCTGTTTAGATGTCTGCACACAGGGATGTGCTTCAAAAACAAAGGAATGTGACATGCAGAAAAAACCGATCGTCGGAATCAACGGTGAGTTGCGACCGAGCAACAAGGATACTGTGGGTTTAAGCTGGTTCAATTCGGGTTACTATGATTCGATCTCTGCCGCAGGAGGGTTGCCGATTTTGCTACCTCCCTACCCCAATGACGATGATTTGAAGCAGGCCTTACGTAACGTGGATGGTGTGATTTTGTCTGGATGTTCCATGGATCTTGATCCCGCCCGCATGGGACTTGAACCCCACCCGCATACGCGTCCGATGCCACCCCGTCGAGAAGACTTCGATCGTCGAATGGCAAAGGCCGCAGTGGAGATGCGGTTACCAATCATCGCCATCGGCTCAGGAATGCAGACATTGAACGTCGTTTGCGGCGGTTCCGTTTATCAGCATGTCTCTGAAGAGGTATCGAGAGCCCTGCACCACAGAGACCCGGTCGAACGCCACAACCGCCACATCATCAATATTGTGGAAGGTACTCGATGTTGGGACATTTATGGTCCAGGTGAAATTCGCGTCAACAGCAATCATCACATGGCCGTCAATCGTCTTGCCCCGATATTCCGAGCAGCCGCTCACGCGTCCGACGGAGTCATCGAATGTTATGAATCGATCGAAGAGAGCTGGTTCTGCGTCGGTGTGCAGTGGCATCCCGAAGATGAAACGTCCTCCGCACTCGACATGCAAATTTTTCAACAATTCATGGCTGCCTGCGGTTGCTCAACTCCCCAGATCCTCCAAATGCCGGTGCGCGCTGCGGCCTAACTTTGAGAGCATAGAACAGGCGAACGAGCAGGTCGACAGGCGTAAAATTCACCCCGGCACCAACCAGTTGCCGGGGATTTCTTTTTGCCGACGAATCAATTCTGCCGATCTCGCTTCACGGCAGTCACTGAATGGGATTGCCCAACCGTCTCGGACTGCGTCTTTGTTGCAACCGGTTGGCCACACTTCTCCCCAGACACACTCCGCTGATGGACGGGGGCCACGCTCTCGTTGTCGTTGAATCAAGTCACTTTTGTTATGTTGTACAGACAGTAATGCAACAACCTGCGGTCGAACTATTGTGTCATTCTGGTCATACATCAACAGGGATAGGCAACGTGACGCTGATCGTACAAAAGTTTGGGGGTTCGAGCGTAGCCGATGCTCCGCGAATCATCGCAGCCGCACAGAGGGCCGTTGATGCGAAACGTGCGGGCCATCAGGTCGTGATGGTTGTCAGTGCCCGTGGCGACAAAACAGACGAATTGATTGAACTGGCAAAACAGCTCGGTGACAATCCACCGCCGCGTGAAATGGACATGCTGTTGGCGACAGGTGAGCAGGAATCGGTGGCTCTTGTAGCGATGGCCGTTCAGGCTTTGGGTGAGCCCGCCATCAGTTTAACTGGCTATCAAATCGGTATTTTGACCGACTCGACCTATACCAAGGCTCGAATTCGAAGGATTCAGACGGATCGAATCCGCAAGGCCTTGGATGAAGGCAAAATTGTTGTCGCCGCCGGATTTCAAGGAATCGACGAGGACTTCAACATTACGACACTTGGCCGAGGTGGTAGCGATACCACGGCCACGGCTTTAGCCGCAGTCCTAGAAGCCTCCGTCTGCGAAATCTACACCGACGTCGACGGGATCTATACAACCGACCCTCGCCTTGTGACTACCGCTCGCAAGATGAACCGAATTTCCTACGATGAAATGTTGGAGTTGACGAGTCTTGGTGGCGGAAAAATGCATTCGAGATCGATTGAGTTCGCCAAGAAATACAGAGTTCCGCTTCTTGTTAGGCCGGCGTATTCCACCGGGGAGGGGACCTTGATTGCTCCCCATCAAGAAGACAATGTTCCCATGGTTGCCGGTGTGGCGTTGGTCAAAAGCGAAGCGATTGTTGTTTTGCGTGGATTGCCTGATCGACCCGGTGTACTCGCCGCCCTGTTCGGCAAGATGGCCGAGCGAAAAATCCCGATCGACATGGTGATTCAAGACATCGCCGCTGGTGCCGTAGCCGCCGTTTCGTTTACGGTTCCTCAAGATGATTTAGCCGAGGCTCTGACTGCCGCGCAGGAAGCTGTGAATTCTCTGGGTGCCGGCGAGGTTCACCATGGCACAAATGTGGCAAAGCTGTCGTTGGTCGGTGCCGGGATGAGATCTCACTCGGGTGTGGCGGCGCAGATGTTTCAGTCGTTATCCAAGGCATCCGTCAACATTCAAATGATTGCTACCAGCGAAATTCGCATCTCGGTGTTGGTGGATCGTGATCAGCGGGAAACGGCGTTGAAGGCCGTGCACGAAGGATTTGAACTGCATGAGGAGTTTGCGGCGGCACCGTGCATCGGCTATCGGCAGGCTGACGACGGAAACAAGCCGCGAATCTCGCGGGATGAATTGGAACGCGATGTCGTCTCACGACTCGCGAGCATGGAGGACATCGTCGTCAGCGAAGTGCAACTCGATACGGAACAATCTCGAATCACGGTGCGGCATGTCACCGACCAACCCGGTGTCGCTGCCAAGGTTTTTTCCGCCGTTGCCGAAGGCGGGGTAATGGTCGATCTGATTGTTCAGAACATCAGCAACGGACAGCACGCGGATCTCAGCTTCACTGTTCCTCGAGGCGATCTTGAACGATGCTTGTTGCTGCTGCGAGAACTGACGGAACTGTGGTCGGCGGCTGAATTGAGCTTTGAAAAGGAGACCGCGATGCTCTCCGTGATGGGTATCGGCCTGAGAAGTCACCCGGGTGTTGGTGAGCGAATGTTTCAAGCCCTGGCCGATGCTGGCGTCAATGTTCAAATGGTCAACACAAGCGAGATCCGCATTAGCGTCGTGGTTAGAACTCAAGACGCGATTAAAGCACACGTTGCATTGTTGAAGATTTTTCAACTTCAATGACGAGGACGAACGCTGTTGCCAGTGGCGGACTGTCTTGTGCCAAGGGGGCGTCGAGAAATCTCCTCCCAATGACGAATGTCGATTTCGTACGGGCCGTTCGGGAGATCAAACCCACCGAATTCCTTTAGATAACTTTCCAAACGCCCCACTTTTTGTGCGGGTGTCAGTTCTCCGGGATACTGGGTCTCTGGATCTCGCCCCCAGACGATCCGTGATCCGTTGTCCGAGTGCAGTTCTAGCGTGATCCGGGGAACGTGACTCTTGGCGTCAGGGTGATCCGTGACGACGATGGATTCGAGCTGCAGTTTCTCCCATTGAGGTGCAAGCAATCCGGCAAGACGCGCCGCAGCAAATAACGCCGGATTTTTCGAAGCGTTTCCCGGTTGCATCCTTTCCGGAAGACTCAGTCCGCGAATGTTCGGATAGCGTTTCAGATCGGCGGAAGAAAAATCCGCGGGAGGCAGGACCATTCCGGTGGCATCGATTGGAAAGCAGCCTCCGTTGACATGAACCATCCCGACCGGTTTTCGATATTGGACTCGCACGGTCACATTCGTCGGAAAGGACTGATGAACAGAGACCACCGTTGCAATCCAGGGATGACTGGCAATCGATTGAGCAAGCTTGGCGGGCATCGTGCCGTCGAGGATCGAAAATTCGTGTGGTAATTTTGTAGAATCGATCACCTGCTCCAAAAGAGTTTCGGGAACAGGTGCTTCGGGCTTCGGGTCGATCTGAATCCGCCTCGTTTCGATGCGATATTCCGGTCGCGACGCCAAGTCCGGAAGTCGCTGAAGACAGTAAGGCAGCAAGGTGAACAGCCCCACGATGACAGCAATTTTTGCCAATCGCCTCGGTCCGAAGATCCGACCGACCCACGTGGTCAGAGGTTCAACTGCGCTGCCGTGGGACAGCGATTTATCGATTTTGTGAGGGGACATGGACGACATAGAAGCTCGATTCGCCGAAGGTTGAAGACAACGCTGGCCCTCGATTTGACGAGAATCAGCCTCTTTCTGGTGCTTCATCGGAAGATCGGCAACCGGCAATTGATGCCGGTCCCTCAGACGGGCTCATTCCCTGACCGATCCGCGCCGAATCGCTGTTTTCGGCAAGATGTGCGGGGGTAAAATCCGATTCGGGAGCGCGGCAAAAATCGCATGCTCGCACAATTCACCAAATTCAATCCCCATTTTGGCGGCGGCTTTAGGAACGAGACTGTGATTCGTGAAGCCGGGAACCGTATTGATTTCCAGCACCCATGGCCGCCGAGCCTGATCCAGTCGCAAATCGACCCGCGCCAATCCTCTCGTGCCGAGTGCCCGACATGCACGGTGGGCCGTGGCTTCGATGGAAGAGACGACGCTCGAGGGAAAATCTGATTCGAACAGGTACTGCGTTTGATCATCGTCGTATTTGGCGTGCCAGTCGAAAAACTCGCGCTCTGTTTCGATTCGAATCGCAGGCAGTGCCAAGTCATCCAAAAATCCGACTGTCCATTCGGTGCCGAGAACGGCTTCTTCCACCACTGCAACCCGGTCATACTGAAAACATAAGTTCAGCGCCGCCAAGACCTCTTTGTACGACCGAACAATGCTGATACCTAAACTCGATCCTTGGCAATCGGGTTTGACCACCAGCGGGAATCCAATCTGTTCCACAACCCGCTGAATGTGTTGCGTATCACGATCGTCATGCACTAATAAATAGCGAGGGGTCGGCACACCCGACTTTAGAAAGCGTTCCTTAGAAGCGGATTTGCTGAACGCCAATCGAGAGACGCGCGCGTCGCTGCCCGTATAGGGAATTCCGACATTGGAAAGCAGCTGCTGCACTTGGCCGTCTTCACCGAATCGCCCATGAAGGGCGATGAATGCGACGTCGAAATGACACCAGTCAACACCGGCCAGATCCACAATCGAGGGATCGAGAGAGAGGGCTGAAAATCCCCTTGCGGATAATGCCTTGTGTACCGCGGCTCCACTTTTCAAGCTGATCACGCGTTCATCAGAATCACCTCCGGCCAAGACTGCGACACGTGCCTTTCTGTGTTCTGCCATCCCAATCACGTCCTTGCGATGAGAAATAAATAAACAAACAAACAGAGTTTACGGATCCATTATTTTAACGGAGCACATGTGGCCTTGGTTCCCTAGAAAGTGAACGTTTTTTTCACCGCAGCGTTCGCCACAACCGAGCTAATTTTTTTGCTTGGGGCTCGCCACAGGGCCGTATTCTCACCTGAACCGACTGTGGCACACGCGTTCGACGCAGAAAACTTTCATTCTCACGAACTTGAGCACTGTTATTAACACACCACAGAATGACTCCCGCCGCGGGACCCTACCAGATTTCGACCTCTGCCTCCAGTGGGACTCCAAACTGCTCACTCACCTTGGAGCGAACGAGATCCATGAGCCTTAAAACGTCGCTGGATGAGGCTCCGTCGTAGGTGACGATGAAATTTGCATGACGATCGTTGATTTCGGCCCCACCGATACGAGTCCCCTTCAGGCCAGCCTGCTCAATCAATTGCCCGGCTCGCTGACCTCGTGGATTTTTAAAGATGCACCCGACCGTCTGAGAACTCAGAGGCTGCGACGCCTTCTTGGTAATCCAGATCTTTCGCAGGCGTTGTGCGATTTGGTCGGGATCGTCCTTCAGCAGTTCAAACTCCGTTTCCAGTACCACTAGGCCACCGAGGCTGCTCTGGCGGTAATCAAAATAGAGTTCGTCTTCATGACGGATCAGCGTCTCACCATTGGCCGTCATGACCGTGACGGTTTTGATGAATTGGGAAATTTCCCCATGGCGGCCGCCGGCGTTGCCGTGTAACGCCCCGCCAATAGAGCCGGGAATTCCAGCTAGATTTTCGAATCCCGCCAAACCAACGCGGACCGTTTCTGAAACGACGTGTGACAACAAGGCTCCCCCACCGGCGGTGACTCGGTTTCCGACGATCTGGATCTCTGCAAACGTGGGGTGACTGAGTCTTAAAATGAGTCCGCTGACTCCCTCATCGCGAACGATGAGATTTGATCCGCCACCGAGCACGCGTACGGAAACCCCCTCTTGGTGACAGGCTTTTACAACTCGCAATAACTCATCGCGGCTAGACGGTTCGAGAAAAAACTGTGCCGGTCCACCGATTTTGAGCCACGTGTAAGGGGCGAGTGGTTCATCTCTCTTGACGATTTCAGCAAACTCAGTGGAGAAGCTCATGGAATTCCAATTGATTTGGGCGGAGGAAAAAACTGCCTATCAGAGGCCCCCAAGACACGACAGCGATGATCATCCGTCTGGAGAGACAAATTTGTCAAGATCGCCTGCACCCATTGCGATCAGCACGTCCCCCGGGCGAGTCGCATGGTCTACGGTTATCATAATCCGGTCAAGTGACTCGATGAACTGAACTTGCACCCCGCGTGAGGCGATGCGTTTCACCAATTCCTGCGACCTGCGAAAATGTTCATCGGAGAGTTGCTCGCGGGCGGCATAGACGGGGACGATGAGCACCATGTCCGCCTGATCGAAACTGGCCTCAAAATCGTCTATCAAAGCTATCGTACGCGATACCTGATGCGGTTGGAACAGGCACACAATCCGGCGTGTGCCAAAACGTTGACGTGCCGCCGCCAAGGTGGCTCGCACTGCCGTAGGATGATGGGCGTAATCGTTGATCCAGGTGATTCCCTGCCACTGACCCATGTCTTCAAATCTCCTCCGTAGTCCTGGGAATGATCCCAGTCCGGCGATGATTTCCGAAGGCGACAATCCGATCTCGGCACACATGGTGACTGCTGCAAGTGCATTTTGAGCGTTGTGGACTCCATACTGACTCAATCGAATCACAGCCCATGTGCGACTCTGGTAGACGACACGTAAGCGAACCCCTTACGACGTATGATGAATCTCATCGGCCCGCCTCTACCAGACACAGTCTCGGCCAAACGTGATCACGTTTGGCCGAGACTGTTGAACGCACTCCAACGCGGTCTGACAGTCGCCAGACACAAGCAAAAGTCCCTGCGGCGAAACTCGCTGGGCAAAGTTATCAAACGCCTGACGCAATGAACCCAAATCCGCAAAGCAATCAAAATGGTCAGGTTCCACGCCGAGAATGACTGCATGACGTGGTTCAAAATCAAGAAAACTGTTTCGAAACTCACAACTTTCAACGACAAACAAATCCCCGTCACCGGCCCACCCACTTCGATTCCACAATCCGGAGGCGACCGCATGACCATGAAGATCGATCCCCGTTGTCTGTTGGTCAGCCACGGGGCCCATTTTCAATGCAGATCTCCCCGGGCCATTCAGAGACGCTCCGATCAACACCGACGGATCGCGGCCGGCCTGCGTCAGAATCCAACCAATCATTGCCGTCGTGGTACTTTTTCCATGCGTCCCCGCGATGCAAATCCCCTGGCGTGTTTTCATCAGCCAACCCGCCATTTGGCTGTACGAATACTGCTGTATTCCGCGTCGGGCGGCCTCCATTCGTTCCGGGTTTGAGGCTTCGACCGCTGGACTGTAGACGAGACGTTGGATGCCCTGATGCAAATTCGAGACGCCGTGCCCCTGATAAAATATCAAACCGCGGCGAATCAGTTCCTCAACGGATTCGGTGGCCGGTGAAAGATCTGATCCCGACAACGGCCAGCCCAGTCCGTCGAGCAATTCGGCGAGAGCCGTCATACCGACGCCGCAGACTCCGACCAGATGGGTTGTCTTCGATAAGTGTTCTTCAGTGAACATCGCGAATCCTCGGAGCGGTAACGTGGAGACGGTTACAGTCAGCCGGAATCAGGGGATGATCACCAGTTTGGATCATGGTAGGGCGCCTTGATATCCAAACTTCCAAAGTGAATCGGGCGATGAAAATCAGCAGGAACGGTCATCGTTGGCGACCAGCAACTGTATTCCGGCGGGGAGTGGCGAGGTCTTTCAATCCGGTAAAAATTTGCACGCCAAGTCGTTTCTCTGCCGGGATTCCGACAGACACTCGTCCACGGAATTGCCAGTCCCGCCCACCAATAATTATTGCTGTCGTCGCGTTCCGCCGTCCAACGGATGCCCTCGCAATTCCAACCGAAATCAAATTGCATCTGCTCGCGATCGCCGGTCGGGTTATGGACTGACACGTCGAGCAAAACACCGTTCGGACTGACTTCAAACTCATAGTAGTCAACGGGCGTTGCTTCGCCCGGCGAAAGAAAAACCTCCACAACTTCCTGATCATAGATCGGATCGTCTCGGTCCTTGAATGTTCCCCAAATATCGCTGTCCTGACAGTCAAATCGAACAAACAGAGCCTGCTGGTTTTGTGAAATTCGGACACTCGTTTGCTGAAGGGCCGGTCCCGAGGCGTCAAACAACTGAAGTGGCGGAAGGGCGCTGATCGCCGACCAATCCAGTTGTTCCAACGGGGTTACCGACCACCAGTCCGGAACGGCGGGAACAATCAGGTGAGGGGGATTGGCATTCATAAACATTGCTGTTCCAGAAAAAAATAGAAAAAACGTCCGCTCGACTCCGTCGAGACCACGGCAGGATATCAGAAGAACAAATCCCGTGGCCTGCATCACCGCGCCAAATCGACTTTATTCCCACGCCACAGCATTTCGAAATCGTTTTGGACGCCGCTCGATCCGTGCGGAAATGGCAGCGTCATCGGCAAAAACCTCTTCGAAACAGTCCACAACGATCGGCACGGGCTGGAGCGGAATCACCGGCCATCCAACCAGAAATGTTCCCGAAGCAGTACCAGAGGCTGGATACCCCAACACGTTGTCACCGTTCAATTCAACCAACCGATTGATCCGCCGCGGCCACAGATCGCTCTCCTTATTTTTTAAGACGCGGGATTCATATCACCAGATCTGTGCCGGAGTTCATTGGCCATCGCATTCCGGCCACGTGCGTCAATGACCGGCCAATCGATCCGAGTCTGATTGTTCTAAGAATCCGGCATTGGTGATCTCTTCAATCTGATGACAAAAGCAGGTTTCGATCCGTTGGTGATTGAATCGCCGTCTCGAGTATCACGCCTTGCACGCCTCGTTCAACCTCAAACGTAGAATCAATCGGCCCCCGGAAATCCTATTTTCAAAGGGCCAGAGCGTACGAATTCGGCGAGCGGGAGTCCGAGCGAGGAATACGCATTTGGCGATCCCGCCGAACTCCCCATTTCTGTCTTACGGGGCCGGGAGACGGATCACCGGGCCGAGGGGTTTCACGTAACAAGCGGCTGCAACAACGCCGATGCGGCCTCGTTGCACTTCCGTGGTGGAACCCAAACGCCGCACCGACAGTCTAGCACCAAACGGAAAGACCGCAGGAATGCGAATTTCCAAGTCGCTTCCGTCAAGGTCCTCGGTTTGGATATCCGGTCGCCCACCGAGTGGTGGACAAAAAGAAAGATGCACCGTTGCATCGCGTTGACCAGCCGAAAACTCGACGCGAGCCCATCCCTCTACAACTTCTCCCTCATCCGTATTTCGACGCGACATCCATTGAGTCATGGCCTCGTCATGCCCCTTGCTGTCACCCGTATTCGCTACTTCGGCGACGGCATCAGAAAACGACCGACAATCGTAGTCCCTGTCGGTTGTGGAGGCCAACCACTCTTGCGCGCCATCGTGGCCCGGTTTTATTGGATCACGACTCACACTTTCTGTGATTGAGGAAGGCGTCTGTGATCGGCTCGCGACGGAGGTCGAGGACGTTGAGGAATGTTCGTGATTTCGTATGACGGGGTTGGACACGTCACGTGTCCATGTTTGCAAAACGGCACGGCAGTGAGCGTTTTCCATCTCCAGATAAAGCACCGTCAACCACTGAAACAGGATCACCCCAAACAACATTCCCAGCGTCAACGGTGACACACTCGATACCAGCATCAGGCACCAAACAGCTGGTCCCAGAATTGAAACCAAAATGGGCAATCGTGCCCGCCAATAGCCGACCGGTTCGGGCAGATGATCGAACCGAAAGACGAACCATGCGACACAGGACGCAATCGCCACGAGGACCGTCGAGAGCACAGCGATGGATGGCGGGATGAGAGGCAGCCCCCCTCCCCAGCCGACACGTAAGACGAGAACCAAATCGACAAAGAGCAGAAATGACCAGATCCCCACGGCGATCGATCGCCGAGCCGGCCATGCCGGACCGCGCAGCGGTTCCAGCAAGCATCGCAGCACAATTTCTGGCTGCAGGCGATTCTCGGCCCGCAGGTTTGGCGAATCATTTTGCTGCGCCATCAAGTCGCTCCCATGAGAGAAAATTGCGCCGGATTATTGTCCGTGGCAAGAGACCACTCTGTCACGCGTTCTTTCCGCCAAAAGGACTCCGAAAGCAATCTCAGTCAAGGCGGTCACGATTGCGCTGTTTCGAGAAATCATCCGTTTTTTTTTGCAAAATCTGAAACCGGACGGTCGTCCATCAATCACCCGCTGTGGAGTGCCCGAAGTTCATCTGCTCCTGCATCGTCGGACCTCAGCGTGGTACAAACGTTGACTATCACCGGTCGTCGAGCCACTGAGGAATGTTGCAAAGACCGATCACCATAACTTTCGGGTCGGTTTGAGTTGGCACTCACCAACGTTGAAACACGCGCAGGATGTCTTCGTGCGGGTGTTTTTTACAGAATCGCCTCACCGCAAAACCACACCACTCCGCAGGAACCGACAGACGACAGAACACCAGAGGGACGTGATTCTCCATTTGAGCACAAACACGTTTACAGACCGGCTGCTTTTTTCAAATCGTGAGCGCGATTCGTTGCTTCCCAACGAAAGTCCGCATCGTCGCGGCCGAAATGGCCACCGCTGGCCGTTTTGCGATAGATCGGTCTCCGCAGTTGAAGATACTCGATGATTCCCAACGGCGTCAGTTTAAAGTGCTCACGCACGAGCGCGGCGATCTTGTCCTCGGGAATCTTATTTGTGCCGTTCGTGGCCACGTGGACACTGACGGGATCAGCGACTCCGATGGCGTATGCCAACTGCAATTCACATTCGTCCGCCAAGCCCGCGGCCACAATATTTTTGGCAACGTGTCGCGCCATGTATGCGGCAGAACGATCGACCTTGGTCGGATCCTTTCCGCTGAAAGCGCCGCCACCATGTCGTCCCCATCCGCCGTACGTATCGACGATGATTTTTCGACCTGTCAAACCCGTATCACCGTGCGGTCCGCCCACAACGAAGTTGCCTGTTGGATTGATGTGATACTTTGTTTTAGATGACAGCAAATGGGCTGGAATCGTTTTTTTGATCACTTCTTCGGTCACAAAGTGTGCGATTGTCGCCTGAGAGACATCCTGCTGATGCTGCGTGGAGACGACGACGGCGGAAATTCCCAACGGCGTATTGTTCGGGCCGTATTCTACAGTGACCTGGCTTTTGGAATCAGGCCGCAGCCAATCAACCTGTTTTTTCTGGCGTGCCTCCGTCAATCGATTGATGATCCGATGAGACAGCGCGATCGGCAGCGGCATCAATTCGGGAGTCTGATTGCAAGCATATCCAAACATCAGACCCTGATCACCAGCCCCTTCGCGGTCAACTCCCATCGCAATATCGGGGCTTTGGCTGTGAATGGCAACGAGCACCTTGCATGTTTCGTGGTGGAAACCGACGTCATCAAAGGTATATCCAATGTCCCTGACGACATCGCGTGCCACTTGGGCGTAGTCGAGTCGACCCTTAGTGGTGATCTCGCCGGACAACACGACCAAGTCCGTCGTACACAGTGTTTCGCAGGCGACGCGAGAACGAGGATCCTGTGATAACAAGGCATCGAGCACTCCGTCGGAAATCTGGTCTGCCACCTTATCAGGATGGCCCATACTCACCGACTCGCTCGTGAAGAGATAACTTGACATCTGAATAGGTTGCTCCGTGAAACTCGCATCGTTCCTGAAATCCCGGTCACTTTGATGAAGATGCCAGCCGGAACGGACCGCCAGTCACCCTCTGCACTGGCGATGATTCTAGGAAACTGAACAGCTTCGCTCAACCGGCAACGACGTTTTGTTGCTCATTCCTGCTGACGATTAGGCGACTTGGGAGTTCTCGCCGGAACAACTCGACGCAAGAAGGGTGAACATCAACAGATCGACTGTCCGTTTTGTGGCTCCGCGTTGTGAGCTCACAAAGTGTCTCGCGACCGCTCCCATTCGCTTTGCCTCGGCGGGGTTGAGCAAGAGTGATCGAACCACTGCGGTCAATTCGGCGGGACCGGACACGACGCACGCCGCCTTGAGTGACAACAGAGACACGGTGATCTCCTGAAAGTTCCACGTATTCGGTCCGAAGAGCACTGGCACGCCGCAACCACTCGGCTCAAGCATGTTCTGGCCGCCGCGTTTCGTGAGACTCCCACCGACGAAGGCGATATCGGCCAGACACCAACAAGCGGCCAGTTCTCCGAGTGTGTCCAAGAGCAGGATCGGCTTCGATGTCTGCGATTTTTGTTGAAGATCGTCCGCATTTTGTTCAAGCGTTTGACTGCGACGCAGAAGCGGCAAATCGCGTTTTCTGATCAGGCTGGCCACGGCCTCAAATCGCTCCTTGTGTCGCGGAACGAGAATCAGTCTCAAGTTTGGAAATTCGGTTTGTAAGGCAGACCACGTATCGATTGCATAGACTTCTTCTGGGTCCTGCGTGCTTCCGGCAATGAACACGGGATCCTCAGGGGCAAGTCCAAACACACGACGAAGTTCTCGGGAGTGGGGGTTGGCGGGATCCGACTCAAGACTGTCAAACTTGATGTTGCCTGTGACTTTCACTCGTTCAACCGGCGCCCCAAGACGGCGAAGTCGTTCGGCATAGACCTCGTTCTGGACCGCAAGAATATCGAAACACAACAGGACCCGACTCGTCAGTCGCTTCACACGCGAATAACCCCGAAAACTTTTTTCTCCAATCCGGCCGTTGATCAGTGCCAGTGCGATGCCGCGTTGGTGGGCCGCAAAAATGAAGTTGGGCCACAATTCAAGCTCGACAAGAACGACCAGATTCGGGCGTATGGCATCCAGTGCGCGGTTTACCGACCAACTGAAATCGAGAGGAAAATAAGAAACGGTCGTTTGCGGATACTTGATTTTCGCCACTTCGTAGCCAGTGTCGGTTGTCGTCGTGACGAGGATTTCGGCATTCGGAAATCGGGCAGCTGTTTCATCGAGCACATTCTGCAACTGCAGAACTTCGCCCACACTGACCGCGTGAAACCAGACACATGGCCGCTCTGGGTGTTTCCGAGTCAGCCGACCAGTCAACTTTTCCTGCCACCCGCTGCGGTACTTGCCATGGACCACGCGACGGTAAACTAACAGCGGCGAAACGACGATCAGCAGCAGGGCGTAAACCGCGTTCAAGACCCACGTGATCATCAAGGGCATGCTCTCCCTTTTTCGCTGAGATTGGACTTTTTTCGTCAACCCGCGCCGCAGCACTTCTTGTATTTTTTCCCACTACCGCAGGGGCATTGATCGTTACGACCGACACGTTCGCCATGGTTCCGAATCGGTTCCGTAGGGGTCCCCTTATTGGGCATCGCATCCCCCGCCAAGGCCGGATGATCGTCCGGAATATCGTCTGCCGGTGAGGCGTGTTCTGTCGACGTAATCTGCCAAACAGAACCGGTCGATTCGGGGATTTGAACCTCAATCCGAAAGATTGTCCCCGTGACTTGCGCTGCAATGCGATCCCACATCTGCTCAAACGCCAGCATCCCCTCCCGCCGATATTCTGTTTTCGGATCTTTTTGTGCGTATCCAACGAGTCCGATTCCAGAACGCAAGTGGTCCATGAAGTAAAGATGGTCTTTCCATGCGCTATCGAGCATGTCGATCATCACCGACCGTTCTGCCTGATAGAGCTCGCGACGGTAGCGAATTTCATAGGCGCGACGAATGGCACGTTCTAATGTGCGCCGATCGGAGGTTGATAGCTCCGCCGCATCGAGTTCGGCGCGAAACTCGCTGTTTGCCCACTCAATCAATTCGACGGCTGTCTCTCGATTGCAGAGTGACTCTGAGTCGTCTCCGGCTTTGGAAGACACTCCCTGTTGTGAGTGTCCGTTGGCGGGGCGTGCAAGACAGGCGCGGTCCAACCATTCATCCAGACGGGCAATGACCTGACCACGCTCAAAAAAGCGGCGGCTGAGATCCATCAGCAGACGCGTAATGTCGTCTTTGGATCGAGATGTCAATTCGTCCGCTGGAAGTGGAGTGTCGAAGCGGGCAGAGCCCCAGTCGGCCAATCCGTCGCGATTGTAACGTTCACTACCGCCAGTGCTCCGCTCCGCCATGAAATGCGACAAGCCGACAGAGACCGGAAATTCGATTTCCTTCTGGCGATAGAGTTCAACAATCTGATGTTTAATGATCTCGGCTGTTTCTTCGGCACTTTTTCCCTCGAACGACTCCCGAGGAATTGCGATGAGGTACTGCTGCAGAACCCAAGCGCGCAGAGAACTCTGACCCCAGTCGGGCTTCAAAAACGTGACGACCGGACTGAAATCAAATCGACCAATCGCATCCAGAGCGCGTCGATAGAGATAGGAGTGGAGTTCCTCGAGGCCCACCTTCTTCAGTTCTCGCTCATTGGTGTTCAGGGTGTATCTTCGGTTGACCCACAAGGTCATGGCCTGCCAGTTTCGCAGGCGATCATCTTCCGCATCTTCCGGCAGGTTTTCCTCAATCTTTTCCTTAATTTGTATGTCCGAATCACGGTCCGCTTGATCTTTCAGGTAGTCGATCAATTCCTCCGCAGGCAGATCCTTGATGTTTCGTGGATCCACTTCGAGAGAGCAATTCTGGAGTGCCCACTCGATCACGGTTTCCCAACGGTAGGACGGCTTTAAAAAATGGGCAACCCAGTGGGCAAGCTGTTTGTCAATCATGGCGAGGATCAATTCACGGCAGTTGGCACCATCCAAGATGGCCTGTCGATAGGAATAAATCCGTTTTCGCTGCTCGTCCATGACTTCATCATATTCCAGCAAATTTTTCCGCTGTTCAAAGTGGCGTTCCTCAACCTTCTTTTGTGAGCTTTCGATTTGCCTTGTGACCATATGACTTTCGATGCGTTCTCCCGGTTGCATCCCCAGTGCGGCGAGCCAATTTTTGACCCATTCGCCGCCAAATTTTCGCATCAGATCATCTTCAAGCGACAGAAAGAACCGGCTGGAACCATTGTCACCCTGACGACCGGCGCGTCCTCGCAACTGCAGGTCGATTCGCCGCGATTCGTGCCGTTCCGTTCCAATGACGTGCAGTCCGCCAATCTCTGCAACCTTTCGACCTTCATCAGCCATCCCTTCACGCTTCGCGATTTCGCGCGTGCGTTCTTCCCAGACGGATTTGGAAACGCTCAGGCGTGACGGATACTTCAGGCGACCGTCCTCGTCTTCTTCATGCTTCAGTGCATCCCAAGCCAAGTACTCGGGATTGCCGCCCAGAATGATGTCGGTTCCCCGGCCAGCCATATTGGTGGCAATGGTGACACCATTCATTCGTCCCGCTTGAGCAATAATTTCCGCCTCACGCTCGTGATGCTTAGCGTTCAGCACATCGTGCTTGACACCGTTTTGAGTCAGTTTGCCACTGAGTTTTTCTGAGTTCTCAATCGAGACCGTACCGAGTAAAACCGGACGTCCTGTTTCATGAACCTCTTTAATTTCTTCGACTACCGCGTCCCACTTCTCCGATTCCGTACGATAAATCGCATCCGGAAAATTCACCCGCTTCAAGGGCTTGTTGGTCGGAACAGAGACCACATCAAGGTTGTAAATCTTCAAAAATTCATTGGCTTCGGTCATGGCCGTCCCGGTCATTCCCGACAGTTTTTTATAGATTTTGAAGAAGTTTTGCAGGGTGATTGTCGCCAGCGTCTGCGTTTCCTCTTTAATCTTCACACCCTCTTTGGCTTCAACCGCCTGATGCAGCCCGTCGCTCCATTGGCGTCCCTCCATCATTCGTCCGGTGTGATCATCGATAATGATCACCTCATCCCCTCGCACGATGTAATTCACGTCACGTTTGTACAGATGGTGAGCTCGAAGTGCATTGTCGATTAAATGAGGCCACTCCATGTTGCCGGCTGTATAGAAACTTTCAACGCCAGCAATTTCTTCTGCGTACCGAACTCCCGCTTCCGTCAAATGGCACGAGTGTTCTTTCTCTTTCAGTTCAAAATGAACGTCCCGCTGTAATTTTTTGGCCAGTTTTTCGGCGGTTGGATACTTAGAAATGTCGTCGTGAGCACGGCCGGAAATGATCAGGGGAGTGCGTGCTTCGTCGATCAGAATGTTGTCGATTTCGTCGATAATTGCATAATGCAGACGCCCTTGGACTTGCTCTTCACGGAATGACTTCATGTTGTCACGCAGATAATCAAAACCAAACTCGTTGTTCGTCCCATAGGTGATGTCGCAGCCATAGGCAATCTGCTTTTCGGCGTGACTGATGTTGGACTGAATCGCACCAATGGTTAACCCCAACCCCATATGGAGCGGCCCCATCCACTCCATGTCTCGCAACGCCAGATAGTCGTTGACGGTGATGACGTGCACCGATCCGGCAAGTGCATTCAGAAACGCGGGCAGCGATGCGACCAGTGTTTTCCCTTCGCCCGTGACCATTTCGGCGATCATCCCCTGATGCAGGATGTAGCCGCCGACCATTTGGACGTCGTAGTGCCGCATCTTCAGATATCGCTTGCTCGCTTCGCGGACGGCGGCGAACGCTTCGGGAATCAAATCATCCAAAGTCTTCCCATCGGCCAAGTATCGCCTTAACCGTGAGGCGGTTTCACGCAATTCGGAATCCGATTGCTTTTCGAAGTCCGGTTCAAACTGGTTGATCCGGTCTAAGACCGAGCCCGGAATAATTGTGGCTCGCCCCTGCTTGTCACGCGAGAAGCCGATGGCTTTGACGCGCCGTTCATTGGAGGAACCAAACAGACCTGTAATCAAACGCTCGGCTCCCCCGAGAACTACGTTGATGGCGTCGCCAACCTTATCGAGAATTTCCATGGTTCGTCCGTTGATAGAGACGCAGAATGCGTCAAAAGCTGCTCTGGGGGCCGCTCATTGTGCGGCATCTAGCCGTCATCATCCAAACCCAACTCCGTGAATGGCTGGAGTCTAAAACAGGCCACTTGAGCCGACTGGATCGAGTGACCTGATAGAGAGCAGATGACGCAGAGCCCGTATATCTTCAGAGTCTATTGGCGTGCGTAAAGCGGGTCAATGTCTGGTCTCCAATCCAAGACGCAGACCATTCATTCAGGGGGTTTTGTTCACGGGCTGACCGATTGGCGGATACGAAAGAGGACTCCTGCCGATCGCGAGGCCGGCGGGCTGTGACCTTCCGCCCTGCGGACTTGAGTCGCTAACGCCTCTCGGCAGCCCCCCTCTGGAAGTTCTCGAGGCTGTGAATTTTTCTGGATTCCGATGCGTTGGCTGTTCGGTAGCCTGGACGAGCGTTTGGGCCACGACAGGCAGAGCATGAGGCGTTCTCAACCGACGGCTGGCCGTTGGGTGAGAACGTTGTCTTTAAGATTGGCCCGTAAAAAAGCAATGCGGGTCTCTCCGAAATTAAGCGTCAGAAAACGTTCCAGCGTTGTTTACTGGAGCGATTGGCTTCGCCACGCTAATCTAGCGGACTATGGCTCGGTTTCTTATCGCCTCTCTTCAGGAGATTACTCGTGACATCTGCAATCATCGGCGCGCCGAAAATTCGCCAGACCAATCTGTTTATTGGAGGAAAGTGGCAGGAGTCACGCGGTGGCAAACGCTTTCCCACGGTGAATCCGGTCAATGAGCAACTGATTGTCGAGGTCGCGGAAGGGAACGAGGCCGATGTCGACGCCGCGGTCAAGGCTGCTCGATCCGCATTTGAATCCGGACCGTGGTCGAAGATGGACGCGCGTGATCGGGGTCGATTAATGAACAAGCTGGCCGATCTCATGGAGGCCAATCTCGACGAATTGGCGGCGTTGGAAACGCTCGATAACGGCAAGCCAATCAGTGATGCGAAGGCCGCCGACCTGCCCCTCGCGATTGACTGCATCAGATACTACGCAGGTTGGGCCGACAAACTGACGGGCGATACGATTCCAATCCGCGGCAATTACTTTTGCTACACGCGACGAGAACCCGTCGGTGTCGTTGGACAAATCATTCCTTGGAATTTTCCAATCTTAATGACCGCCTGGAAATGGGGACCGGCGCTCGCCTCCGGATGTACCATTGTGATGAAACCCGCCGAACAAACTCCGTTGACCTGTCTTCGGCTAGCGGAGTTGGCTCACGAAGCGGGCTTTCCAGATGGTGTCATCAACATCGTCACGGGGTATGGCCAAACAGGAGCTGCGATCGTCAGGCATCCCGGGGTCGACAAGATCGCCTTTACGGGTCACTACGAGACCGCCCAAAAGATCATGATTGATGCCGCACAGACTCTCAAACGAATCACATTCGAATTGGGTGGAAAGAGTCCCAATGTGGTTTTCGCCGACGCGGATATCGACGCGGCCGTCGCGGGTGCCGAATTCGGACTGTTTTTCAATCAAGGCCAGTGCTGCTGCGCCGGCTCCCGATTGTTCGTCGAACAATCGATTTACGACACCTTTGTGGAAAAGGTTGTGGCGCGTGCGAAAACGCGACGATTGGGTGACCCCTTCGATCCCAAAACGACACAGGGACCGCAGGTCGATGCTGATCAATTCAACAAAATTTTGAGTTATATCGACAAGGGCAAATCCGAAGGAGCACAGTGCCTGACGGGGGGACGCCGGTTCGGGAACACGGGCTTCTTCGTAGAACCGACCGTTTTTGCCAATGTGACTGACGATATGTCGATTGCCCGCGATGAGATTTTCGGTCCCGTTCTGAGCATTTTGCCGTTCAAGACGACGGAGGAAATTATTGAGCGTGCCAACAGCACGTACTACGGATTGGCGGCAGCGGTCTGGACGCGCGATGTGGTCAAGGCCCACCAGTTTGCAGCGCGGGTCCGAGCCGGAACGATTTGGGTCAACTGCTATGATGTCTTCGACGCAGCGGCTCCGTTCGGCGGCTTCAAAATGAGCGGCATGGGACGTGAACTCGGAGCTGCCGCTTTGGCGAATTACACCGAATCGAAGACCGTTACGATGAGTTTGGCTTAGACTTCCGCCCAGAATCCTCTTTCGGCCGGGCGACAGGATCCGTCGTCGGGCCGAAAGAGGTCGTGCACGGAATCCCCACCCACGGCTTCGAAGCTCACCACCGCGACCGGTTTAAAATTGCATTTTGAACCGGTTCTTCCGTTGAGGAAAGACCGTCGCGGCTCCCTCGAGCTTGGTTGTCTGTGCCAAATCACTGCAAAAGTGCAAAGACGTCAGCGAATCTCCCAATCCTGCCTCGACAGTGAGCGGACTTTGTTCGGTCCCGCTTCCCGGCCACAACAAACGAATCTGCTCAACGGTCATTCGAGGATGTGTCAGCAGGCCTCTCATCGATGGAAAACCGCTGTGATCGATGGTTTCAAAGAAATCGATGGTTTCAAAGGGATCGACTGTCCACGAATGATGTTGTGCGTCAGAGCCAGCAATGACGATTCGGGTGGGAGAACTAAAACCAATTTCTAGGGGTGTTCGCCTTCGAACGTGAAGTCTCCGTTTTGTACGTCAATCGTGATCTGCGATCCCTCCTCGAACTGGCCACCGAGGATCGCATTCGCGAGTTCGTTTTGGAGGCGTTGCTGGATGACGCGTTTTAGAGGACGAGCACCGTAGACCGGGTCGTAGCCTTCTTCAGCGAGTTGCTTCTTGGCGGCATCCGTCACCTCCAACGTAAAGCCGTTGTCTTCGAGACGCTTCTGCAAGCGGACGAGTTGCAGATCGACGATCTGGCGGATCTCGTGCTTCGTCAACGGGTGGAAGACGATCGTTTCATCGACGCGGTTGAGGAACTCGGGGAGGAACTCTTTACGCAGGGCGTGCATCACGCGGCGGGAGATCTCGGCGTCGTCCTCTTTCCCCGCGAGGTCCATGATTGTCTGGCTGCCGATGTTGGAGGTCATCACGACGATGGTGTTCGTGAAATCAACCGTGCGGCCGTGACTGTCGGTGAGGCGTCCGTCGTCGAGCAGTTGCAGCAGGACATTGAACACGTCGCGGTGAGCCTTCTCGATCTCATCGAGCAGCAGCACGGAGTAGGGTCGCCGGCGCACGGCTTCGGTCAGCTTGCCACCCTCTTCGTAGCCGATGTATCCGGGCGGGGCACCGATCAGGCGGGCGACCGAATGCTTCTCCATGAACTCGCTCATGTCAATGCGGATCATCGCCCGTTCGTCGTCGAACAGGAACCCGGCCAGCGCCTTGCACAGCTCCGTTTTGCCGACGCCGGTCGGGCCAAGGAAGATGAACGAACCAATCGGTCGGTTGGGATCCTGCAAGCCGGAGCGAGACCGCCGGACCGCGTTGGACACGGCGGTGACCGCCTCGGACTGATTGATCATCCGCTCGTGGATGTGGTCTTCCATCTGGAGCAGCTTCGTTTTTTCGGTCTGCATCAGACGGGAGACCGGGATGCCGGTCCAAGTGCCGACGACCTTCGCGATGTCTTCTTGAGTGACCTCTTCACGGAGCAGTCTCTGGCCGCTGTCGCCTCCCACTTGAGAGGCTCGCTGTTCGGCGGCAACGAGTTTTTGTTCAGCCTCTTTCAACTTCTGCTCTGTGCCGAACGCTCGCACGAAATCGTCGTTCGCGTTGGTGCGCTGGGCCTGAGTGAACGCCTGGTCATACGCCGTGCGCAGTTTCTCAATCTCTTCCTTCAGCGGGCGGATGCCGGTGAGTGCCTCCTTCTCGACCTGCCAGCGCGTCTTCAGCGCGTTGACGCTTTCCTCGCGGTCGGCAATCTGTTTGCGAAGCTCTTGCAGACGGGCTTTGCTCTCGGCGCTCGGCTCCGACGCGAGGGCCGCTGCTTCGATCTGGAGCCGCGTCAGGTTGCGAGTCGCCTCGTCGATCTCGGCCGGCATCGAGTCCATCTCCATGCGGAGTTTGCTCGCCGCTTCGTCCACGAGATCGATGGCTTTATCGGGTAGAAACCGGTCGTTGATGTAGCGGTCGGAGAGTGTCGCGGCGGAGATCAAAGCGTCGTCCGTGATCCTCACGCCGTGATGTGACTCGTAGCGCGACTTCAATCCCCGCAGGATCGAGACGGTGTCTTCCACGCTCGGCTCGTTGACGAGCACCGGCTGGAAGCGGCGTTCGAGGGCCGGGTCTTTCTCAATCGACTTGCGGTACTCATCGAGCGTCGTCGCACCGACACAATGAAGTTCGCCGCGAGCCAGCGCGGGCTTGAGCAGGTTCGCCGCATCCATCGCTCCCTCGGACGCGCCGGCTCCGACAACCGTGTGCAGTTCGTCGATGAACAGGATGACGCGGCCTTCCGCTTCGGAGACCTCTTTGAGAACCGCCTTCAAGCGGTCTTCAAACTCGCCGCGATACTTGGCTCCCGCGATCAGAGCTCCCATGTCGAGCGCGATGACAACCTTCTCCTTCAAATTCTGAGGGACGTCGCCCTGCACGATGCGATGAGCGAGCCCCTCAACGATGGCCGTCTTGCCCACGCCGGCGTCGCCAATCAGGACCGGGTTGTTCTTCCGGCGACGAGACAGCACTTGGATGACGCGGCGAATTTCCTGATCGCGTCCAATCACGGGATCGATCTTCCCGAGACGTGCCAGCGCCACGAGATCCTTGCCGTACTTTTCCAGCGCCTGGTACTTGTCCTCAGGATTCTGATCGGTCACGGTCTGCGAGCCACGCACCGTCTTGAGAGCGTTCAGCACGTCGGCCTCGGTCACGCCGTTCAACTTCAAGACTCGCTGAGCCTGATCGTCCACCTGCGTCAGCGCGAGGAACAGATGCTCGGTCGAGACGAAGGCATCCTTCATCGCGTCCGCCTGCTGTTGAGCCTTCTCCAACACCTGCATCGCGGCGGGACTCGCCCCTACCTGACCGCCGGAAGCGCGCGGCAACGTGTTCAAGTCGGCATCAATGATCCCCCGCAGTTGGCTGACCTGAATACCGATCTTCTCCAGCAACGGCCGGACGATCCCCTGCTGCTCGTCCAGCAGAGCCTTGAGCAAATGGAGCGGCATCAACTGCGGATGCCCCTGTGACTCAGCAAACTGCTGCGCCGACTGGACCGCCTCTTGGGCTTTCAGCGTGAGCTTTTCGGGACGGAAGACCATGACGCGGATCCTGCTGGAAATATGCGAGAACGTGACGCGATCGACAACCGCACGACCCTCGCGAAATTAAAGGGACTTCTGATCGAACAGGAATTCCTTACGAGCAACAGCATCGCCGATCATAATGGATCAGGCGGAAATCCGGAGTTCGCCCCCCGACGACTCACAGGGAGACTCATTTTCGAGCCGTTAAGTCCGGCCAATCAACAACACCCGAGATCCTCGCGTCACCCGAAATCGAAGAGGCATCACCGCCGTTTCAGGATTTATCTGGAACTGTTCCATCACGTCACCCAGTCGAAAAAATCCACCGCGCCATGCAGCCCCATGGCGCGGCACACAAGAATTCGTATGAAAACTCAATCGATCAGGGTCTTGCCGTGCCTTGTACGACTTTCAAACTCCCGCTTCGCCACGGACCCCAATCTCCTGATGAGGCATCTGAGTCTTCCACAATTCGCGGCGCGTTCGGGAGCAACCTGTTCGCCCTCGAAAGATCATTCCGTGTCTCGCTGCGGGGCAGCGAGACACGGAAGGCGGAGGCGAATTTTGAACCACCAAGACAATCGTCGAGCCGTAACGAATCAACTTTTCTTTTCAAACTCGGCGTCGATCACCCCATCATCCGACTTTGATTCAGCAGCAACTGGAGCCGCTTCGGCTTCAGTTGCTGCATTTTGAACGTGCTGGGCAAGCGAGTAACTCGCCTGTTGAAGGTTCTCGACAGCCGAGTTGATCTCGGCAAGATCCGTGCCTTTCTCCGCATTCCTGACCTTTTCAATGCTCGCTTCGACGGCTGCCTTCGACGCCACATCTAACTTCGCCCCGTGCTCCTTCAGAACCTTTTCGGTTTCGTAGACGGACATCGACGCCTTGTTCTTGGCCTCCGCCAACTCACGACGCTGCTTGTCTTCCGCCGCGTGCGACTCGGCATCTTTCTTCATACGATCGATTTCCGCTTGATCGATTCCACTGGAGTTCTCGATCCGCACGGAATGCTCTTTGCCTGTTGCTTGATCCTTCGCCTTGACGTTAAGAATCCCGTTGACATCGATGTCGAATGTTACTTCCACCTTCGGTTCGCCTCGACGAGCAGGGAGGATCCCTTCTAGATTGAACTGATTCAGCATGCGATTGTCGCGCGCCATCGGTCGCTCGCCTTGGAACACACTGATCGTCACCGCAGTTTGTCCATCAGCTGCGGTTGAGAAGGTTTCCGTTTTCGTAACGGGGATTGTCGAGTTGCGTTCGACAAGGACCGTCAGCACTCCCCCTTCCGTCTCCAAACCGAGGGACAGCGGCGTCACATCAAGCAGCACCATGTCTTTCACGTCACCCGAGATGATCCCACCCTGAATAGCGGCACCAATCGCCACGACTTCGTCAGGATTCACGCCTCGATGCGGTTCCTTCCCGCCGAACATCTTTTT